>NFYZ01000905.1_pt1 | contig 13059 bp, 16 predicted proteins | sample 1092561 | NCBI WGS metagenome assembly NFYZ01 (sample SAMN03609887, study PRJNA323583) | gut metagenome | isolation source: feces | host: Rattus norvegicus | place: Malaysia | collected 2013 | reverse complement strand
TTTAAATTAAATCACCTGCTAGTTCTATCAAATCTCGGAAATTACACAGAAACGCCTCGGCTATTTCCTCAGACTGAAAGGCAAGGAAATATGGAGCATCGTGGGAAAAAGAGACCTGATGGGCATCATGACAATGCTGTATGACGTATCTTGTCTGCTCTCCATCATCCCAATCGCATACCCATCCCTGGCGGTAACAGTCCCTTAGCTGGTGAAGTTTCATTAAGGCGAGGTGCTGCTTTGCTGCCTGCTCAGACGGAAGCCAGTTCGCATCTGTAAGAAAACTTCTCCAGGTCCCTTTGTCAGAGTAAATTATCGCACACGTCTCACCTATATAGCATTCATCAGCTGTAAGGGGATGGCCATCACAGAACTCCATCCACGTCCTTGGCAGCACAGACACAATATCCTCAAACACCACCTTCCCGTCTTTCCACACGGCCTTCTTACCTTCCGGGACATCAACTGTAATTTCTAATTTCTGTTTCATAATTATTCGTATTTGTTTTCAGTCTTCCCCTTCAACTATTTTTAGTCCGTACTTTATCGCTGTGGACTCTCGCCGTGGAGACCTCCTCGTCTGGCTGCCGTAGCATACCGTCCACACATCATCGTCAACAGCAAAATAGTTGCAGCTCTTAATCATGTCGGATTTCTGCCTCGAAGCCCTGCGTGTCATCGGGTTGCATGGAACTCTCAGCCGCGTCTTCTGTTCAAGGCCATACAGTACTCTCAGACGTTCCTTGCGGTACAGCTCGCTCCTCGACTTGCCCATCTTATCCAGCGTTGATTTGTAACGGCGAGGAGAAATCTCCTTGAGGCGTTTCAGAGGGTGGAAACCCGTCGCGCGCAATCTCCTTGTTGCTTCTATTGCGGCTTCCGGCGGCTTCCGGCCACGCAAGGACTCATAGTAGCCGTTCTTCTCACAGATGCGCTTCACATCCCTTGCCAGCTCCCTGTGTATCTTCCTCATGTCCTTTTCAAGCCCCAGTTTCCGTTTGAACCTTTGCAAGGTGGAGAACGATATACCGAACCACTGCATGATGCGACGGTTGCTGTGCTTCGGGAACAGCTCTATGAATTTGTCTCTTATCTCACCTTCAAGGCAGTATTCCATTACCCCTGCCTTGGGATGGGGACGCATGGGAACCTGCCATTTCGCCACTCCGTCAGGCTTTGTAGGTGTTTTTGTATTTCTGAAACTCATGGCTCGCCGTGTTTTATATGGCACTTGTTACCACATTCTTCTTCGGTTTCATTTCGTCCGCCACCTTGTCGCGCATCTCGGCAAACTGGCGCATGGCCTTCTTCATTTCGCCGTTGGTGCGGAATATGTCGGCATAGTCCTCGGCAGTCTTGATGCGTGAGTTGAATATCGTGTTCTCATTCATCCACTGCTCTTCGAGCTGTATGTACCCTGCCTCGATGTTCTTACGCTCCAGTTCGTCAAGGTAAAATTCTTTCGGACATAGATCTTTGACGCATTTCTCCCAGAAGTCTGCCACACCGCGCAGGTCGAAGCAACGATACATCTTCTCCAATTCTTTTTTCGAGATATTGACCCCCTTATACTCCTTGGCGAAAGACAGACAGTTGTTGACTGCTGCCTCCCATAGTTGACCGGCAATGTTGAGGGCGCAGTGTGCTGCCACCGCCCAACCCATGATTTCCGCATGTGGTTCGCCGTGGTGCTCATACGCCAGTTTGATTTTGTTCACAAGCGATGTAAAGAACGGCTTGGTACTATAATAATATACTGTGAAGCCGGACGCTGCCCAGAAGTCATAATAGTCTCTGTCGGTAATGTTGTCGCCCCACATCTTGCGGTCCTTCGGTGTAAGGTAGGCCACATGGAAGTAAGCGTAGTTGGGCGCATAGAGCAACCCCTTCTCATACTTCTTCAGCAAATCGAAGCAACGCTTGAACTGACAGGCTGGGGTAGAGCCGCCCTTGATATTCTGACGATAGCGAGGATGCTTTCGGATTTGGTCCATTGCATCGAGACAGGCTGCCCATGCCGCATTGTTGGCGATACCCGCCGTTGTTTTGATTAAATTCATGGTAGCGTTGAGAAACTGCGTGAGTTGCTCTATCTGTTCGGGTGAGAGTTTACTTGCTTTCATTGTTATTGTCTGTTTTAAGTTTACTTCCGCTGTGTCCAAGTCCGCCGCCACGGTCGTAACCGTGAATCTCTTCGGTCTTAACGAACTGCATACTACGAGTGCGATAGAATGTAATCTGTGCGAGTTTGGTATTCTTAGGGATGGTGAAGGCCACATCGTAGTTCTTAACTATTACTTTCACCTCGCCCTTGTAGCCTGGATCTATCTTGCCGACTATCACGTCGCAGTCGAAACGATAGTTGCCTTTGCGTCGGCAATAGACAGGTAGGAAACCAAAGAGGAGCTTCCACTCCCATTTCTTGCCGATACCCTCGATTCCTTTCCCTGAGAAACCAGAGCGCGGTTCTATCTTTCCCTCGATATGTTTTGGCAGACCGATTGCGAAGCCCAACGGCACATAGAAACGGGAGTGAGCCGGGATGTGGACATCCGTCGGTACCACAAGGTCGTAGCCGATGCTATAGTCGTCAGTCTGCTGTGGCTCTACGGCTCCCTTATGTAGGGATTTGAACTCCACCATCCAGTTATTTTTGGAATTTAATTTCATATTGTGTATCCTATAAATTTAATAATCTCATTGATATTTGGTAAAATCAGTAAGGCCGACGCTGCAGCGGAACGAGAGATTGCTGCTTTCGCGCAAGGCAATTCTGTTGGCTAATTCAAGAGTTTCCTTCTCTGTTCTCGAAACAGCGGTACGACCTATTATAGCAACACCCCTGCGACCTTTTTTGTCGGGCATAATACTGAGTCCACGAACGGCATAGAACTCCATAGTAGAGAAGTCGTCCCGATTCATTTCCTCCATGCACATCTCATCGAAATAAGCGTGACCAAAAGAACCGCCGTTATTATCATATTCCGTAACATACCATCCCTTGCTGGGAGTCAAGCGCTTCTCATCGGTTTCGGCCACCATCAGCCACTGCATACAGGCAATACCCTTTAGCCTGCGACTGTGAGTAATGGCTTCCTCTATGCCTCCAATACCAAAGCAGAAATCCTTACTCGTTGTTACCTTCTCCCCGCGGATGGCGCGGTGGTCTGTGTGGTTTGTAATCGTGAGCCCTCTATTGAGTAAATCATACTCTTTGTTGGACATAAAACGAAATATCGAAATCAGTTTGCTTATAGCTGTTCTAATTTTTGTTTAATCATATTGGCGATAAGTTGAATATTCGGGTGTGCCTTACCACTCACGTTGTCGGCACGAAGCTTCAGGAAGTGTTGTCTGTCGCTCTCAAAGGCGGTATAGACTACCTGTGTCTTGGTGTTGAGAGCGAGGGCTTGACGGCAATGGTCCACAAGTACTCCTTTGGCACGCATACCCATGTAGGCGAGCTCGGAAACAAGAAGATCTTGTGGCGCGTGCTATTTGACCCCACACGCCTTTCACATCCTCGCCTTGCAGCCAGTATTCTACGTTTGGCTCTACGAATTTCATAGCGTATATTTCTTATTCTACATCATGGATAGGCTTGTAATCACACACCTTCACCTTTTTATAATTTCCTTTCTTATCCTTCGTGTGCAGGATTATTTCTTCTCCGGGATGCATCAACAGCTCTGCATGACAAACATCTTCTTCTATATCGTCCGGCTGCATCTCGCACTCCGTGTCGTAGTCCTCAAAGTCGTCAAAATCGATACTGTCCTTCATGCTCGCAGCAATGGCACAGGCGGTGGTGTAGTCGGGAGCTTCCACATACAACTCTTTTCTCTGCCTGACCACGATATCGAAAGGTATGCTCCAAATCTTCTTGCCAGCAGCGGCATACTCCTTTTCAACCTTGTCGCATACCTCGTCATCCCGTATTACGAGGCGCTGAAACGCTTCCAAATTTGCCTTTGCGTCTGAAAGGTCAGGAGCGCACAAGTCGTCGAAGGATGATTGCTCGTCTGTCTTGGTTATCATCTCAACCTTATCATAGAAATAAACTTGCATTATCGGCATGAGCACGAAACGCATCCCTTTTGCACTAAAGAGAAGATAATGAATCCCTTTATCGTCATGTGCTTTCTCATGCGCAAAGACTTTCATCATTTTCACACCGAGAAGTGTCATCACGTTATAGAGGAAGAAAACAAATTTGTAGCTGTAAACGTCATCATTGAGCGACACCAAATACGGCTTATCCGACTTTATCTTGTATTCTGCGTACTTCACCACATTGCGGTCGGCCATCGCCTTCAACGCCCCCAAAGATAGATAACCTACGTGAACATAGTCGTCAGGATTGATGAGGGAGCGGCCATCAGGACTCTTCAATTCATTCCCGACCCTCGGCCGGTATTCCTTTGCGTCGAAGACGTCACGCTCCAGCCATAGGAGTATATGACCGTCACTGCTGACCGAGGCGGGAGCCCCGCCATCTATGCCCTCATTCACCCAGGGCGTTTCTAAACTCACGCGACACAAGCCTTCCGTTTCGCAGCACAACATCAAGGCTTTGTCGATAGCCTCCTGTGCAAATTCTTTATTTGTCTTTGTTTCCATTTTGTAGCTTTTTATTTTGTTGTTTTGTATTATTTCATGAGCTTCATCAGCGACAGACCCTCTTCGTAGAAGTCTCTGATACTCTTCTTCCACTTCACGGTGAAGCCGTATTCACGGGAGAGTTCCGTCACCTTGTTGCAGAACCGCTCACATTGCGAGTGGTCATAGCGGTCCTTCTTCGTGGGCGACATCAGACCGATACGGTATTCGGCGGTATAGTGGAGCGTGTCGAGGACCATCTTCAAGGACGACTCGAAGTCAACGACCGGCTCTAAGCTCACAAAGGTAGGGATGTGCAACGTATGTAATCGGCTCAACAGGTCTATGCGCTCTTTATTCGTGGGTGCGTCCGCCTCTAATTCATCGTGACCAGTGAGCGTTACACCGATGGTGACGTAGTTGTTCCATGCCACCAACCTGCGGAGGTAGTCGCCCTCATACTCGTTGCCGCACCGTGTCCACCATGTCGCCTTGGTGAGAATCTGCACCGGTATGTCCTGTATCACGCACTCCTGGACGCAGCGCATGGTGAGGTCGATTTCCTCACGAAGCATCGGGTCGGTAGAGAACGAGAAAAAGAGGCCGTCGCCAGCAGCGAGTATTTTGTCACGATGCTGTTTCAGTTCCCTTGCGAAAATCAGATAGGCTTCGTTTTCGTCCTTGCCCAACATGGCTTTCAGTTCGGGCTTATCAACACCCATAGTGTTTACCCATACTCCACGCTTGCAGTAGCAATAGTCGCAGTGGTGAGTGCAACCGTTGTAGAGGTTGCACGCCCATGCGCCATACTCCTTAGCAGCACCTTTCGGCTGGTAGATACATCTGTTACTCATTGCTTATTAATCTTTCGTTGTTCCTCGCTGCCTATCTGTCGGTCGAGGTTGATATTCTTTCCATCGTTGTAACCCTCCTGCCAAGCGTTGCCGTTTAACTCGCTGTAGTTGACCGTGCCCCTACGTTCACGGATATTCAACTTCTTCAGATACTCGTCGATGGCAGAGCGATGAGAGAGAACGAGTGCTTTTTCTTCTGACGTAGGCTGCCGGGACTCAAAGTTCACAGCCAGTCCGTTGTTGGTACCGATGTAGTAGGAGTGAAAAAACTCATTCACATTCTTCTCGCCGAGCATCAGTTTGGCGACCGACATAGGAATGATCCCGTCTATCCCCTCTACCCGTTCGAGATACTCTTGAAAACGTTCTTTGGCCAACCGTACAAACGCATGAACGAGATAGTCGTAGAGTTGTCGGCAAACGGCTATATTATCTTCCTGGCCGACGATCACTACCTGCTTGGAACGTGGAGCGATGATAGACTGACAGTAGTTATACTTACAGATAATTCCCATCAAATTCTGCTTCCATAGTCCGAAGTGGCTGGCATAGGATATTTCATCCGACTGAGAGATGTCGGGGCCATTACCCTTACCACTCTCGTTCATCACATCGGCCATAGACAGGTTGTATTCCGTCAGCAACCGATGAACGCCATTGGCGGCAGCATAGGCTTCGCCCTCGCTGCCAATCTTTTCCGCTCCCTCTTTCAACGCAAGGAGCTTCTTGATTTTTGCCAATATGCGCTTGCGCTCTTCGTCAGACAACTTCGCCATTACTCGTACTCATCAATGGGTTTACTACTACTCTTGGACGAACCGTCGTTACTCTTCCCGGCGCTATGCTCGAACACGTCGAGGATTTTCGTCTCGCTGATGCTGGCCGTCTCGTAGTCAATCATCGCCTTGCTCATGACGTCGTTGATGGCTTTTTGGGCGGTATCGGTAGAGCGGGCCTGCACGAGATAGTGGACGATGCTGCGCTTCTCTTTCTCCGTCTTCTCATCAATCGTGACGAAAGCCAACTTAGCCTTGTACCACTTATCATCCTGACTATCGTCGGAGAAGAACACCTCGTGATAGTTGGCAGGAGTGATGTTTTTCACCTTGTAGTCGCCGGAGATGTACAGTCTCATTTCTTCAATAATACTGTTCTCTGCCTCCGTGAACGATAGGGCATCGACGACGTAAATCTCCGTCACCTTCTTCTGCATTCCGTCCTCCTGTACTTTGTCGTACTGGACCTTGGTTTCAAACCATTCTGCTGTTCTAATTCTCATAATTATATTGTTTGATTTAATATTATACTGCTGTGTTCTCGTTGAACACGCTCATGATATATCCGAAGATGTTATTGCGGACTTTGGCGATAAGATCAGAGATGCTGCCCTCGTTGCGGAAGAGGATGTCGATGTCGTCGGGCGTCAGCACCAGACGGTCACGGTCACGCTCCTTGCGGTCCTCGTCGATGTCATCACGCTTGCTTCGCTTGACGTACATGACACGGATTTCCAACTTGTCGGCAAAGTAACGTTGCAGGAATCGTAATCCCTCCACGTCAATAATGTAGGTGTTGACCTTTCCCGTCACGAGGTCAGATGATTTTGCCCAATACTCATACTTACCGTACTTTGTATAGGCGAGTAAGTCACCTTCAGCATTATTCTCGAAGCGATTTACAAACTGGTGTTCCACACCCTGTATCTCTCCCTCACGCATCGGTCGGGTGGTGCAGCTCACAACACGCTTGAAGTGCAGTGGGAAGGTCTGTTCCAGTAACCGCTCGATGGTGGTCTTGCCGGAGCCGGACGAACCGATAATGCAAAGAACCTTTTTCTTTTCCATATCTATCCTATTTATCATAAGGGTAATTCTACTTTAAAATAAATACACTTGCAGTTGCAAGTTCAAAGGAATGTTCCTGCGAATACTCATTTGTTTTTGATTAGTGATTTATGAAATTCTCCTTTAATGATTTTGCATGTCAGGCTTTCTGTCGACTCCACCTGTATGCTGTCTCCACGGAGTGCAACCTCGAATTTATCTCCGCTGACAAACATGAGGTACGAGATGATGCCTGATCGGTTTTGGGACATGGAGTGACAACAGGCGAGCTGGAAGATGTCACCGCTGTTGCGGTCTGATATTAGTATTGTCTGCATGTGTATAAATAAAGTTTACTCTGTTTTCTTCTTCGGTTGATACTCGCTCTTGACGTGCGTCTTGCCGTAGCGTATCATCTGCTCCCGCTCTTTCGCCCATCGTTTCGACTGCCAGTTGCGCCGCTTGGCTTCCTCTACGATATGGTCGTAGAATGCGGTATCCTTTGGTGGTTGGGCTTTGATGAGCTTACACATCTGTCTGGCGAGGCGTCTCACTGCAGGGTCTTTGTACTTGTTGACGTTGATACCCGACGAACTGCTGTTGCTGCCGTTGAATATCCTCACCAGCTTGCGCTTGCGCTCGGCCATCTTTGCCGACCATTGCCTAATCCTCCTGACCTCTTTCTTGCACGCTCTGTAATAGGCTATGCGTGCGGCTTCCTCTGTGTCACAGCGGTAGGCCCACACAACCTTGCCAGTCAGACAGGAGTGTTTCAGTATGAGTAGTTTCTTGTTGTCTCTATTCATCTTTCTTCTGATCTGTGGCCTCCGGATCAACGGCGGCAGCGGGTTGAACATAATCGTTATCGCCCTCATGTCCTTCTTCAAGGGGTTTGGTAGGCACCTCACCCGGACGGTTGCGGTAGAAGTAATGCACGAAGATATGCTGACTCATTTCCCTCGGAACTCTCATGCCCGTGCTTACCTCCCTGCGGTATTTATTCTTCACCGTCTGCTCGATGGGCTTGCCCTCTGCATCGAGTTGTGTCAGCCATGCTCTCATGTGTCGGCCACCATGCCGGCGATAAGAGGCGGTATTCAGCACTACGTCGGGATCCATCACCACACCCATGCGGTTGAGACAGGGCTTTAGGTACTTCATGATGCGCTTCTTCGCCTTTTCGATGGACGTATAGTTGACTGCCTCACTCTCCGAGTCCAACAGCGAGATAGCCATTTCCTGCGGTGGGATAGGCTGTCCGAAGTGGGGATTGTCGGGCGTGTCCTCGAAGTAGGCAATGAGCCAGTCGGTCAGAGCGGAGTCCTTCGTCATGGCATAAAGCTCACGACGCATTGAACGGCTCTCCGTCGGTGGCAGGATTGTGTCGGTCGTGTGCTGGAAGAAGAACTGCGCACAAGCGAGGAGCAAGTTACGAAGCTCGTTGAGCAAGTCGTCCGGCAGTCCGTTGGCTACCTCCTGCACGCCATACTCTTTCTGAAATTCATCTTTCGGAGCGAAGTCCAACCATCTGCCATCATCGGTGGCAGCATGGTAGTAGTCGCTCGTAAAGCAAGGGTATATACGTCCCTTGGTGGAGCCGCTGCTGCGGTCGAATGGTTTATTGCTCGCAATGAACAGCTTCGGCACGTCCTCACCACGCAGGGTGACAGGCTGCTTATAGAGCGTCTTGCAGACTAACGACACAGGAGCGTTGTAGAGTTCCCCCGCCTTGAAGTTGTCGGGCAACTCGTCGATACCCACCACGCTGTGGACACCTGCCACCACGTCGCCCAGCATCAGAGCCAGCGTGATATTGTTGCCGTTGATGCTCTTGCCGGCTACGTTTGCCGATGATGGGCGAACGGCTCCCAACATGTCAATGACCGCACTCTTACCGTTTCGTCCACTCGCCTTGTTCTCGTCAGACACCGCATAGTCGGTAAGATGGACAATCTGCTGACGGGCACGGCTCCGATGTCTTGTTATGGCATAGCCGATGGCATGTACCTTATTGATGAAGTGCATATCCTGCATCTGCAGTTCTGTGGATGTCAGCTTCTCGCCGAAGCTCTCCTTCTCCCAGAAGATGCGTCCGAGGTTGTAGAGGAATCGGAAGTGAAGCGGCATTTCGCTGAGCGGCTTGTCCATCACCAACTTGTATTTCCATAACTGCTCCCACTGTGTCCACCTGCGGTTCTCTGCTGCACGCATGGCAGGCGTGTTGCACTGCTTACTTATCTCTTCATGCCGCTGTTTCTCCACCTCGTATTTCGGGTGCATGATGATGCGCCACGGCTGACGGACAAAGGAGAAATCGCCCGACAGGATACACTCCTCATTAGTGGCATACGGCAGTTGTTCGTATGGCACTAACTTGATGTCGTCTTTTGTCACCCTTACGGCACCGTTGGCGAAGAAGAAACAGTCAAAATCCTCTCCCCAGGAATGTTCGCTGACGGGTGTCGCTGGCATCGTGTTCATCGTGCGTGGGTCAAGACCCTTGCCCGTGAAGATGGTGTTCACGAGGTTGGCCTTGTAAGGCGCGTCCTCGTCGGTGATATGTGCGTCAATCCAGTTGAGCATTGCCGTGCGGCATACGCTCTCAAGCTGACTGCCAGTCCTCGACGTGTCGAGATAGCGGTATGTGTTATTGTAAGACAACTGATAGAACGCCCGCTGTCCATGCTCGTCCTGCGTGCATCTGATGCCTTTGGCATTGAGAAACTGTAAAAGGTTGGCGACACTCAGCACATAGCGCACGTTGGTCTCACGCTCTCCGTCCTTGTCTTTCTTCGTTGTCGGCTTGTCAATCCAGAACTGCATGGTGAGTGCATTCTTCAGCAAGCGCATCAACGCCTCGGAGGGATTTGACTTGCGGAGGTCAGGAGCGAAGCGTTTCTGTATCTGATGGAAGCGGGTAACGAAATCCGTCACATCTTTCAGTCGCTTCACATCACCTTTCTCCTTGCCGGTGATGGTGATTTCCTTCATTTCCCGTGGAAGCCGTACCCAATGTACGTTGGCATTTTCGAGTGCGATGCTGGCGCTGCACGTCTCTCCAGTGCTGTCGAGGTCGTAGCACACATAGACATCTACAGCCACATTCGACATCCTCACAAGCAACGCCTTGAGCCAGTCTTCCACCACTCCGTCCTTGATACCTGCCAACTCGTTGTGGAGCCACAACACATGGGCATCGGTAGCGGCCCACATCTGCATGGCATCCCTCGGACCCGAACAAAGTACCAGTCTTTTCATCTTCGCTTTAAGCGGATTCTTCTCGGCATCCCGCTGTGTCACCACGAGGGGGTGGCGACGGTCTTTCAGCGAATGGGTGAACCACTGTGCCTCGGTGTTATCCTCGGCACTCTTGGCGGATTGACGCATGGCGGCAATGGCAACACTGTCACCATATACTTTGGTCGCAAGCCCCTCACCCTTGGACCAATACCACTTATGCGTCTTGCTTGCCCGTGGTTCATATTTCTTCACACCCCACTCGTAGGTCATGGCGAAGATGGGGTATGTCTGTCTCGAAGGAATTTTCAGCGACACCTTGCCGCCGCCGTTTGTGACGGTCACGGGGGAGGTGATGAACGTTCCAACGGGATAGGTACTGAACTCCTTTTCCAACACCTCGCCCCACTGTCGGGCTGTCAGTGCCTCTCCCCTACCCCGCCAATACTCACGATCGATGGAGCAACGGTAGAGTGGCTCTGCTTTATTATCATCGGTAGGCTCACTATGACACACCACCAACTCATCACCCTGCTGTTCGGTGGCCAGTTTCGTGGCAAACCCCAACGCATTGAGGTGCTGCACCGTCCACGGCGTAAGGTCAAACTCGCAGTCCTGCGGAGCAATAGCCTCGGTGCGCTCACCCTCATCGGTCGGCTTCACGTCGGGCAGTTCGATGGCAAGGTCATCGACAAGTCGCTGACATACCTTGCGCATCTGCTCACCACTGAGGTTGGTATGGTCGTAGCCCATCAATGCCGCTTGCAGGGCGATGGCACCATAGCCACGCTTGCCACAGCCGAAGCATCCCCAGCCTGGAGCGTCCGCACCCTCCTTCGCTCTTTGGTCAACAATGAACGAGGCATCGTGGTCGTCGTGGAACGGACACAGATAGCTGACACGACCATCCCTTTTCGGCAGTCGCACCGGCTCGTATCCGTTGGCACGCATCACTTCTACGAGCGAGACATTGCGCAATATTTTTATACTCTCCTGCTTCACTTTGCACTATCCGTTAGAAGTTCATTGCGGAACGGTTCCAGCATGGCACGATAGAGCACACGCTTGTCCTCTGGTACATCCTCCTCCTCGATGGACGCAGCCAACAGATACGACTGCGGCACCTCAAACGCCTCACACAGACGCTTGATGCTATCGTTCGGTGGAAAGGTCTTACCCAACTCCCACGAACTGATAGCATTCACGCTCATACCGATACGCTCAGCAAGAGCGGCTTGTGTCATATTCTTTTTGAAGCGAAGCTCCTTAATGGCTTGTCCGATATTCATATTATCCTATTCCTTCTTTCTGTTGTTTTAATCTTTCTTATCTTAATCTTTCTTCTCGTCCACCTTATTATATATAGGTGACTTCTCGTATTTGTCAATAATGCGCTCCTTGTCACGGATGCGCTCCCGAAGCTTTTCCACGAGATTGCGCAAGTTGTTTACCTGTGCCGTAAGACGAACGTTGCTCTGCGACAGCTCTCTGGCATTTATGCTGGCTTCCTCCCAACGGTCGAGTGCCATGCAGTAGTTCTCTTTGAGTTTTTCAAGCTCTCCTATTTTCTTCCACAGTTCCTCGCTGTCCTCGATGTAGGGATTTCGACCTATCAAGGCCATCCACAGACAGCGGAAGTAACGCCTGATGCGCAATATTATATCGTTTGTTTGATGCGTCATTTTCGTTTATTCTTTGTATCTTTGCTGCAAAATTAAATATTTTAAGTGAATTGACAAACGAAATATATCAGAAAATACTAAATATCGTGTGTTAAAAAACGTTTCATAATTCAACTTTAATAAATATCGTATGGTTAAGTATAGCTTTAATCAACTGCTTTTAAGCAAGTTACCAGTTGTAATGGATATATCCATTTCGGAGATAGCCCGACGCTGCAACATAAGTCAGCCTGTAATATACAATTATATAAGAGGTGGCATAGACCCGCCATTGCAGACGCTCATTCAAGTCTGCAATGCCCTTCGCATACCCAGCCGGCTATTCATCTCAGAGAACAACCGACACATCATCCCTACCCGTGAGACGACTACCATAGAGGCTGACCAATGGAAACCGATTACATGGAACACCGAAGCCGTAGAACTGACCTTTGGCGATGGTGTGGGGAAAATATACTGGAAGGACGTGGCCGACTTGATGGGTGTAACCCCACAGAAGCCACACGACCGCTTCCTCTTGCGCACACGATTTCCAATCAACAGTTTCCTGTACATCTGCTCCCATTACAAGTTATCGCCCTACCTCTTCATTGACGATCCCAACCAACCGAGGCGTGGAGCCAAGGAAAAGAAACCTATGAGTAATCCCTCTAACTCCAAACAACCCAAACCAAACCACGCAAAATCTATCGACACCACCACCTATTCCGAGCTCTCCCGTAGAGTATCATCGTTGGAGAAAGACTTTGCCGCACTCAACGAGAAGTACGACCGTCTGCTCCACGAGCATGAGGAACTCGTCAAGCGCGTTCATGTGAATATCCAAAACGTCCAGTACTCCAACATCGGCATTAACGACCGTAC
>NFYZ01011269.1_pt1 | contig 13089 bp, 14 predicted proteins | sample 1092561 | NCBI WGS metagenome assembly NFYZ01 (sample SAMN03609887, study PRJNA323583) | gut metagenome | isolation source: feces | host: Rattus norvegicus | place: Malaysia | collected 2013 | reverse complement strand
AAATGAATATTAAACCATTAGGCGATAGGGTAGTAATAAAGAAAGTGGAAGCTGAAGAAAAAACAAAAAGTGGGATTGTTCTTCCTAGTTCTGCAAAAGAACAACCTAATTTAGCTGAAGTTTTGGCTATAGGTGAAGATATTAAAAATGACGACAAGAAAAGTAAACAAATAAAAGTTGGAGATAAAGTTATTTTTTCTCAATATGCAGGTACAGAAATTAAAGTGGATGAAGAAGAAGTAACTATATTGAAATTAAGCGAAATATTAGCTGTTGTTGAATAAATAATTTTTAAGGAGAGGTGACGTAAAATGGCAAAGGAAATTAAATTTGGTGAAGAAGCTCGCCGTTCAATGGAAAAAGGTATAAATAAATTGGCTGATACTGTTAAAGTAACTCTTGGACCAAAAGGAAGAAATGTTGTATTAGATAAATCTTTTGGAGCACCATTAATTACTAATGATGGTGTAACTATAGCTCGTGAAATCGAATTAGAAGATAGATATGAAAATATGGGTGCTCAACTTGTAAAAGAAGTAGCAACTAAGACTAATGATGTAGCTGGAGATGGAACTACTACAGCAACATTACTAGCTCAAGCAATAATTAGAGAAGGACTTAAAAACGTAGCAGCTGGGGCAAATCCTATTATACTGCAAAGAGGGATACATAAAGCAGTAGATGCTACAGTAGAAGAAATAAGAAAATTCTCTAGAGAAGTAGATAGTAAAGAAGCTATAGCTCAAGTAGCTTCAATTTCAGCTGGAGAAGGACAAATTGGTGAATTAATTGCAGAAGCAATGGAAAAGGTAGGAAATGATGGAGTTATAACTGTTGAAGAATCAAGATCCATGGGTACTACTTTAGATGTTGTTGAAGGTATGCAATTTGATAGAGGATATATATCTCCATATATGGTAACAGATACTGAAAAAATGGTAGCAGAATTAGAAGAACCATATATTTTAATTACAGATAAGAAGATTGCAAATATCCAAGAAATATTACCATTACTTGAAGAAGTAGTTCAACAAAATAGACCATTATTGATTATTGCAGAAGAAGTAGAAGGAGAAGCATTAGCAACATTAGTAGTTAATAAATTAAGAGGTACATTTAACTGTGTAGCTGTTAAAGCTCCTGGATTTGGCGATAGAAGAGGAGAAATGCTACAAGATATAGCAACACTTACTGGCGGCCAAGTAATTGCTGAAGATTTAGGCCAAGAATTAGGTGATGTAACTGTAGACATGTTAGGAAAAGCAAGAAGAGTACAAATTGACAAAGAAAATACTACAATAGTTGATGGTGAAGGTGACGAAAAAGCTATTGAAGAAAGAATTCATCAAATAAGAGTTCAACTTGAAGAATCAGATTCAGAATTTGACCAAGAAAAATTCCAAGAAAGACTTGCAAAATTATCGGGTGGAGTAGCAGTAATCCAAGTTGGTGCTGCAACTGAAACTGAACTTAAAGAAAGAAAATCAAGTATTGAAGACGCATTAGCAGCAACGAGAGCAGCAGTTGAAGAAGGTATAGTACCTGGTGGTGGAACAGTACTTGCAAATTGTATCCCAGCAGTTGAAAAGCTTATTGATGAAGTTGAAGGAGACGAAAGAACTGGAGTAAATATTATACTAAGAGCTTTAGAAGAACCAGTGAGACAAATAGCTTCAAATGCAGGATTAGAAGGTTCAATAATAGTTGAACATGTAAAAGGGTTAGAAGAAGGTAAAGGATTCGATGCATTAAGAGAAGAGTATGTAGACATGATAAAAGCAGGTATAGTAGATCCTACAAAAGTAACTCGTTCAGCATTACAAAATGCTGCTTCAGTAGCTGCAATGGTATTAACTACAGAAGCTGGAGTAGTAGATGTTGAAGAAGAAGATCCAATGGCTGGAATAGATCCAAGCATGGCTGGAATGGGTGGCGGAATGCCAATGATGTAATCTTTTAAGAGATTACAAATTATGTAAAAGACAATTTTACAAAATTAATATATAATTGCCAATGGTTTACAACATTAGTTGTTTTCCGTTGGCAATTTTTTATGTTTATATCTTACAAAACTGTAATTCAAATAAAGTTAGATTGTAACTTTCTAGTAAGATATATATGGTATTATATTTTATAAATTAATAGAATTTTATTTGCAGTAGTATATTTATAAATTACGTTATAATTAATAAATATATTAATAGTTTATAATGATAGAGGTGGATTATGACAGAAAAAAATAAAGTATTCATATTATTAACTCATAGTGGTTCCTTACTTTCAAGATGCATAAATATATATACTAAAGAGCCTTATACTCACGTATCAATAGCCTTAGATATTAATCTTAGAGAACTTTATAGCTTTGGCAGAATATATCCATCGAACCCTTTATTCGGTGGATTCGTTAAGGAAGATATAAAAAATGGAACCTATGCAAGATTTCCTAATACAATGTGTGCATTATACTCTTTAGAGATAAATGATATTCAATATAATAAGTTAAAAAGAGAGTTAAGAAACTTTAAAATAAATTGGGACAAGTATGGATATAATTTATTAGGATTATTTGGAGTAATATTAAATTATCCAGTTGAAAGGGAGTATTGCTACTTTTGTTCTCAATTTGTAGCTACATTATTAAAAAATAGTGGAATATATGATTTTAATAAACCAACAGGTCTTATATCCCCAAAAGATTTTAGGGAATGTAAAGAACTTAAATTAATTTATGAAGGAAGTTTAACAGGATATAATAGTGAATTAGAACCAGCGGAAGTTGGAATAGTATAATTTAATAGAAAAACCCCTAAGTTTTTAGTTAGGGGTTTTCTTTAGAAATTATTATTTATAGTTTCAGTTATGCCAAGTAGTCCGGTCCATACCATTAATTGGTTTGATATATCTAGATTTGTATCTTCATTCTCATGTAATGATGAAGCATCTTTAAGGTAATTCATAAATTTATAAATTTTTTCTTGTAACTCAATTCCTTTATCTGTTATAATATATTTTACTTAAATATTTGCTTTAAAAGCATAGAAATATTAATAAAAAAGATAGCCTAAATATAAAGGCTATCTTTTTTTAATTATTTATTACCCTAATACATCTTCTACCGGTGTATAAGGTAGGTCAAAAGCTTCTGCTACGGCTTTATAAACTAATTTGCCTTCTAATATATTTGCACCCTTCTTCAATGGTTCTTCATCTATTAGAGCTTGTCTCCACCCTTTGTTTGCAATTCTAAGGGCATATGGCAAAGTAACATTTGTAAGGGCTAATGTTGATGTTTTTGGAACTGCCCCTGGAATATTTGCTACTGCATAATGAACTACATCATGCTTCATGAATATTGGATCAGAATGAGTTGTAGGATGTGTAGTTTCCATACATCCACCTTGGTCAATGGCTACGTCTACTAGAACACTTCCTGGTTCCATAAGTTTAACCATTTCTTCTGTAACTAATTTTGGTGCCTTAGCTCCTGGAATTAAAACTGCCCCTACTACTAAATCAGCTGTTTTAATAGCATTTGTTAAGTTATAGTTGTTTGAATATAAAGTTTCTATTCTTCCCATAAATACTTCATTTAAATAGCGAAGTCTGTCCGTATTTATATCAAGGACTGTAACTCTTGCTCCTAAACCAACAGCTCTCCTAATAGCTCCAGTACCTACAATTCCAGCACCTACAACTGCTACATGTGCAGGAGGTACCCCTGGTACTCCGTCTATTAAAAGACCTTTTCCTCCACGAGTTTTTTCTAAGTAAATAGAACCTTGTTGTACAGCCATACGTCCGGCTACTTCACTCATAGGTGTAAGAAGGGGTAAGGACCTATCTGGATTTTCTACAGTTTCATAGGCTAATGCAATTGTTCCAGCTTCCATTAAAGCTTTTGTCAATTCTTCTTCTGCTGCTAAATGTAAGTAAGTAAAAATAATTAAATCTTTTCTAAAGTACTTATACTCTGATTTTAGTGGTTCTTTAACCTTCATAATCATGTCTGCTTCTTCCCATACTTTAGAAGCGTCTGATACAATTTCTGCACCTAGGTTTGAGTACTCTTCGTCAGTGAAACTAGCTCCCATACCTGCATTAGTCTCTACTAAAACCCTATGACCAGCTCTAACAAAAGCGTCAACTCCAGCAGGTGTAACAGCAATTCTGTCTTCTTGTTCTTTAATTTCCTTTGGCACTCCAATAATCATTAAATATTCCTCCTTGTGTAAAATATTAATTGACTTTTAATAACTTAGATACACTTTGTTTATTATGTCACAAACTGTCTAAAATCTGATAATTCTTCCATATCTATATTATCATATTATGAAAATGTTTGCATGGAATAATTTATAATTTTTTAATTTATAGAATAGTTTTGATTCTTTGGCTTATGAAGATGGTATAATATAAAATACATACTAAATTCTCTTATTAATGAAGGCAAAGCTAATAAAAATGGGAGAGGCAGAAGTACTTGATATAGGCTAAGAAAAAATACGACTAGTTAAATAAATGCGCGCAGAAATATGTCCACTAGCCGTATTAATAGGCGCAATTTTTTAGAAAAGGGAGGAATTAAAATGGCTAAAGAATTACTAGAAAGAAAAGATGTAGATGAAAATTTAACTTGGGATCTAACTGCAATTTTTAAGACTGAAGAAGAGTTTGAGAAAGCAATAAATGAGATAGAAAAACTTACAGATGATATTGAAAAAGAATTTAAGGGGAAATTAAATATTGCCAAGAATATTAATAAATGTTTAGATAAATATAAGACATTAGCTAAATTAGCTACCCTCGCAGGAAACTATTCTTTTCTTGCAGTAGAAGTGGATCAAACAAATACAGAAAATAAAGAAAGACAGTTTAAATTTATGAATATAGCTTCTAATCTTAGTAGTAAAACTAGCTTTATAGAATCAGAAATAATAGAAGCCAATGAAGAAGTTATAAAAAAAGCTATGGAAGAATCAAAAGAAAATTATAATTACTTAAAAGAAATAATGAGGAAAAAGGAATATGCTCTTCACCCAGAAGTAGAGAGAACTTTAGCAGCTCTTTCAAATACTTTAGAAGTCCCCTATGAAGTTTATAATGCTTCAAAATTAGCAGATATGGATTTTGGTACATTTAAAGTGGATGGGAAAGAATATCCTTTAAGTTTTACATTGTTTGAAGGAAAATGGGAATATGAAACAGATACAAAAATAAGGCACGCAGCTTTCAATGCCTTTTCTAAAAAATTAAGGGAGTATGAAAATACAATAGCAACAGCTTATCAAGCTCAGGTACAAAAAGAAAAGACTATAGCAAGTTTAAGAGGATTTGATTCTGTAATTGACAGTTTATTGTTTCCACAAGAAGTTGATAGAGAATTGTATAATAGGCAGATAGATTTAATTATGAAATATTTAGTTATGTTTATAAAGTTATAAGATTCTATAAAAAAGTATTCTTTATCTGTATAAATATAATAAAAAATATATTATTTATGAAATTTATTAAGGAGTTTTCATCTGAAACATTAATGAATTAGGAAAAAGACAAAATTAAACATGGTGATGGTGCATTTTTATTTTGTGTTAAAAATAAACAAGGTAAAATAGATACACTAAGTATGTATGATTATCGACATCCAGGTCCAAATTGTCCGGAAGTATATAAAGCATATCCTGTAAATATGAGTCCTGTTAAGTTAGATCCTTCATCATCAAAAAGGAAACCAGAAGTGGGCGATATTCTTTATTCAACTAATGATGAAAAGTTAACACTTGATGCTCAAACAAATAGTGTTGACAACACACCTATTGCTATCTGTGTAATCCCTGAAGTTACTGAAAACTTCAAAAATGGTGATGATTCAACGGGTGCTATTAAGACAGCTAGATTTGTTTCTTTAAATTATATGAATTATAACACACCTATAACTGGAAATAAAGATGATCAATATATAGTATTTGGTAATTATGGTACTACAATAGGTAATGTAAAAGGTGGAACTGATAAGACATCATATGTAGGTGGTAAATGGAATACGCAGAAATGTTTACATGCATGTACTAATGAGAATAAAGATTTAACAAATGGTGTAACAAATAATTCAGATACTGGTTACTCTCCTGCAGCATGTTGTTGTGTTGCATATTCAACTCCTGGTACTAAATCAGGTGACTGGTACTTACCTTCAATTGGAGAATTATATCAACTTTATGAAAATAAAACAGCTATAAATGAAAAACGTACAGCTATAAAAGGTAGTGGTTTTAAGGAGTACGGCGATTATTGGAGTAGTAGAGAGTACTGTGACAGTGAGGACTTTTAGTACTCGAGTTACCTTGAGTACTTTGTCTTTCTCCATAATGGTGACGTCAGCGGCGGCGGTAAGAACAACACCTACGTTGTCTTAGGGTTCTTAGCTTTAGAATTATAATATATATTTAAATATAAAAGGATGAAACAACTTAATGTTTCATCCTTTTATTTTTTAAAGTCCAACAGAAAGTGGATATTTAACTGTTGAATATGAATTATAATTTACAATTTTAATATCATCATATTTAAAATCATTAATATCTTGAATTTCTTTATTAAGCACAAGTTGTGCAGGTTCATATTTAAATGGATTTCTCTGAATTTGTTTAATTGCACCGGATAACTGATTCTTATATATATGACAATCTCCAAGTGAACATTTAACTTCATAAGGAACCATATTACAAATCTGTGCAATAAGATGAGTTAATATAGAATAACTTAACAAATCATATGGTAATCCTAAACATGTATCAACAGATCTCTGCATCCACATACAGCTTAAATATTGATGTGGAATTCCTAATTTATCTAATTCTTCATTAGATAAAAGTTTATTATCATCTACATTGATATTGTATCTTTTATGATACTCTTCGTTTCTTTCATAATTATTCATTTCAGTTACATACCATTGTGATAAGTAATGACAAGGAGGTAATGCCATATCTTTAATTTCTCCGACATTCCATGCAGAAATCATTAAACGTCTGTCATCAGGATTTGTTTTCAATTTATGAATAAGTTCTTTAACCTGATTAATACCATTCCAATTAACCCATTGTTTTCCATATACAGGTCCAAGATCACCAAATATATATGTTTTACTATTCATATCACCATCTTCAACATAATGAATAATATCCTGTTTAATTACACGGTTAATAAACTGTTCTTTTGTTGTCTTTACATCTTTATCAGATTCAAATTTCTGTAAATAATATCTGTATGCATCATCATCCCATATATGAGTATTATTTTCAACAAGATACTTTATATTTGTATCACCATGTAAAATCCATAACAATTCATGAATACAACCTTTTGAATACACTTTCTTTGTTGTGAGAATAGGTAAACCTTTCCTTAAATCAAATGAAAGCATTTCACCAAAAATAGATAATGTTTCACCTGCACGTGTATGTTTTGTTTTTCCATTTTTAATAATTTTATTCATTAATGACAAATAATCATAATCAGTTGTAACAAATGTACGTTCTCTGTATGAAATAACAGGATTAATATTTGCGTTTGAATTATAATCAGTTAAATTTTCACATGTACGATATGTTTGTTCAACAGGAGGAAATTCAAAATATGTATCAAAATCTTCATCAGATAAACCTGTATTTAGAAAATCAATATATAAAATATCAATAAGATCTTTGTTAATTGCTTCTTTATAAATAGATCCACCACCAATAATGAATGCAGAATCCATTTTAATTTCTTTTGAATAACTGATAGCATCTTCAATAGAATGACATACTATACAACCATCAATATCAATATTTTTATGTGTAATTACAATATTAATTCTATTCGGTAATGGTTTCCCTATTGATTCATATGTGGTTCTACCCATAATAACAGAATTATTTCCATCTCCTGTTGTTACCTTTTTAAACCATTTCATATCATCTTTATTATTCCATGGAATTCTGCCGTTTTTACCTATACCATGTGTGTTTTTATCAACAGCAACAATTAAATTTACATTCATATATAAGTTTGCTAAAATTTATTTTTTCTTTATTATTATAAAAGACTTTTCGCATTAAGTTTATTATAAATTACAAAATATGAATATATTTAATTAGTATGAGTGGTATGGCAATTAAAGGCTCTGTGCCTGTTAGAAATTTTGATGCAGTATATATAGCAAGTATGGTAATAGATAATTTAACACATAATTGTAAAGATACTGATGGAAATATAATGAATTTTAATGCATGCACATTAGGTTCAACAGGGAAGAAAAAGGATGATGAGTATTCAGGTGATATTGATATTGCTGTTGAACTTGAATTCTCTGATAACAATATTAATGCAATAGAAAATTGTATTCGTAATAAGATTTGTCCAGCGTTTTCTGATAATGAACCTCAAATAAAAGTTAGTTCTGGTTTCCATATTATTTCTTTTGGTGTTAAGTGGGTTAGTGATGTTGTTCAGGTAGATTTAATGTTTTCTAATGATATAGAATATTCAAAATTCATGTATCATTCACCAGATTATAGAAATAATGAATCAAACTTTAAAGGCTTATATAGAACAAATTTATTAATTGATTTAGCAAGTTTTGTACCTACTAATATACCTGATGTATATAATGATGATCATGTATTAACTGATTTTTGGAAATATACATTAACATATGATAAAGGTTTATTTTTACGACATAAAACATATAAAGGCAAAAGAGGATTATTGAAGAATCCAGTTACAGTAAAAGAAGATGATAAATTTATTACAAATAATATAAACGAAATTATTAAATTTATATTAGGAGAAACTGCTACATTTACAGATACTAATTCATTTGAAACATTAATCGATTTTGTATTCAGTAAAAATTACAAATATGATAATACTATAATATTTAATGTATTAAAAGAATACTTAAATGATAAACGACATAAAGATAAAATATTAGACATTATATCTTATATAAATAAAGCTATAGTAAATTGGTTAGATGATTCAAATAAAGAATTATATATTTCCTGTTTAACTGAATCTTTATTAAAAGAAATTATTTTTATTAAAAATTATGTTAAAGATTGAAGACTTACATATAGGAGATAAAGTAAAAACTAATATAAGTGATAAAGATGCATTGATCGTTAAATTAGAAAGTAATGCATATATTAATTATCAGAAAAATGTAAATAAAGAAGAAAATAAGTATAGTAAAGCATTAATACCATTTTTAAATGATGATAATACATATCAAGGTATTATGTATAATAATATAACATTAAAAATTGATGGTCAAGATATGCTAATAGGTACAAATATATCAAATATAATTAGTATAATTAAAACAGATAATAATCTAAATAAATCTAATAATTCATTAATTAAAAGATTTTTGTCTTTATTTGGTAGACATTGATATATTAATAATATATTATGGTTAAGCTTAGATTTGGAATAAGTTTAAAAAGTATTTACACATGTTAGAAATACATAGTGATAAAAATCTCCCTAATGAATATTAATCTATTTTTGATAATAGATTATATTCCACTAAATTGTAATAGAACGTGAATCTATTTTAAATGTAAATTGTAGTGTTACAGCATAAATTGTGATGAGACTTTATAGGAGATACCTACGTTTAAGTACACGAAGTATAGTTAATTTGCAGACTATCACCTAATCATTGAGCATTAGGTATTACAATAAGGAGCGCGCATACTTAAATATGGTAAAAAAAGTTCAGACCACAAAATACTTAAAAATGAAAAATGGTTAACAGTAGTGAGAGTAAAATCCAGTAACCATGAGATAATATCAAAATCAGTAGTCAAATACAGATGAGCTGCTAGTTTACTCAAGTATTGCTTATGTGAATAAGTGTGGTAAGTTATTAAAAAACTTTATGGGTTCGATTCCCATCTAAGCTTCTAATTTTTTAATTAATTTTATTATGAAGAAATTTATTTTTATTTTTTTAATGATATTTGGATTTGTAATTTCTTCACATGCGCAAATTCAATATTATAAAACAACATCATTTGCAGAAGCAAAGATTTATAATGGTAAATACTACTGGGGTGATTGGCAATCATCTGATATGGTTTTAACAATTAATCTTAATACTGATGTTATAACAATTTATAGTCCAAAGACACAGATATATAAGGTTTATAAAACAGGTGATGTTTTTACTGATAATAAAGGAGGTAGACAAGTAACATTCTATGTTATTGATCAGGATTATGATAAAGGAACTGTGCGATTACGAATAGAAAGTAATGGAAATTCACAGGTCTATATTGATTTCAGCAACGTAGGGTGGGTTTATAATGTTATTAGAACATCTTAATAAATAAGGGATTTAAATATACCGAATATTTAAATCCCTTATTTTTATATTATTAATTTATCATCATCAACTTTAAATGTTTCTTCAATAGAATTCAATCTGTCAAATATTTTTGTTTTTAGATTATTTAACATTTCTAAATGTCCACTTCTTCTTAATACTTTAAATACAATATTCCCTGTTGCTTGTTCACCATCAATTGGTAATGATTTTTTTCTACCCTATATAATAGAATCATATAAATAATCAACTTTAGACTATAATAGTAAAATAGATTTATCACTATTTAATTCATCATATTTTCTGTTATAATATTCTATTTTATTAATATACATAGAAGCAATTTCTTTTATCACTTCTTTATCTAATTTTTTATGTTTATATGCAGGAATTTTTAACCAATGACTATATTTAACAGAATATATACCATTACTTTCATTTTGTTCTGATATATCCTATGCATATAATTCTACGTCATAACCATATATTTTTATATTATTATGTTTATTATTCCATTCACATTTTTTTGCATATAAATAATTTTTTACTAAATCTACATTATCATTTAACTATTTGAAATCTGTAATTATATGTAAATCAATATCAGAATATTTTGACCAATTAAATGATGCAATAGAGCCAACGATAACAATATCTATAGGAATGAAATCTAAGTCAGTAGAATCAATAAATTCTTTAGCTATTTTTATTAAGCGTTTTCTTATGTTATCTTTTAATTTTCCATTTTTCCATATTTTAGGATTCAATTCTTTTTTAAAATTAAAAGATTTTAGATTTATTTGATTTGGATATATTTTATCTATAATAGTATTTACTTCATTAATTTCCATGATTAAGAGAAATATATGTTTTAAATATTTATTTAAAATGAAAATAAGGAGACTAATTTTATTAATCTCCTTATTTAATTATTAATTAAAGTAAATTACAATACATACGAATATTTCCAATAAGGTCATCTCCATCTGATGCACATGTTGCAACAGTAAAGAAATTATAATCACCCATTTTAATTAATTGTTCATTAAGCTGAACATAGAAATATTGATCATCAATAGAAGGAACAAAAACAATCATACCATCGATTGTAAAACATTGTCCTCTATCTGTTACCTGATTACGAAGTTTACGAGCTGTTTCGTCATGCATGATATAGAATACATCATCATCTGTTAATGTATCAAGTAATTCATCAGCTTCAAAATCTTCAACATTTTCGTTAATCTTTCTTTTTATTGTTTTTGAAACATCTTTCATTATAGATTCATATAATGCGCGTTTGCTATTTTTATTCATAATAAATTTTATATTTTTTACTAATATATTTATTATTAAAAATATTGTTTTTAAACAATAGCTATTTCTTTATATATAAAATATAGAAAAATTATATTTAAATACAATGAGTACATACGTAACAAGAGTTATAGAGGTAAAGTTACCATGTGTTAAAGGATATGTATGGAATGAAGAAAGTCTAAATAAGATAGATAAGAAAACATTATTACCATATGATGTTTATAGAGTTAATTCAGATAATGAATATCCATACAGAAAATATCATATTGCACATGAAATTGATGGTATTCCAGAATATTGGGAGAAAATGAAAACATGCGATTATAAATGGCATTTGGTAAAATATTGGGTATTAAATAATCCTCATTCGCATACAGATAAATTTGAAATTATTTCAAATAATAATGGAAAGCAAGAAGAAGTGAAAAAGATCTCTGAATATTGTGATAATGGAGGTTCAATCAGAGATGTTTATCTTTCAAGATGGTATGAAGATACATATAACATCATTAATCGAGGTATTCCAGAAGATTGTTCTGAAGAAACAAGGAAAGAATTATGTTTAGATGATAATTATATCTATAATAGAACATATGTTTTATTATCAGAGCTCTACTCTATTTATAATAGAGAGATTGAGAATTTCAAGAATAAGATTAAGACAACAATTCTTAATGATCAACTTAAGACTATAGATAAAAAAATAGATAAAATATATAGTAAATTAAATGGTGAAGATGCAGAACCAGAAATAGAATCTGAAATGGAACCAAAACCGGAAGTAAATGAAATGTCGGATGACACAGATTATGATACAGAAGGTTATGATTATGAAGAAAACATAGATTCATTATTTGATGAACCGTTTAATGATATTCAAACATTAAATGATGAAATTGTCATTATTCATCGATTAGTAGATGAAATTTATGGTTATATATCATCAGATAATATACGTATAAATTATTATTTTTCATAAAAATATGAGATAGAAAGATACAAAACTTATTATAATAGACGGTATGGATAATACCGGTAAAACTACATTAATTAACCGGATCACATCGGTTTTGTAGGATTAGTTAGATATGAATGTGAATATTATTCATCTTGAAAAACCACCGAAGGAAATAAAGAAAGAAGATATTCCACATTATTCACATATGTATTATACAGATATATTGGTAAAGCAACTTAATACATTATATAATACAGATGAATATGATTATATTATACTAGATAGAGGTTGGATTTCTGAATATGTTTATGGTCCATTATATAGAAATAGAACATATCAAGAAATAACAGAGGACAATATTGTATTGGATTATAAGACTTCTAAAATATTCGGCAAAGAAAACATATTTCTATATGTATTAGTTGGTGATCCAGAA
>NFYZ01003250.1_pt1 | contig 13111 bp, 6 predicted proteins | sample 1092561 | NCBI WGS metagenome assembly NFYZ01 (sample SAMN03609887, study PRJNA323583) | gut metagenome | isolation source: feces | host: Rattus norvegicus | place: Malaysia | collected 2013 | reverse complement strand
TTACAAAGCTATGCAAAAGAGAACGATATAGAAGTAGATAAGTTAATAACTGAATATGTTAAGTTGGCTGAACAAATTTACAATATACCTACTTTAGATGAACAATTGAATATAGCTAGATTATCCGTTAAGAATATACAAGATTTAAATAGTGCTATATCAGATAATACAGTCACTTTTGACCAGTTATATAGTTTCTTAAATTCTTTAAGTGAAGAACATCGTCAACGAGTTGTTAATGATATCGCCGCAGAAGGGCAAATAAATGCCGAAACAGCAAAATTAATACAACAGACTGAAATAGATAAATTTAATACTTATCTTGACATTCAAATACAAGAAAAGAAAATTCAAAGAACTAATGTCGAAGGCATGATACAGCAAGCTCAATATTTGCTTGAAAATATCCAAACTATGAATAATAGCGAATTAGATAGTGCCATAGATACCTATAATAACGAAATGTTGGCTTACCAAGAGTCTAGAAATAGAATGTTGGAGATGGAACGCCAATTCCAACAAAATGTAGACGACATAAAGAATGGTGGCGAAGGTGGAGAGGTTAATGCCTTTGAAAAAATAGACAGACTTAAATATGCTATAGGACGAGAATCCGCCGAAAAGGATTTAAAAGCAAGACTTGAACAATTAAAGAACAAATACAATTCTTTAGGCGGTGAAATTTCTACTTTAGAAATTTTAAAACTAAAAGGCGATAACTTATTTAATTTGGGAGACGCTTTTGGGCCAGTAGCTAGCGGTGCTGGAAGTGCTGCTGATGCATTAGAGGAATACGAACGACAATTAACCGAAGTCACCGCGGCGACAGAACGCTTAAATGCTATAAACGCTCGTATGGATCTATTAAAAGCTTATAAAGAGTTGTATGAAGGCAGAGATGGTGCCGCTTATGTGAAGCTCATGGAACAAGAAATAGGGCTATTAAATGATCAAAGTAAAGCATATGAGAATTTAATTGCGGCTCAAAAGAAGGAGCAAGACAAATTAAAAAATGGCGTAGAGCAAGCGGTATTAGATGTATTTGAAGTTATTGACGGAAGATTAGTTCCTGTTATGTCAAAATACAATAACTTAACTGATGAACAAGCGAAAGCGGCAGATGAATTTTTTGATTCTTATAATAAATTAACTGACGGAATTAATGACAATACTGCGGCTATTGTAGAAAACCAAAAAGCAATTAAAGAATTACAAGAATACAAACGAGACCAAACAATAGAATTACAAAAGGTAATAATTGATGCCATAAAAGCTGAACAAAAAACTCTTTATGAGGCTCAAAAAGAAGCATTAGAAAAACAAAAAGAATATCTTGAAAAGCGTAAACAGTTATATGAAGATGCTTTCAAAGAAGAAGATTATAATAGTGAAATTTCTGAATTAGAAGAAGAAAAAACGAAGTTGCAAGAACAAATCGCGGCATTAGCTGGTGCAACAGATAGTACTTCTAAACAGAAGAGAGCTGAATTAGAACAAAGTTTAGCTGATATTTTAAAAGAAATTAATGATAAAACTCTAGAACATAATAGAGATGCCCTATTAAATTCTATTGATAATGAAATTGCCGCAAAAGAAGAAGAACAACAGACTATTGAAGAAATATACAATCAAAGAGTTCAGGATTATGCTTGGTTACAGGAGCAAATGGAATTAATTGCAGCAGGTGGTTGGGAAAGTATCCTTAATTACTTAAAGAAATGGGATGAAGAATATTCTCAATCTACTGATTTAATGAAAGAAAAAACAGAAGAAGAATGGAAATTCTTATATGAAACTTCTAATTATTATTTAAAAGATACTACAACAAATGCTAAAATTCAGTTTGAAAAAATAAGTAGTTCATTAAAGGCTGAAACAGATAAGATGGTTTCTTATTGGAATAATGTTAAAGCCGCGGCCGAAGCAGCCAATAGTATTAGAGGTAGTGGTAATATTAACCCTAATATCGACCCTAATAAACATAATAGCAAACCTTCTAAGCTTATTTATTCATATAACGGTAAAGAATTTGATACTTATGCGCAAGCTAAAACTTATGTTATTAGAAGTGCTGGGCCTTATTCAGATATCCCTATTGAAGACTTAGTGTCACAAATAAAGGCAATTAGAAAATATTCTAAGGGTGGTTATGTAAATTATACTGGTCTTGCTATGGTACATGGTTCAATTAATAACCCAGAGGCTTTCTTAAGTGCAAAAGATACTAAGAACTTTGAAGAATTAAAAATAGCCTTAAATAATGGTAATTTGACAAATAGCGAAAAAGATGCTTTAATTATAGAGGAAATAAATATTAGTACACAATCTTTAAACAACAATCAAGATTGGAACAATGCCGGAGTGCAATTAGGTACTGCTTTAAAAAGTGCATTAAGAAATCGCGGCATAGTGACTAATTTAAAGCGTTAGGAGGATTAATGGGAGATAAGTATTTATACTTTACTTTTGATGGAGTACATTCTTCCGTTTATAATTGCTTTTATAGGAACGATGGGGAAGATAAAAACTTCCCCATGTTTCCTGTATTTAATGATTCTACGGAAACTCCATTGTTTCAAAAACGCAGTTATTATTTAGGAACCTCTAAAGATAATAAAGATTTTCCTTTAAACTGCGTATGTGAAAAAATTACTTTAAATCAATTCAGACAATTACAAAAATGGTTATCAGCGGAAAAAATTGCAAATCTATCATTAGACTTTGTTCCAAACTACCATTGGAAAGTCAAAATAAGTAGTTTTTCGGTGGTTAGTTTATTCCCGTTAGACGAAAGAAAAACGACTTTTCATTGTACTTTTACATTGACATTTAGAACTTTGGATGACGCCGCAATATCTGATATACTATTTAATTTTCCATTAGAAGATTATCGTTTTACTCCTAAAAAGGATGAGCCAGTATCTACTATATTAGACCCGGATTACAGAATACCAGTAATTGATTATGAGCCAATAACATTAGATAATAAAATCGCAAGCACTGTGGGGTTAAAAACTATACGCTTATTTAATCCTCAAAGCTATGAATATTTTTTAAATAACACCTATTATAATGTTCAAAATCTGGTCTTGTACTTATATAATAATAAGTATTATTACACACTAGTTAATAATATTAAAACAAGTAAGAAATGGATGGAATATAAATTATCTAGCTATTTGGGGAGTTCAACTCTTACTTTAAAACAAGATAGCTTATTAAACTATTTGGTGGAAAAAGAAAAAAATAGGACAGTAGAAGATATCTTTTCGGAACAGCTAGGTGGAAACGATACTCCTTTTTTAAACGAAGGTGGTTTTTCAATACCATCTAGCGAAATTCGGCAAGAAGAAATGGAATTAGTTAATGTCAATAGTGTTGTTGTTTCTAATAAAGGCAATACAAAAACAAGAGAAGGCATTAAGTTGACTTTTTCCGTTGATAATAGTTCAATATTAAATAATTTTAATTACGGGACTTCGATAGTAGAAGGCGGCGATAAAAGAATTATTGAAAACGAAAATGGTAAAGTTATTTTTATTCAATCGCTAGGATTTGATGACTATCTATTATATAATGAGGACGGATATAATACCGGTTTTTACTATGTTAATAAACAATATACCTTTCTTTCTTATACTTTTGATACAAATACCAATCAGTTAGTCGTCATTTTATTAAACTTGGATAATACAAATAATAATTTTACTACATATTTTAATGAAAAAATCAATAAAAAATTCCTAATTTCTATCGGAGACTACACACAATTAGATATAATAAATGTTTCTTCTAATGGTGAAGGGACTACTGAAGTTAATTTTAATTTAAGAACAATATTCTAGAGGTGAATAATGATAAAAACACAAAATATAGGGTTAATGAAACCCAATGACGGCGCAGAAGAATGGGGTATGACGCTCAATGATAATTTTGACATTATTGATAGCAAAATAAACTCATTATTAAAAATTAGTACTTCGCAGTTTATTAATTCGGGCCTTTATGAAGCATTAGAAACAAACAAATTACTTTTTAATGATAAAAATGAGCCTATTTCTGTCCAGACTCCAATCTTAAAATGTTATTTTTCAAATAATTCTGACTCTTTTGCTAATAGCAACATGCCAGGAACTAGTGACCAAATCGCAATCACAATAACTTTAGAAGAATGTGAATCAGTACAAAGAATTATAGACTACAACAATTATTTATTTGGAATTAAATTAGAAAATAATATCATTACCAAAATTATTACTACCAGTATAAATGATTTTAAAAGTAATGATGGCAATATCATTTATTTGGGAAATCTTGTGGCGGCGAAAGTCAATGGGAAAAAGCATTTTATTCCTCAATTATCCATGCTTAAGCCTTGGTTTTGCAATTTTTCTTCTGAGAATAGAGAAATTGACCTTCTTACTCATGGTACTCTAAACGGTGGAACAGTAAAATTAGATGGTGTTAATTTAAAGTCTGATACGCCTATAACTTGGGTTCATGAAGGTATCGACCCTACAACACAGCAGTCTCTTCATGTATGGCAAGGGAAAGCCAATACAGATAATAATAATAATATAGAATTTTTATATTTATATCCGAATAATAAAATTGATACTAATGAGTTGGTTATTAAAACCGACTTAGATGCAACTCATTTTTTAAAGAACAGCGCCGCGGCGACAGTTACAGAAAATTATTTTACAGTTCAAAGATATGGCGTTTTAGAGAATCGTTATTCTGTAATCTGCTATGGCAATAAAGAGTTTGAAACAGAAGAAGAAGCTATCAACTCTATCCCATTCTTGGATGATGTAATAGATAAAATATTTTTTAAAGAAATCGCCTATATTATAATTCAAAACAAGTCAGATTCTAGTAGGGTAATTAAAATAATAAATAAAAATCCCGACACTGCTTCTAATAAATATGGATACTTTAATGAAAATGATTTTACTATTTTTGGAGAAGGTGGATTATTAAAATTCAAGGTAAAGAACAATCATACATTGTCTTTAGACCCATTCAAAAATAATTATATTATCGGTGACGCCGCAAGCAATTATTCTAATGGTATTATTCCATCATCTTCTAATGATTTTAAAATTAATGGGAATACATTAACATATAATAAATTTAAAGTATTACTAATAACTAACGATTTGTATGGCAATACTGACTTCAATATTGTAGAAGTTGGTAACGAAGGAAGCAACGCGAAAGCCTTAAAGATTTTAGAAAATAAATGGTATAAATTATTTTGGAATCAGGACTTTAAATTAGTTGATATAAATTCAGAACTTACAACGAATGATATCCTAATTGGCTATTGCTACTCTAATGGCAGTACTTGTTCAACAAATATTATTGCGCCGCAATTAGCAACCACTCTACCTAGTGAAAGACGAAACTATGAAATAGCTAAAATATCAGTCGGAGGATTATTCGCAAGCGTCAGCCCTAATAAACAAATTGCAGTTCAAAACGGCAAAATAAGTAGTGAGGGTATTAGATACAAGGAATCTGTTAATCCAAATATAAAAACTATTTCTTCAATAACTTCAGCAGAAGAAAATAGAATTACATGGGAAGTAATAGATAATAACGGTAATATTACCAATAGTAACCAAAATATTCTACATTCGGTTAGTAATAAATTCGTAATTAATACTATGTTTATAACCGCAGATGGAAGATATTTTATGTTAAATGGTACCCAAAGCTATAATTCCCTAACAGAAGCAAGAGCTAATTTATATACCGAATTAAATAATATAAATAGCAATATAATGTTAGAGATAACAAGATTCATCGTACCTCCTACTGAAAGTCAAGAATTAAGTGAGGTTTATTATACAAATCAAAAAATATTAGGACAATTACAGATTTCTGTTGTCGACCCTGCCCAATTAAAACCTAATTATAATATAACAGATTTTACTTTGTTTAACAATAGCGACCAAAAATTAAAATTTGTACAGAAAGATTCTACACTACCTTCGGAAATTAATATTTTTGATAATGGAATTGGTATAGGTAATATTAAGGCCCCAAGCGGTAGCGCCGCAACTAACAATTATTATTTAAAATATATATATAATGATGGAAACCCTTATTATGTCCTATCAGAGTTAGACATTTCTGCCTTAACCTCAAAAATAGAAGAATTAGAACGACGCCTAAAAGCTATTGAAGATATCAAACCAAACGAGGGTAGCTTTGTTACTTACACTGTTAAGGATAACGGCTCAACTAGCGATAGCGGGGTTATCGGTTCAATGCGCTTTAGAGGCGATAGCTCTCGTAAATTCATTGAAATTTATAATGGACAATCTTGGGAAATTATGAACACTTGGCAGTAATATGAAGAATTTTAGATTATATGCACTTGTTGGAGATAGAGAAGTTCTTGTGACTAAGTCACAAGATTCTTCTCGTTCTTCCACTTATGATGAAATTGTAGAATTTAATGAATACCAACAGATAAATTTTTCCTGTAAGATTGTCAAATATTTAGATGAAAATGAAACTCTAAACCAACATTATAATTTATTCTATCCAGAAGCTTTGTTACGATTAAAAACATATGATTTTAATGATAATTTACTCACCTGTGATGATTTAATCGTCAAAGAATGTACCCCTCAATTTTATGAAAAAAATGTAATTTTATCCATCAGTGCCGTAGACTACGCATCTGAGCGGTTCTCCAAAAGAGGAGCTAATTTAACTTTCGAAGAAACAGGAAATATAAAAGAATTAGCCATTAAACTTTTTGCCGAAAGTGGAGTAAACACAAGATATATAGAGGCTACAAAAAATTTAATTTCAGAATTTAATTTAATAGAAACACAATACGGGCAGTGGACTCCTCAAGGGATAATTTGCGATGATACAGAAAATACTACTAAGAATATAGAATTATTATTTGATTTTACTAAACAATTAAATAAAATCAATTATAACTTCACCTTTTATCCAATTTTAATGAATGGCGGCAATAGCGACGCTGATGTAGTTGTTTCTATACTAAATTCTAAGAAAGAATTAATTAGAGAAACAAGACAGCATGTTAAATTTAATTTATTAAATGAAATTAATATAGACAATAGCAACAATAGTGAATCTAATGACGGCGCTCCTGATGTAAAAATACCGGATGATAATAGCATTAGCTTTATTAAATTAACATTCGTTAGAAATCAACCCCTTACGCATATTTTTGCCGAAGAAAATAAACATTATACTGGCACAGAAGAAAGAGAAACTAATGGCACATTACCGCTTGACCCTATTAAAATAATTTTAAAAGAAGTTGCATTGTTCCCAAGTTTTGAACTTTTGCAGGGCTTTTGGAGATTAGACCCAAGTTTTGTTCCGAATGAATTTATTACTATCGTCGATGAAACAAATACTGTTTTTACAAGAGCGACATTATCTTTAAATAACAGTAATTTCTATAATGGATTAATAGAGTTGTGTAAAATATTTGATGCAGAAATAACTTTCGATTACATTAACAAATTTATTAGTTTTAAAGCTAAAAGTTCTAATACCTATAAGGGGATCCGCTTTTCTCCAAATGTCAATTTAAAAGATTTTAGTAGGAAGGCTTCCTCTAGCGAATTATACACTATTATAGATGTATACGGCGGGAAAAACAATAATACTCAAATCAATTTAATACCACCAATTCCAAAACAATTTAAAGAATATTTTTGGTCTTGTATAGAACACGATTTCGATGAAGAGCATTTTAAATATTTTACAGAAAATAATAATTATGAGACTATTGCTAAGGAATTGGTTAGTAAATTGTCAGAAGAAGAAAAAGTTTTGTACGAAGATGATATTTTAAAATTTGGAAAAGTGTTAAATTTGGTTCCTAATTTTGAAAATAGATTATATGATATAACTTATTTTTATAACATTGGTAAAGTAAGTGAAAGTTCTTATATTTTATTCAATGATATTATTAATAACCAACTAAGAAAAATAAATATTAAAACTTTTCTTTTTAGTGAACAATATTTTAATTTAAAAAGCTTATTAATTTCATTGGAAAGCGAGATTAGTTTCTTATCTGAAAACATAGTTACAGAGCAACAGTGGAGAAATTCTATTTATGATAATTTAGAAAAATATCTACTAAAAAATAAATTAATCGAAAATAACACCACTTGGAAAACAAGAGAAAGCATAGCTAGTGCTAATAAAAATATAGCTAATTACGAAGAGCAATTAAACACTATTTATGGTATTAATGATGATATTAAGGTTTTAGATAATAATCATTTATTATTTGTTTTATTACAATTATATGGTTATGTTACTTCAATTTCAAATTGTTTTATTGATAAAAAGAACGCCTTACAAGAATTAATTTTTGAGAACCAAAATAAATTAGTAGAGTCACTAGACAGAATTAGAAACATGGTTTTAGAATTAAACGCGGCGACATCGGACTGGCAAAAAAGAAACTTAGAAGTAGAACAAGCTGGGTTAACTAGACAAATAAAAACTTATTACAAGCAACTGGGCAAGAAAAATAGTTATGAGACTTTCCTTGAATGGATTAAAGAAGAAAAATGGGAAAATATGTTTAAAACCATTTTAGGAGAAAGTAATTATAATTCTTTAAAAAATTATAATTTTATTGTAATGAATTATTATACACCTACTCCCGAAACTCCATTAACTCCTGAACAAGAAGAGCAAAATTCATATGTAGAAAACATAGTTAAATTCTTATCTTCTTTTAACCTTAGTGTTAAACGAGTTTATGGTTGTATATCGTTGAAAGAGGAAAATGATAGTCATGATGGCTACCTACAAATACAATTAGACAAATTATTAAAAATAGAAGATAAATACAACAAAGAAGATGGCTCAGCTTTTGAAGGATATTCCAATTATTTTGATAATTATTATCATGAAAACAATTTATTACGTCAAAAAAATGTTATTTTAGAAGAATTATTTAAAAAATTCTCTCCATATTTAATAGAGGGATACTATGAAAATTCTGATGAAATAAACAGTTATGACTTGGCGGAACAGGCTATGGTAATTAGAAATTCGATGGTTTATCCTAAAATTTCTTATGATTTAACTGTCATAGATTTATCTTCAATCGAAGACTACCAATTTATGAATTTTAAGGTAGGAGATAAAATAAAAATAGAAAATAAAGAAATGTTCTTAGAATATAATCGTTTATTAGATAATTTCTTAGTAATAGCCGGCATTAAATACAATCTGCGTAATTTAGGAGACACACAACTGATTATTAATAAGGATAACGAGGATGAATACCTATTACAAAAATTGTTTTTAGGACTGCTAAAGTAAAATTTTGACTTTTAGTAAAATTTTTGCTAAAATATAATTAGCTTAAGGAGAAGCAATTCTCCTTTTATAATATTTTTTAGAATGGAGGCCAAATGCTAGTAAGAAAAAGAAACGGCGAAATACAAGAATTTGATAATAAAAAAATTTATAACGCTATGAAAGCTGCTGTATTAAGCAGATATAATGAATTAGACAGCAAAACAGACAGTATATTAAAAAGAATAACCAAAGAAATTAAATCGGAAAATAAAGATAAAGAAGTCATTAATATCGAAGATATTCAAGACCTAGTAGAAAATAAATTAATGGGTTCCAGCCTAAAAGAAGTTGCAAGAGAATACATTCGATATAGATATAAAAAAGAAGTATTACGAAGAAGTAATACAACCGACGCTAGTCTTTTTGAATTATTAAGCGGTACTAGCGACTATTGGAATAATGAGAACGCAAATAAAAATGCTAAGTCAGTAACAACTCAAAGAGATTATATTGCAGGCATAACTTCAACAGATATTACAAAACGCTTTTTATTAGATAAAGATATAGTAGAGGCTCACGAGAAAGGAATTATACATTTCCATGATGCTGACTACTTTGCTCAAGCGGCGCTTCACAACTGCTTTAGCATAGATACAAGATTCATTACTTCTACCGGAGTTAAATCTTTCCGCGATTTCAAGGAGGGAGATGAAGTTCTAGTACCTACTCATACCGGAGAATGGAAAAAAGGTATTGTAAAAAAATATGGCAAGCAAGAACTGTATAAATATACTTTTAAAAGAGGTAATAGTAAAGAAAAAGTAGTTTATGCTACTGAAAAGCATAGATGGATACTAAAAGATGGTTCAGTTACTACTTTTTTAAAAATCGGAGATTTTCTGATTAAAACTCCAATTATCGCAGGCATTGATTTTGAAACGGATACTCTTCAAAGTTATTGGAGGGTAATAAATAAAGAGTACTATGGCATAGAAGAAGTTTGGTGCCTTGAAGTTGAAGATAATCATTCCTTTATTCTTGAAGGTGGTATTACTACCGGTAATTGCGAATTAGTAAACTTAGAAGATATATTACAAAATGGAACAGTAGTCAATGGAGTAATGATTGAAAAACCGCATAGACTAATTACTGCGGCGACAATAGCTACTCAAATAATCTTGGCTGTAACTTCATCTAGCTATGGAGGATGCACGGTTTCTTTAACCCATTTAGCTCCTTTTGTCAGAGACAGTTATAATTTCCATTTAAATAGATATTTGCAAAGAAACTTTAATAAAAAAGAAGCTGAAAGGTATGCTAAAGAAGACTTGGCAAAAGAAGTCAAAGATGCAGTGCAGACCTTTAATTACCAGGTTAATAGCATGACAAATACTAATGGTCAGGCCCCATTCCTCTCCGTGAACATGTATCTAGGAGAGACTAATGAGTATAAAGAAGAATTAGCTATGCTTATAGAAGAATTTTTAAAACAGCGTATCCTTGGATTTAAAAACGAACAGGGAGTCTATATTACTCCTGCTTTCCCTAAATTACTATATGTACTTGAAGAAGATAATATCCATGAGGATAGTAAGTACTGGTATTTAACTAAACTTGCGGCGGAATGTACTGCAAAGCGCATGGTACCAGATTATATATCTGAAAAGGTAATGAAAGCAAATAAAATTAATAAAGAAGGAGTAGGAGAGTGCTACCCTTGCATGGGTTGTAGAAGTTTCCTTACCCCGGATCGACTAATGGAGAATATTAGTGGAGACCTTAGCTACAAACCTGGCCAAGGTAAATACTACGGTCGGTTGACTGCGCTTTAAGGGTTGAGCCGACATTAAACTGCGTGAACTCGTGATAAAGAGGTGTGGGCGATAGGCCTGCTAACGGTGAAACCTAAAAGGCAATACCGTGCCAAGCTTTAATTATGACAACTAATTAAGAGGAGTTTTATAATATGAATACAATATCTATTAAAAACAAAATTTTTAAACAATTTAAAGATACTAAATATTATTGTGATGAGGACGGAAATATTTATTCTGATTATTCTCAAAGATTATTAAAACCAATGTTAAGAGGACGCAACGGGAAAAAGTATCTTTATATTGATATAAATTTCGGAGAAGGACAAAAGCATTATTATATCCATAAAATTGTGTATGAAACATGGATTGGAGAAATTCCGGATAATATGTATGTTCTTCATAAGGACGATAATCAATTTAATAATAATATTAACAATCTATATTTAGGCAGTCAAGAACAAAACATTAAAGACTGTAACGATAATAACCATAGGGTTGGAAACACTTGGGTATTAACTGTATATGATAAACAGAAAGATAAAACTTTAACTTTCTGCCCCGCCAGCAATTTTATTGAATATTGCGGCCATCCAAGTGCTAATCAAAGTGTAAAACGTTTTTTTACTAGGGTTTGGTTTAAAAAGAGATATGAAATTATTGATTATTACCATTGTAAATCATTAGATATTAAAGAAGGTGTAACGACTATGGGCGATGAATGTAGCCCAGTAGAGTAGATTTTATCACTATTCGAAGCGCGCAGCACTTTAGTTTAAAGTGAAGAGATAGTCTAATATAAAAAATATGTCAACCAAGGAGTGGTAACTATCTCCCTCCCAGATGTGGCCTTAAGTGCAGCAGGAGATGAGAATAAATTCTGGAAAATACTAGATGAACGTCTAGAATTATGTCATAGAGCCTTACAGGCTCGCCATGAGAGATTAAGTCATGGTGTTTCTGATATGGCTCCAATCTTATGGCAATATGGAGCATTAGCTCGTTTGAAAAAAGGAGAATCTATCCATAAACTTTTACATGGAGGTTATTCTACAATTAGTTTAGGATATGCCGGATTGTACGAATGTGTAAAAGTGATGACTGGAAAATCTCATACCGAAGATTCGGGAAAAGATTTTGCGTTAAAAGTTATGCAAAGATTAAATGATGCTTGTAATAAATGGAAAAAAGAAGAAGATATTGATTATAGTGTATATGGAACACCGATTGAAAGCACCACTTACAAATTTGCTAAATGTTTAAAAGAGCGTTTCGGACAAGATATCTTTATAAAAATGGACGGAAAAGATAGAAACTATATTACTAATAGTTATCATGTGCCTGTTTTCGAAAAAATTAATCCATTTAAAAAATTAGCATTAGAAAGTCAATTTCAAAAGCTTAGCCCAGGCGGAGCAATTAGCTATATTGAAAGTGCTAATTTAACTAATAATATTCCAGCAGTATTAGAAGTTATACAATTTATTTACGATAATATTATGTATGCCGAAATTAATACTAAATCTGACTATTGCCAAGTATGCGGATATGATGGAGAAATCAAAATTATTGATAAAGATGGTATACTAGATTGGCAATGTCCAAATTGCGGCAATACAGACCATAGTAAGATGAATGTGGCTAGAAGAGTTTGTGGATATATTGGGTCTAACTTCTTTAACCAAGGTAGAACTGATGAAATTCGTAATAGATATGTCCATTTGGATGACCATAAAATAGAAAGTGATGAATAAATGAATTACGCACAAATTCGTAATATGGATATAAGTAACGGCAGAGGTATAGGAGTTTCTCTTTACACCTCTGGCTGTCGCTTTCATTGTAAAAATTGTTTTAATTATGAGTTATGGGATTTGAATTACGGCAAAAAATTTGATAACGCCGCAAAAGAACTATTATTTAACTCATTAAAAGAACCATTCGTTAAACGATTTACAATTTTAGGC
>NFYZ01009340.1_pt1 | contig 13116 bp, 33 predicted proteins | sample 1092561 | NCBI WGS metagenome assembly NFYZ01 (sample SAMN03609887, study PRJNA323583) | gut metagenome | isolation source: feces | host: Rattus norvegicus | place: Malaysia | collected 2013 | reverse complement strand
TATGGTGCGGCTCTTCCTGTTCAAAAATAGCCCGGGGGATATTTTTAAATTATGTTCTAGTGTGATTACACATTCAGAAATTAATCGTCTCAGAGCTTAATTATTTGCATTCTCATGCGTTCATAAATTTATTAATCAATTTAATATCCGTAATGGCCGATACATCTTTCAAAGAGTTATGCAGACCGGTACCATAGTATTCTTGTTCCCATCTTGTCTTTTTAGCATGACAATCTCTACAAGCAGTTACTAAGTTATTTATATCTTTCATCTGGCTTTGATCCCATTCAATAGGAACGATGTGATCGACAATGTTTCCAGGATTCTTTTTGCAATATCGACAGAGATGATAGTCACGCTGCAAGACAATCTCTCTTAATGCTTGCCACTGTCTTGAATGATAGAACTTGTTCTGTTTAGCTTTAACTGTATTTCGGTATCGAGTAACATGATTGTATCTCCAAGTTGTGGCACGATCACTATGACGCTTACGATACTTCTCACGTTGGGTTCTATACTCTTCTTCATGCTCAATATGTTTATCACAATAATAGTTTGGAAACATAGCATAACTATGACAGCCTTGATACCTACAACGTCTAACTCTAGGCATTCCATTACCTCCATCCGATAAAAGAAAAAGAGCTTGCTGTTTCCATAAGCAAACTCTCTTCGGTAGATATCGCAGCGAATAAGGACGAATAATGTGCAAACCATATATTGATAATTCATAACGATTAAAACTTTGATGCTTGCGATATCTATATGGCTGATAGTGGAGTTGCACCACTACCAGTCTGTTAAATTTAAGAAGTTTAGTAAATATGAGTTCTATATCTATTCCGATTTAACTCACAATACTACTATACCTTATATTCCAGCCGGTTAACCTTCGCTATTATTCCGCCTTTTCGCCACTACTATTCCGGTCTAATTCCGGTTGTTTATATTTGTGTAAGTCAATGATTGGTTGACAAGCCATATATCTTTGCCAGTGATCGAAACTATCAGCAAAGAATAATTGCGCTCTTCTTTTTAGAGTATTGAATTGCGTATGGCCATATCGTATTGCATCAGCTACTTGCCAGCTTTCCATCTGATAAATATAAAGATCTCGCATTATTATTTTTGACATTTCAGGTAGATGATAAATTGTGTGATGGATTGCACGCAATTCTGCTTCCGCATTAAGTCCACGAATTATACTGGCTTCAGCATGATTAGTACCATTAGAATGACCAGGAGCTAAAGATAAAGTAGGTGAACGTAAGTCTGTTAGATTACGACCCGACATTAAGATTAATGTCTCTAAATCTTCTGTCAAAAATTCGTCAACTCTATCACATGTTTTATCGCAATCTAGTTCTTGAAATAGTAAACTCACTTTCCCACTCCTCAATTTAACTTAATTTATCTATATTGATTATCTCAAATCACCTTTTACTTAGCATCCCTAATGTAATTTACAATAATCTTCAACGCATCTTCATGACGAATAAAATTAGTTGTTACTGATTCATCAAATTTCGATTGTCTATCATTGATTCTTTCCTGTTTTTCAAAAGACTCTTCTATTTCATTTAAATACTTTCTAATCATTTCCTGTACATCATCTAACATTTTATGAGTGTTCTTTTGAAGATGATTATTATAAATAATTAAAGCGGATAATAATACAGAGAGAATTGAATTAATGATTATCCAAGTCAATGTCTGCCTCCTGAACCAAAGTAATGTCCTTAATGGGAACACAGAATTTACAAAAATTAGCTGGCTTATTATTTACAATATAAGAATTAGACCCATAAGTTACATTAGCATCTAGATCATAGAGTGCATATGCGTTAGTCACAAAAACAGGTAAACAAACAAAGATTTCATTATTTATCTTTTTTGTTTCTATCAAATTTACTACTTCATCTACCTTAGCTGGACTATAAGCAATGGTTTCTGAGTCTTTTTCAAAACGTCTACAATATATAATTGAATTAATTCTTTCCATATTTAGCATCCCTCGTAATAGTTATCTAACGCATCAACAATCATGGTTTCAATTTCTTTATAACCATGCTTTTCTTTGTCTTGATTAATCTTATCTAACAAAGATTGATTCAGACGTAATTCTTTAGGCCTTATCACTGTTTCCTTTTCTTCCCAATGACCTTTAATCCTAATGCTAATATCAAAGAAAGTTGGATCACTCGTAATAATATTTGATCCCTCATAAGTTATAGACTCAATATCTTTTACTTTATCTGTAGCCGAAAGTTTATTTAGACTATTCTTCATCTCATGTTTTAATTTTTCATCTGTAAATTGAAATTTCATATTAAACTCCTTCTATAAATTACCTACTACTAAAGTTATTATCGCTAGTAAGATTAAAAACCCCATTACAATCATCCAATCCGGCACCTTAAATCTCCATATCTTCATACATAATAAGTGCTGTAAGATAAATATCGTTGTGCATACTATCTGTCCAAGTACTAAATTTAATATCAATTACATGCTTATATTGAGCAAAATCATTAATATGTTGAACAAATTCATTAATTTGCTTATCTAATCCACTTGTTGAAGTATTCCAATAATTTCCACAATAACCACATTCGTATTCATCTTCCATTACTTAACGCTCCAATTCCCTAAAACATTTGATTTCGAGTTAGCAATAAGTAATCAAACAAATCACTTATCACATCCTCTAAATCATCTGTAAGATCAATCATCTCTTGATAATCTTCAGGCGTAAGCATGTTATGCTTATTTATTTCTGAGATGAGACTTTTTACTTTGTTAATTCGATTTAATACATTAGTGTCCTTAAATTCATAAAAGTCTTCATCAAGACTTAACTGCTCGCTCTTTTTCATCCCTTAACTTCCTTCCACAGATTGGACAGCAGTGAATTTTTAATTCGTCACTATCGAAGCCATAAAATTCATTTCAGAATGAAGACTAACAAGAACAACTCCATTTGAACTTACTTTCTTTAAATAGTTAAACCAATATCCATCTTCCCAATCAGATTGAAACATTTGCTCTTCTGATAGTCGTGATTGACTATTTATCTCCATGCCAATATTGTCCGGACCTTGAAAGTCACAATAGGGACATTTCTTTCTAGTCATTCTTTATCTCCTTTAATTACTCTGCTTAACTACGTCTAGCCCTCCAAATCATGTCTAAAACTATTCCAGTTTCAGTGTATGATAGTGGAGATAAGCAAGAATCTACAATTTTCTGTATCCTATTTAGTTCTTCATCTAGAGAGCATTTATTTTGTTTAGCACTACTTTTTGCAAAATTTATCATGTGTCTAAAATCTTCGATTTTACTTTGATCTATATTTTCCATCTACTTTTCTCACTAGCAAAATTCCCATTGGAGTTTTTGTTCAGAGCTTTTTCGCCAAAACTTTAGAAATTCATCTATCTCTTTTCTCCATTTACCAGCTTTTTTCTCTTGTAACTTTTTTCCATCACAAAGCTTTAAAAATTGGTCATAGGATTTCTGAATGTCATAACTGCTAAACGTACCATCGCAGTCTGAATGTAAAAAGAAACTAAGCAAAGCAGTATCTACAAGTTCATCGTCGTAATAAATTCGAGGATCAAAAAGATTACTATCGTCATACCTCACACCAACTAATTCTCCAAGTTCTTTTCTAAGAAAATGAAAATGACCATAACCAATATGGTAACTGTCAATTTCAGCAAAATCTTGTATTCTCTCAGCAGCTTTTCTCATTTCTTTATATACTTTAGTATCATTTTCTAACCATTGAGGATGTAAATAATAAAAGAAATCGTCTTTAGATGGTATGAACATATCATTTTCAAATTTTTCAAATGGTACGTTGTACTTTTCTTCAAATTTATCTTTTCTACTTTCTGTTTCTACCGGATCAAAAGCAATAATAGCTAAACTCATTTTTTGTCCTCCAATCTACTTCTTTTCTTTAAATAAAGAAGAAAATGCCTGCTCTAATCCACTATCACATATAGTAGCTGCAATAATTGCGTCTGTTAGCACCTTCGATTCATCTAAATCAAATTCTTTAATCAAATAATGCATTGCAGCCAAAATATCTGCAGCATCTTCTTTTGCCTCTTCAAGAGTCTTGGCTTCATGAATTTTTGTTCCTTTTGCTAACACAAAACCAATTGTTGCTGTTAGAGTATTCTTTTGATTATTCATTATTTACCTTCTCTGTTTCTATCAATTATTAATTCTTTGTTTTCAAAACTATTAATGCCTTTTTTGAGATAAATATTGTCTACATCAGTTGCCGAATAAATACTTCCATTTGGTAGTTGATTCCACCGCTTATTTATGCGAAGCAACCGATATCCTCTCTCAGCCAAAAAGTTTTCATTTTTTAACTTTTTAAAATCTATCCCCGTATAATTAACTATCTGCCGAAGGTTTTTGGTATAAAAATCTAATTTATTTTCTTTAGTTCCTTTCAACTGATATTTAAAAATAGGACGTAACTTTACAGCACTATCAGACATCACATGTTTAATTGTGGTCGCACTAGCACGCGCTAAACGTTGCGTTTCAGTCATCGAGTACCCTTGAGTTATTAAGTCCAAGATCATTTTTGTCTTAACAGGATCAACTCTTTGTACTCTCTCCTTTTCCTCATTGAATGGATTATTTTCATGCTGAATTTCCTTTAGAGTTTCATTATTGATAGAGATATTTACTAATGAACCATTTTGCTTCTCAGCTTTAATAATGTGATCTAGCTTTTGTAAGAATTTATAATGTCTAGCCTTGCGTTCTGCTTTGCTATGAATTGGTTGTGCATCTATTTTTGAGGGATGCTGCAATGGAGTTTCCTTTTTCCAAGCAAATCTAAGCTCTACCATGGTTCTCTCTTTCATAAGAACTTATAGGGGTTATATCTAACTACATATCCCAAATTAATTGCTCTACCATTTTCTTGATCTAACCAACGTTTATTTTGCTGCAATGCATCATAGATATCATCAACAGTAAATTCAGGAGTTTTATAGATTTGACCACTCATGAAATACAAAATCACACCAACTTGGTAAGTATTGTTTTTTGCTTTAGGTTTTCCGTTAAATGACGACTTTTGTTTATTTTTGTAAGATTTGCCAGGAATATGTACTAGTTCTTTTGTTAATCTCTTAACATCAAGTTCATCCCCTGTAGCCATATTTCTTTTGTCATAATTATTAAAGTTAAATCTTCCCATCTTATTTTTCTCCTTCTTGCTTTTGATTATCCATAATTAATTTCTTAGCGGGATGTTTTGTAACATGACCACATTTTTTACAAACATAGTAATAACCAGTAAAAGGTGTCCATATGGTGATTTTTATAGGTTTGTATTGGTGATAACAAAATAATTTCTTAAGCCAGCGGCAAAATTGATACCATTTATCAAATATCATGCTATTCTCCTCTATAAGCTTTAATACTGTTCGACATACTTAAAATCATTCCTTTTGCCAAGGTTATCCAGTCATTTCTTAGCACTTGTTTTTGCTTGCATCGTTTAATGATTTTGAAAGATTCTTGTCCATCCCATCCAATAATTCCAACATCAGGATACTTAGAAAGCCACGGATCGTTAGATTGTTTGATTTTTTTAGCCATAGTTATCGGACAAACCATATAATTTTTATGACCCACATAAGATTGCGCAGCTTTTGAATGTAAATCACTTATAGATACCTTCAATTCCAAACAAGTAAATACACCTTGCTTTTCAATCACCGCGTCTATTTCTTCCTCCTGACCTTCAGGCCAATAAGTTTCATAGCCTATATCAACAGTGTGGTAGTATCGAACTTCAAGTGCAGGATGTTTTCCTTTTCGTAATGCATCACTTATTAATGCTTGTTCCATATCTTTAGTTTGCTGTGTCTTCATTTTTCCTTCTTTTCTCGTTCTTAGTTAAAGCAAATTTGCATCTTTTAGTATTTGTTCTCGTTCCTTTTTGCAATTTCTAAATAACTTAGTTCCAAAGTAATCTACTACAAATTTGTCTTTTTCTTCATTGTAGCCAACCAGTATCACTTCTTTATAGCCGCAATTGTCGCATTCAAAAGGAACGTCTATATTTTCTTCTAATTCACGTACAGTTTTATTTGGTACTATTTCATTAACACTGTCTGCTATATAATTTTCGGTACCACATTTTGGACATTTCCAATCATCGCTCGCAAAAAATTTCATTTTATATTCCTTTCAATTATTCGATTCCATAATTTATTTCTTTACAATTTCTTTGCTACAAAGATACCTGGAACATCTTCATCTATACGAAACGTAGCTTCATTTGCATCACGCTCTTTTAATTCTTTTGTAAGAAGAGGCATCCCTTTTCGCAATCTGGTCTCGCATTCATCAATTAATAGATAAGTTACTTGCCGAATTCGTATGTTTTGTCCCTCGTAATCCTCGATTTTGCATAAATCGTATACTTCTCTCAACTCGCTAAGTAAATCTCGTTTATTGATTGCAGCCATTTTTATGGCGCAGTTCCATGCTTTTACATAGTTGCAGTTGTTTCTGCATGCCAACTCATAATCAATCCATAATTCTTCTATTTTGTGCATATTAGCTCTCCTGTGAATTATCATTATCTTTTATCACTTCCGGTAAATTCTTAATGCAGTTCAGCAAATAGCCTTGCGGGTATTGTTCACTGTAAATAACAGTTTTCTCTGCTAAGCTCCTAAGAGAGCTCGTTTCCTTGTTATGTACTGCATTAACTAATTTTTTATATTCTTCTGGTGAAAAAGTAATTGGTGCTCTGTGCCACTCGTTAGCAAACTCATTTAGATAATTGATTAATATTTCAATTACTTCCTGGTCTCTCTTTCTCTCATTAGAGAGAGATTTATTTAAGTTCTTTATTTGTTTAGATAAGTATTTGTTACAGTTAGTACTTGTTAGATCCGGTTTTACCACATTAGGTTTTTCCAGATCTGGTTTTACCTGTTCTGGATTTTGCCTAATAGGTGCCTCTTTTTTATCGGTACGTTTTTTATACATACTGATCCATTTTTGCCTTGGAGTTTCAGACAATAGCCATTTATTTGCCTTTAGTTGTCCTTTGTTGTTACGTTGTCGTTGTCTAAGCAAATAGCCGTGTTCTTCTAGTTTACGAAGTATTTTATATACTTTATCTTCGCTATCAGGACTATGCTTTGCTACTTCTTTCGCATAGAAATCCCATTCATCAGATTGAGACCACAGATAAGTAAAAAGACCTTTATCTTCCCATTTAAGCGATGTATCATTAAGAATCGAATTATTTATGACTGTATAATGCTTGTCATAAACTTTTTTAATTCTTACCATCTCATTCACCGCCTTATCGCACACATGCTATAATCAATATGAAATTTATTTTTTGTAAGTCCATCACTAATTGCCGTTAGCGATGGGCTTTTTTCTAGCTCTTTTTCAAACAACAATGTATATCTATCTTTTTGAATTGGTTGCTTTATTTGATAAACATTAGAGTTTAAAACAAGCTTGTGCATTGTCTTTAGACTAAGCATTTCATCCCTCCTACAAATTAGGCAAAATAACGCAGTAAAACAAAATCATAAAGATAATGAATCCTGAAAAAATGCCAGTAAACATAAAAATATCTGTTTCTTTGGTACTTAGTTTTGTTTGAAGGAACTTATTGATCTTTTTGTTAACCCATTTTGAAATTAAAATATCTGTCTTATACATTGTTTAACTCCTAATCTTTAAATCTATATCCGAGACTCTTTTTGAACTCGCAAATGTGGATCAAGTAGATCCTCCTCATGTTTTTCTGACCGCCAAATCAAAAACTCTTGCCATCTCTGTTCAACAATAAAAGTATTTTTTCCTGTTGGTCGAATAATGGCATCTTTAAATTGCGAGCCCTCACACTTTTGTTTCCAGTCATAGAATGTTCCTTGACTAATTCCATAGTCTTCCTGTATCTGTTTGGGTGTCTTCCACCCATTAGCCATCATACGTATCCACCTACCTTTGCAGCTCTATTTAGCTATCTATTCTACTGACTGCCTGCAGCTCTCTATTCAGCTATCTATCCTACTTACTGTCTACAGCTCTATTCAGCTATGTATTCGCCTACCTTTGCAGCTCCATCAGTTCAGCAACTAACTTGCTGACTAGTACTGGTGATTTTCCTTCTTTCATTTGTTTTAACGTGTAATTACGTAATTCGTTGATAAATTCTTCATCCATTTTTATTACCTCGCTTAATAGCTTTAATCATAAAAATTAAGTGTTAATTTATGTCTTTCCAAAGAATCAGGTCTAGTTAATCCTGTGCGTGAAATACCTCCCTGATTAAGCAATTCTTCGAGCTGATAAATATAATCGCTGTATTCCTGATTTTCATTTTCTAGATAATCGATCTCGTTTTGTAATTCTTCGTTATCTTCATCTAAGCTTCGTGAATCAAACTCCAAATCGTCATACAGCTGTTCATTTTCTGTTAATTCATCTGTAAGACGCTTAATTTCTGATTGAAGTTCATTGATAGTAGATTGCGACTCTTCCTTCCAGTTAGGTTCTATTTTTATTAAATTTTCTTTTTGATCTAATCGTGTCAGTTGAATACAAAGTTTCTCGTCTGCATTCTTTCCATTTGCAATATATGTGCATTCTGCAAAATTATTTACTTCACCTGATAAGTTTCTAGTAATAAGCAGCGTACCTCTTAAATATGCGGAAAACATGCCAATAATTTCATACAACTTCGTCCTATCTTTATTTATAAAAATTGTTCCCGGTTCTATATCATTAAATTTATTTCTATACATAATTTTTTCCTTTTAAATTGGCTTCTTTTTTAGATTTTCAATCAATATTTCTATTAATCTCGACTTCTTCCACTGGTTTTTCATCATTATTGGCATAAATTTTTGCTTTATCTGGTGATTCTTTTTCTAAATTAGCTAAAACACTGAGTATATTAGCTAAGCTTGAAATTGCACTCAGATAAATTCCATAGTTTTTATTGCTACTGGTTTTTGCAGCTGCTTTAGATACATCTTCTATCGTTGTTAGTATTTCTTCTTTAATACTCATTTCTATTCACTTACTTTCTGCTATAATTTCAATGACACTAATATTTAGAGGGAAAGATTAAAATGAACTGGACACTAATTGGTCAACTTGGGAGTATTATCGTTGCTGTTATAACGACTATTGTTACTTTTTTGAATAATAGAAGTAATAATAAGACTGTTAAAGAATTAGAATTAACTAAACAAAAATTCGCACAAGAGAATGAAAAGCTTAAACGTAATCAAGCAATGCAAGACTTCAAAAATAAGTTAATCTCTAATTTCTTAGGAGATTTATCTGCAATTCTTAATCAATTTAGTGACATAACACTCTTGAAACAAGCTCAAAAGTCAGCTGGCCAGGTTTTACCACTATGTACTCCACATGAAAAGAAATTAGTTAACGATACACTTTCTAAAATGATTAAAGCCAGTGAATACGGAGCTAGCTATGATTTAGCTAACGAATCTGTTATAGATACTCTAAAAGCTTTTAATTATGACCTAAAGAAACAACAATAATTGTTGTAATTATCAGAATTAAAATTACCGACACTACATTCAATGTAGTGTTTTTTGTTTTCTCAAAACTCATAATTGACACAAGTATTAATCCAACTACCCACATTGCTACTATAGCTACTTCAATCATCAATATAAATCTCACTCATACCAAGTAAGTCGCATACATTAGCTAACAATTCATAGTTAGACTCTTGAAGATCTTTTAGTTCAAACTTTCTCTCGCCAGTCTTCACTCCTGAATCAATGATTGTTGAGACCTTGCCAAATGTTGTATTAGGGTTATTCAATGCAACTAATTCTTTGAGTGCATCTTTAACATTTTCGTAATTCATAATTATTTCTCCAATTCTTTCTTAACTGCTTTCATCCCTGCATCGGTATAAAGCCATTGAGGAACTTCTTTATCAGAATACTTAGACTTGCTATTAGCCCAGCGACCATATTTGTTATGACCCGGTTGTTTAGCTTTTAGTCCAAGTTTATTAGCGATTCGACCTACCATATTTGCTGTAGTATGTAAGGCTTCAGCAATATCTTTTGCTGAATATTCTTTCTGTTTCATAACAGGAATAGTCATTTCACCAGTTAAAACTTCAGCTGCTTTTGCTAGTAAGTTTTCTTTTGAACTACTTGATTCAGTTGCCATTGCAATCTTGTAAAGCATATTTGCTTTTCTGGTAGCTGAATTATCTTTCATGATTTTTAGACGTTCTTGGTTAACAATGGCCGGTTTATTTTCTTTAATTGCTACTCTCATGTTGAAGTAGTTATCTACCAACTCATCGTAAATATCCCATGCCTTGTCATCGTCCATGATTTTTAAAAGTTTGGCATATCCACGCTCGGATAATAGGTAGATGTGATTTGAACGATTGATTTGATTCTGGTTAAATCCGAGGTCGTTCAAAACGACCTCAAAATTTTTGTTACTTAAAAGATCAATAATATCAATGCCATCTTTAAATCGTTTACGATTTCTATTAATTAATTCATTCAATCTTTTAACTGTGGTCGAATGAATCACAGCTATATCATTTATTGTCATGGCTTTCTTATCTTTACCGAATCCACCTTCAATTCCAGTGAACTCAAATTTTCCGATCTTTTCTTGGCCGATTACTTTTAAAGATTCCATTATTTCACCTTTCTTTTTGGTTTCCTTTTGGGAACACTTTGAGTAAAAAAAATAGAGATTTTATCCTTATTAAATCCTAAAACAGACATCATTTTAGCTAGTTCTTTTATAGAAATATTAACTAACCCATTTTCTCTTTTGCTATAACTCGTTCGACTCATTCCTAATTTATGAGCAAACTCAGCTTGATCCCAGCCTTTAGCAATTCTTTCTGCCTTTAGCCTATTTAAATCTAATTTCAATTCTCCCATTTAATCACCTCTTTTCTATCGCTCCCGTTCGGGAACAATTTAATAATATATCCTTAGTTCCTAAATGTCAACATTAATTTAATATTTTTTCTCATTTTATTTCTTTTTGGGAACATATAGACTATAATTTTATTTGAAAGGCGGTGAAAGCATGCGTAATAATGATGAAATTGTTGCTTATGTTGATAACCTTAGAAAATCTCAAAATATGTCATTAAATGAACTAGCAAGAGCGACTGGTCTTGCTAAATCAAGTCTTTCAAGATATTTCAATAAAACAAGAGATTTTCCTGTTAATAAAGTACATCTATTTGCTAAGGCTTTACATACCACTTCAGAAAATATTTTGGGATTTAAGCCAGATGATTCTAAAACTGGTTCCACTTCAAGGGATGAAAATGAAAGTCAACAAGCTGACTTAGATGATGATGACACCATATTCACTTTTCAAGGACGACCTATCCCACCAGAAGACTTAAAAATAATAAGAAGGCTGCTTAAGAATGACGATGACGAATAAATTATATACAGATAGTAATACAGTTACCTATCTATTCAATTATGCTCTGGATCATGGCATTGCGTTTGAAACCACTTATGATCTTCATAAAGATACGCCTTCTTGTAGTGTACCTAGTAAAAGAAAAATGGTAATTAACCTCAATACTGACGAGGAGGAATTACCATTTCAAATATCTCACGAGATTGGCCATATTTTAAATAAGGATTTCGGTAAGCAATTCTTTTGTGGAGAAAGTAGTTCATCGCCTGTTGAGGTTAAGGCATCACAGACTGGGATCAAAATTCTTGCTGACTATTACTTTTATGATGTCCCTAAGGAAGACTGGAATATAGATACTTTTATGCTTTATTACTGTATACCAGTTTCTTATAAAGACTGGGTCATAGATTACCTGACAGCAAAATAAAAACCACTATTTCAGGTGGTTTAAGTAAAGCTATTCATGTTGGTTTTGATATGTAGTACATGGAAGGAAAAGAAATGGGAAAGAAAAAGGAAGTTAAAGAATACCTATATTTAGACAACAAAGAAATAAATTCTATATTAGCTCAATTTGAAGATGGAATTCCTCAAGTTATTCAAAATGTTCGTCAATCAGGAATCACTAATTCTCATACTGTGGGACATAAAAATGACTACACAGGCAAAGTAGGAGCAAATCTCTTAGCTAAAGCTGAAGGATCGTACTCCAGAGAAAATAACGAAAGCAATAACGAATCTACTTCTGACCTATCTCAAGAAGCTATCTCTACAGTATATGATGACTATGCAGTAGATATTGTAACCAAATTACTCGAGGAACATCATCTGTTAAAACTTACCACAAAACAATCAGAAGGGGCCTACGTCCAACTTTCATCACAATTTACCTTAATTGATCCTAATTCTATGGGCGCAATCTTTGATGAGGACGCAGCAAAAAACATAATGGCTTATGGAGATGCTACTGATTCAACTGCTGTCGATAGTGCTATGGAAGGCATTCAACTTTTAACAAATTTTGGAAAATTGGTTTCTAATCTTTTCCCTGATAGTATATTAATTCAAACAAAAAACGCACTAAGTATTGGCAAAAAAGAATATTTTAGAATGAATGCTGCTCAACTCAGAATGCTAGCATTCTCAAACAGAAAAATAACTATCATAGGAAAAATAGAATCAATTATTAAAGCAGAACATATAGATGTTACACAATCTATGAAAAATGTTACACCAACAGAAATCCCTCAACTTTTTTCTCATCTAGGATTTTTCTTCTTGCATACTTTTGCTGCAATAAAACCAGAAGATGTATTGATAAAACCATTAGCTATTTATTTTAAGTAGATTATAAATTTTTAAATCTTTTATTTACACGTTCAGTTAATTCATCAAAATGCTTTTTCATATCTTTTTGACTTTGCATCATTCTTTTTTGCTCTTGGTCAATATGTCTGCTAGATTTTTGAAAATCGTTATAAAGTTTATCAAAATTATTATTTTGATTGATTTTCATATCTAATTTTCGTTGCTTATCAGGAAGTTTTTTTATAAATTCATTTATTTTCATTATATTTACTCCTTCCTAAGCATTGCACTTTAATAACTAATTACTATTTTAACCATATTGTACCA
>NFYZ01003190.1_pt1 | contig 13202 bp, 16 predicted proteins | sample 1092561 | NCBI WGS metagenome assembly NFYZ01 (sample SAMN03609887, study PRJNA323583) | gut metagenome | isolation source: feces | host: Rattus norvegicus | place: Malaysia | collected 2013 | reverse complement strand
TGCTGCGGTAGCAAACTGATCCAAAGTCTGAGTCAACACTTCCGCAGTAAGCCAACCTGTTTGTAAAGATTCACGGAATGAACCCTTCGCTGCGATAGCTGCTTTCGCTCCTGTTTGCAAATGTTCTGATGTTCTAATTAATGCATCCTGGAACACCTGGCCACCCATACCGGCGTTTACAACGGAGTTCCAATCCATTAAACGAATTGTACCAGCGGCTAATGCTTGTGATAACTGATACATTGCAGTTGATGCTTGTTGAGAATTTGAACCTGATACGGCTGCCAAGTTGGCGATACCCTTAATAGCAGATACTGACGCATCAAGCTTAACACCTGCCGCAGTAAATGTACCAATATTACGAGTCATCTCAGTAAAGTTATAAATAGTTTTATCTGCATAGTGATTTAACTCGTCCAACGCAGCATTTACTATTTTGACGTTTGTACCTTCCTTTTGAGTATTAGCCAAAATCGTCTGTACTGCATTCATTTGTGTTTCGTATTCTCTGAAACCATCCTTAATCGGATCGATAGTCACAGCGGAAACTAACCTCTTACCTAATGTTATTACTGAGTTAGTGATTCTAGAGATAGCAGTCATGGCAACGACTTCCATAGCTGAGAATTTAGCTTGCACGGTTTCGATACCTGAGCTTACTCCACTAAAATTAATGTTCTTAACTGCTGAACTGACATTCTGCAAACCTTCAGCAGCGCCTTTAAGATTAAGTTTTTGTTTTAATTTGTCAAGAGTACTCATACTCGTGGCTACACCTGATTCAAACTGCTTATTGTCAAATTTCATCGACAATATACGTTCATCTACGACATTACTCATTGCCTACTACCTCCTTCCAAGCTGCATCGGCTATTCTATCAAATACTGGTTGAATAGCAGGATTAATATAGTCTCTACCCTCAACCCATCCTCCAGTACCAGTGCCATGTCCTGTTTGCAAGATTATTGCTATATTTACACCTTTATTAACATTTGAGTTACAGAAATTAATTTTTGTTATGCTTCTGCCCTTCTCAATCTCATAGTACCAAGAACCAGCAGTTTTGCCAGATTCAACTGGAGTTGCTGACATAAGGGCGTTTACGCCTTCTTGAGCATACTTATCCAAAACCGTGACTCTAGCTCCTTTTTTGGCTCTTTCTAAAAACTTAGTAACTTTAGAAAAATCTCCCTTATGCTCAAACTTAATCATATGTACTCCTTTTTACCTGATTTTGATTTTCTGACCAGGATAGATTAGACTAGGATTATTAATCCCGTTAATCTGTGCTAAACGCTGATATGTGGTTCCGTACTTAGCCGCAATTCCAGATAATGTTTCACCATATGTAACTGTATGATAAACAACTTTTGAAGTGGACTTTAACATCTTGTTAACTTTAGCTTGAACCTCATCGTAATTGTATCCAGCTTTAGTGATAGCGTTAATACGAGCTTGCCCGTTGCCCCATTTACCAGCTAATACTTCTTTAGCAATTTCATCCACTGATTTCTTAGCCGGCTGAAGCTTTTGATTAATGATACTTTGAATTGTACTATAATCATAACCTGCTTGTGTTAGACGATTCTTACGGTCATCCCCGTTACCCCATTTACCGTCGATGACTTCCTGAGCGATTTGTTCATTTGTCTTCTTGACTGGAGTTGGGTCACTAGGTTTAGTTACTGTAGAATCTGATTTAGCAGCGTATTTGTTCCAAGCCTCTTTATCTCCATAGAATTTATTAAGGTCTAGATTTCCACTATAGCCATCTAACCTACCAGTTGATGTGTATTGTCTAATAGCACATGAATATGCTGATTCGTTCCAAGGTTCATCTTGATAGCCAGTTGGTGTGTTATTAGCATATTGTGCAATCCACTTTCCATAATCGCCAATATTCATGAATCCACTCATTAAAGACTTGGAAATATACAATAACGGTTTAACTCCAGTCTTAGAGTAAACATAATCTAGCCATGATTTAACCCAATTGAAGTCATTCTTTCCAAATGTTGGATTGTTCTGTCCTTCCCAGTCAAGTACGAGAATCGCTTCTCCAATATAGTTTTTACAATTATTAATGAAGAAGTCAGCTTCAGCTTGAACGTCTCCACCGTTAGCATAATGATAAACACCTAAGCATTTACCATTCTTTTTAGCTTGTTGATAAGCTCTGTCACAGTCTGGGTTTACATAGTATGTCCCTTCTGTGGCTTTACAAATTACGAAATCATACGGAACCACATCTAGATTGATTCCGTTCTGATAATTGGAAATATCGATACCATTCATCATATTATTACCTCCTATCCTTTTGTGTTTAATTTCTTTTTACGCTCCGCATTCAACTCTGCGTTACGTCTAATGATTTCAGCCTTGCTCATTTTCTTAGGTGGTTGGTTCTTAATACTGCAAACTCTGATTAGAGTTATCAATCTATTAAGATGCCATTTCTCACATTCGAATGGTATACTTAAAGCTATCATATAATAGTAAATAAGTTCAGCTGTAATTTGTTCTCCTCCAATGTGGTTGTCACTTTCTGTCTTTCTGAAAGTGGTAGCACTCATTGGATCTTTAATATATTCAGATATAGCGTTGACATTATCCATTGTTAACCCATCATATGCACTTTGGTCAACATTCGTAGTAACTGTCATGCATTTAATATAGTCTATTGTCTCTTCAAATGTCTTATCTTTATCTGTTAGATATGGCTTATGCCATTTACTTTCCCATTTTGAAATGGAGAGCAAAGAATGCTCTAGTGCTAAAGACTGAGGTTTAGTGTATACGAATTCTTGCTTAGCTTCATCCCACATCTCAGCTCCAGGTATAGTTATCTTAAGCATTCTTGTTACCTCCATTGATTAGTTTTGCAAATTAGAATCCGCCGGAACATTCTGAGTTGTACCGTTGCCATCATTAGGCATGATACCATTAATAAAATCACTACATTTAGTAGCATCTGAGGCTAGTTCGACATATAGCTCCACAAAAGCTTCTGTTTCTTCGAATTTTTGTGATAACGGAATACCATTTGAATCAACTTTGATGAATCTTTTTCCATCAGCTGATTTCTCGCCATAAGATTTAAGAAGAAATAATTTGATAATATTAACAATCTCTTTCATGTTATTTGATTTAGCGATTTTGTCGATGTATTTTGTATATCCACCTTCGACGCTCGCTTCCATTTCTAGACATTCAACTTTATTTAAATTAAAATAGAAATCTTCAGTTCTTTGATTTCCATCATAGTCAGTATAAGTAACAGTTTTCTTTAGCATGTTATGTTCCTCCCTTTAATTAAAATAAAAGACCTCGTAATTTAGTCGAGGTCTATAAAATATCACAATGCTATACTATGCTTCGTTTAAGATAGTAACGATTTCGTTAGGTAAAAGTAATTTAGGTTCAGTTCCAGTACCAGAGTCACCATTTGCATTTGTACCATATAATACGTCTTCAATCTTTTTCAACTTCTCAGGTTCAATCTTAGTTGAGTCAATTTCGATGTGAGCAGCTGGTTTGAAACCCTCGATATTAATTGGTGTAGTAGTACATTCCCAACTAAATTCTACAGCTTCTGGACTATCATTAATAGAACTATATCCTTTTTCTGATGGAGAAGCTTTAGCTCCATATACTAAATGTAATTTGTATCCGTAGTCAGAACCTTTAACATCGTTACCTACAACAGTTCTATAAGCTAAACCGAATGCTTTTCTAGGTTGCTGTCCTACATATACGCCAGATTCTGATGCTAATTCAGCAGAACCGTCGCATGCGGAGAATTCTTCAGGATATGTATAAGCACCGATTGTAAATCCAAATTCTTCATTTGAATATAATTCTAAATATTTAGCATCATTTGCGTACAAAGCTGATGCTTCAGCTCCAGAAGGGCTTTCATTTACAGACATTAAACCATTCCAAGCTACACCTTTTGGGTATGTTCCGTCGTCAGATTGTGGATAAAGTACACCCATTTTAGTACCTGTTTCGTAAAGACGTTTACCAGTATCGTCCCATGTTAATCTAGACATTTTCTTTCCTCCTTTAATAAGTTAATGTGAATGTATCATGATTAAGATTATCCGATGTGAAATGCGTACCATGACTGATTCCAGGAATTCTTGAAATCTTCATGACAATTTCACTATCTGGATCGTAATCCATAACCGTGATTTGATATGAAAATCTTTGTAAATACACACCATCATTCGCCACAAGATTGTCAATTTTGTTTCTCGAGTAGACGATGGCTGGGTATTTCATTCGTACAGAAGATGGTGGTTGGTAATATACTTGATCGCTTCCTAAAATTTCTTCTAGTAAATTTTGCAATTTTAATCTATTATCCATTATATACATCTCCTAGTGTTAAAGTAAGTCTAGGGTACTGAACAGAGACGTTAGACACCTTCCATTTAGTACCCATAAACTTAACATATACTATTGAATGAAAATTCTCATTAGCGTATGGATCTGCTATGATACTAATTTCATTCGATATGATAATGTTGTCGTTAAGTTGATTTGAACTTTGTGACCTTCTACTATTAGTAATAACATCACCAAAATATTTACGGGGAGTTATGATATTGGTCCATACCCCAGGCTTTGTTTGCTCTTGGGTACTGAAACCTATATCATCATAAAATTTCGCCATTTTGAATTTTCACCTCTAGTCTTAATTATTAATGTTATTCGGTTCCATTTTCCGCTTTAGCTTTCATTTCTTCAATAGCGATAGCTGAATAACAACGAGTCAATGCTCCTGAGCAACGAGTTTCCAATAAAGATTTCATTTGGTTGAAGTTAATATCGAAATCTGTGAAGTGAGTAACTTCTCCACCTTTAGTTGAACCTAAACTGTAGTCAGCTAAGTTACAGATGATACCGATCAATCCTTTAGTGTTTTGGTCAGCATCTTTACGAGTTTTACCTTCGAATTGTTCGCAAGTGTAGATTTCTCCAACATTTAATGAACTAGCTAATTCAGCTTTAGAGCTATAAATTCTACGTCCGTTGATGTCACGAGCTAATAACATTACGTTTAACATGTGTGGTGTAATATATAAGTCTGGAGTTCCGCTTCCTTTGAAGTGTTCACGAGCATATAAAATTGTGTTAACCATAGTCTCTGACATAATGAAGTTTTCACCGAAGTTAGCGTTTGAGTTAGTACCTTGGATTTCTGATTTAGTCTTATCAGTGTTGATGTCAACATGTAATGTGTATAAATCATCATCTGTCCAAATTGGTCTAATGTGTTCTGGGAAGATTTTATCTTCTGCTCCGTCATCACGACCGTCACCTAACATGATAGCTGTAGCTAATTCTTCATTTAAGCTCATTTTATCAATGTTGTACAAGTAATCTACATAATCGAAGTCTGTGATATCGATTAGATCATCACGGTGTAATGAGTTTCTTACATATACAGTTTGAGGGTCAGTAGTACGAGTAACTAACTTAAAGTTTCCAGTAAGTTTCTTTTGTTTACCTTTTTGGTAACCTTTAGCACGTAACTCCTGAATGTTACGAATATCTACTTGACGTGTACGAATACGTGAGATTGGTGATTTATGTACTTTTTGTAATACTGTGTTAACCCATCCTTGGTCATTAGTGATTAATTCAGGTGCTCCTGGACGTACGTCTTTGTATTCTGGGAATAATTCAGTAACATTTCCAGTTCCAGTTTGAATAAATCCTCCGACTGTGTCAGCGTGACTAATTTCTACACCATTTTCTTCTGAGTAAATTTCAAGTGCTCTTTTGAATGAACCAACGTTGTTCTTTTTAGCCATTTCAAGAATTTCACATTGGTCTGAGTGAGTTAAATAATCTTGTTGTTGTTCATCCATATCAAATACATTGTGTTTCATATCTTCTTCATCTCCTTTATCAGCATCTACGCCAGCATCTTCTAATGCTTGGCCGATCATAGCATATACGACTGTTTTCTGTTCATCTGTCATTGAGTCGAATACGTCTTTGACTGTTTTTTCGTCATCTTTCTTTCGTCCTTGTTCGTTGTTCATGTTTTTCTCCTTTTCTTTGTTTTTATCTTCTTCGTCATCACCATGCGATAAAGTCAATTCTTCTCCTGTATAAATAACAGCTTCTTCGTCTGACTCTTCTCCATGCATCATGACTGAATCGATAAACGCTCCTGGGTTAGCTCCGGCTAAAACCAAACTTACTTCACGAATCGCTCCATGCAATACATCTCCACCATGTTGTTTTAGATGATTAGCATAGATTGATAACGCTGTGACATCACCATGCTCGACTAATTCTTTAGCATTCTTACCTTGTGCACTGTCATTAAATGTACCGTAAACATAGACTCCTTCGTCCCTGTTTTCAAGTAAGGCATGTCCAAGAACATTCATAGGATCATTGTGGGAATGATTCCAGACTAACGGTACAGTTTCTCCATCGTTGTCTTTGAAAGCATTTCTACGAATGGTTCTACCATCAGAGCATTTAATGTCATTTCTAGTGGCCCAGCCAGTAAAATCATACTTTGCCATTTTGAAATTCCTCCTTTAGCTATTCATTATAGCGTTCTTCTTGCTCTTGCATATCTTGTGTTTCTTGTTCCTCAAATTCTTCTTTCGGTTGACTAATGTTAGCGTTAACTAATTGGTCAGCCTTAGGATCGTCGGATGGTTTCATACCAATTACCTGTCTAAATTCATTTGATGTCATGATCTCATTACGAGTAAACTTATCTGCAATTTCTGCAATATTGTCTACCGGAACAAGTTTAAATGGATCTCTGAACATCATGATAGATTGACCCTGCGATCTAGCAGTCTTAGTCAGGAATTTTCGCTTAAGTTCATCAACAATTGCTGAGACAATAGGTTCTATTGAACGGTTATTGTAATTCAACATTGTCTTCTCATCAGCTGTACCATCCATAACAGTTTGAGTAATTCCCAACTGGCTATAAAGCATTTCAGTTAGGTATTCAATCTGTTTCATAAGATTGTTTTCAACTGAACGGTTTAACTGAGTAATACGCTCAGTTCCATCAGCATAAGCAATCCCATACTTCGAGCCGGCCAATTGCCTTTCGATTTCTTTTCGCCTTCTCTCAGCTTCATCACGTTTAGACTGTGTCTTAATTACATAAGGTAATTGAATAATCAAATCTAATTTACCTGATGCCGTTTGTTCATCTGTCACATCCAATAAACTAAGTTTTCTTATTAAACGTTGCATAGTTGAGTTAGGCTCATTGATTACCGCGTAAAGCGGATTCTCAATAATAGCAACGGTGCTCTTCGGAAGTGTTACTTCTTGTTTCTTTCCTGTTCGATCATTGTAAAGTCGAACTTTAACATGTTGTGGATACCATTGGACAATCTTTCCTGTTCTCATAGAATCTATACTATATGAACCAGAAACGGTAGGGTCAATACTAGTATCTACTGGGACGATAGCTACACATCCTTCGTCTAGCATTGACATAACAACATCTTGAATAAAAGCTCTACCGGTCTGGTCAATGTTAGCTTCTAAATTCAAACACTTATTAAGTCCTGAATCAATGTCCGATGAATATCTCCCATTCTCGTCTAGTTTAACATGCCTGATTCCGACTGCCGCTACATCCATCGCGATACGGTTATAAACAGCTGTCGCTATTGACCTCTCGTTACCTCTGGTGAATTGAATTCTATCCGGTCTATGATAATAGCTCTCGCCTAGAGTTCTTGGGTATGTCGGATCTCGATTTGTAAATGCGTTCCAAGCATGCATGAGCCTAGAACCAAAATTTAGCTCCATTTTGAATTCCTCCTAACGCTTTCGCTTCCATGCCACTTCTAATGCTCCACTAGGAACGTAGCCACTATAATTTCCTCCAGATCTTTCATACTTATAAACATTCTTAAATGCGGTTTTCAACGAATCGTTTCTAGCTCGATCAAGATGACTATTTACTATATCATCAGCATTAATTTTATAACTATATGATTGTACCTCTTTGTTATTAACAGCGTCTTTGAAAAGCTTATCCATCATATTTATATTTCTTTGCACTGATTTTTGGCCAGCTTCATATGCAATAGACATGTTTTTATCTCTTACAACTTGACTTACTTTATATGCACCATAAGCGGCCAAAGTAGTACCGGCTACTGCAGCACCAATTTTTATAGCTTTTTTTCTTTTAGCTTTATACTCATCACTCTGCTTGTACGCTTTTTTCATTTCAGACTTTTGTTGCTTGTAAGACTGCTTAGCGGATTTTCTTTCGACAGCCCATTTATCAGCAGCGTCATCTAAAGCCTTATCTGCTTTTTTATTAGAAATTACACCTCTGTTTGTAGCTTTATCCCACGTTTCAGCCGCTTTAGTATATTGTCTATCCGCTGCCTTCTTAGCAGATTTATACTCTTCTTTTAATAAGTGTTTCCTTCCGGCGTACGTTAGTCCACCATCTTTATTCTGATAACGTCTAACTCCCCATTTCATGCCTTTAACACCGTGGTGAGCTAAATAGTTATCGTTGATTGTTGTCACATAAAAACTCATATTCGCACCTACTTTCTATATATTCTATATCATACTTCTTAAATTAACTCAAATAACCATCCATCTTTCTCTGCATGTAAGATTGGCAATCAGATAAACTCTTTGATCCGTATTTCGTTATATAGCCTACTGTATTAGCAGGTATTTCTTTCATGATTCTTTCTGCATTGTATTTTTTATACATCTTATTAACTATCTTCGGATTAGTCTCGGTTACTGATTGTAACTTAACTGAATCAGTATCAAACACAATCATAGGCCTCTTGGCGTGATAGCTTGAATATTCCTTATCGTTATAATCAAGTAATGCATTATAACCTTTCTTCTTTAACTCGGAATAGAATCGGTCCTGAGCAGCAACCTCTTGCAGATTGTGATTGGTAAGAGATAAATTCAAAGCCTTATAGATAGCTATCTTTTCTGAAGAAGTAAGTTTATTTGGATCTTTATTTAGTGCTTTCTCAGCTTGCTTAAATAAAAGTTGTTGAGTCGGTCTTTTCATTTTTTCTTTTGAGTCCTGAATAGACGCTTGCACATTCTTCTTAAATTCTTTCTCGTTTAATAAATTTGCAGTAATATGGCCGGCATTCTCGTCAGATGGAACTTTTAGCTTGTTGGTAGCTGTTATTTTTAACTGATAAACTTTCATATTATCAGACTTCTGACGTAATGCTTTCGCATTAGCAATGTCTAATTCGTTTCCAGATATGTTAGCTTTCTTTTCAGCAGCCCTAGCTTCGGCGGAAGCACGCCTTGTAAGGTTGTTACCAAATAGTCCCATGTATTTATTGCTATCTTGTTTTTTATATGTAGCATAAAAAGCAAAATTCTCAAATTCTTTTGATGTTTGAATTCTAGAAAATGTAGTTCCTTTACTTAAATATGTATCGACGTATTGCTTACCAGTAATTGCAGTTTTTATTGACTTATTAAGTTCACTAACTCGCATCGACATCGTCGATTCTATTCGTTTATAACCAGTAACATTTTTACCATTTTGATATCTCTTGATGCCCGCTGGGGTATAGGAGCCATCTGCGAATTGATACCTACGTACACCCCACTTTTGGCCTTTTATGCCATGATGATAAAGTTCGTTATTCATAGCTTATCCTCGCAACTCTTTAATAGCTAAAGCAATTCCGAGCGCTGAACTAGTTACGGCTAAAGCACTACCTGTAGTTTCAAGCATATTAGTGGCGAATTCTCTACCTCGTGAAACTTTCTTTTGATTAAACACATCGTTATATTGACGTTCGAGTAATTCCCTATTGATTTGTTGACGAAGCTCCTGGTCAGTCATTGAACTTAAATCCATTCGATTTTCTTTATTTCTTTTAGCTGCTCGATTAAGTGAATTCTGGTTAGCGAGCCTAATGCTTTCGTTCATCTGTTTAGTCGAATCTACAACTTTTTTGGCATTAGTTAATTCCTCTTTTGAATAATGCTTTTTTCTAACACCCCACTTCATTCCTTTAATTCCGTGGTGGTAAAGTTCATTTGTCATATCTGTCACCTCCTAATCAAATGCCTCTCTATTAAGTTTATAAGCAACGAAAGCATCCATCATAGCTGCTACAGCATCAATCTTTGCTTCGTATCGCTTCTTTAATAATTTTCTATTTCCATTAGTATCTTCCATTGTGATACAGTTACCCATAGTAAATGTCATGAGCTCTTCGTCAAACAGAAGCATTCTCTCTTCTGCTAACTTCTTCAATTCACCCAAAGGTACTGATTCTGTCTTGACTCCCTGAATTACTTTCTCTATTCCAAATGGACCATTCTCGCTAGCCCAACGATTCACAAAATCTTTGGCGTTGTAAGGATCATATCCGAAGCAACGAACGTCATAGTCACAATCGGTAATATGCTTATCTAAATCGTCGTAGACTTCCATAGTGTCTAGTACGGTCCCTTCAAGCACAACTAAGCTTCCTTCTTTCATGAACTCGTCATACTTGAATCGCATAGCTGGTGGTAATTTACTAAGAGTAAGAGAAGATATGTAGTTTCTAGTCTTTACACCAAAAGCTCCGTTGGATAATGGAAATAGAAATGTGAATGAACAGAAGTCATCACCTTGAGATAAGTCAGCGCCTAAAGCACAAGGCATTTGCCAGAAGTCTCTTCGTCTATGAGGAAGTGTTTCTTCATAAGTGAAGTAATATGTATAACCTTCCATAGGAATCCCAAAACGTTTCGCTAAAATATCGTTTCTAGCAGCAGGAGCTTTCTCAGCTCTTTCAACATCTAATTGGTATGTTTCATATGTGACTGTCTTTCCTAAGTTAGGATTCGCTTTAGCCCACATGTCTGGATTCGATACTTCATCGACCGAGTCTAATCTGTACCACCAAATGGATACGTGCGGATTTATGTACTCGCCTTTAAGGATGTCCATTAGCTCCATTTTGATTGTATCGCCTGGTCCGTTACGAACAGTACCCTCTGAACTAACAGCTACAATTAGATAATCATCATTCTTTGAAGCACCTTGCTCTAAAGCACCAATTACATCCTCACGTATATCTCCTGATAGCCACTCATCGACAGTATTAATACGACTGTTTAGTCCTTGAAGCTTATCGATAGTCATCGGTCTAATTTCAACTAGTGAACCAGTTAAGAAATTCTCAATACCTTTCTTAGTAGAGGCTAACTTAACTCTATTAGCCTTAGAACCTGTCGTGTTTTGCAATGAGCCTTCAGTAAGGAACTTAAAGAGTGGACCTCTTGATCTAGTAATTGCCGTACGCATTGGAGATAATACTTCTTCCGCCTGCTTCATGGTCGGTGCCGTGTGAACTTGATGTGTAGTAGATGTATCAACATTAAGAAAGTAGTTTTGTATGTACGATTCGTATTGTGACTTGGCGGCACCACGAGCTACTATTAAGTATTGCTTGTTAATTAAACGCTTCTTAATAGTCTTATTGACGTAATGCCCTCCGTGACCATCTTCATTAGGTTCATATACGGTTCTATCTACGAAATAATACCATCCAAAGATTTGTTCTCCCCAGAGTTTAAAACTATCAAGTAAATTCAAATCTGAACCATCAGTTAAGGTTAACTCATTCTCGCAATACTTAATCCAACCTTCCACTGCTTCATCGTCATAGTAGATTCCTGGATTTGCTATAAGATCATCAATACGGTTCATTTCCATAGAGATTTCTCTACAGACTGGTATCTCCCCTCGAATTACGGCATCACGAAACTGACCGTAATACTTAGGGACGGCTGTGTTTGATAATGCCATATTAGTCACCTACTTCCCATTATTCTCAGCTTCAACGTTAATTCTCCACTCAAACTCGCTAATCATGTTCTTGATAGAGTCAACTGCAGAGGAACTAGTCGGAGGGTCAAACAGTAATCTTACTTTTAAATATATATAGGACTTGACAGCGTTTAAAAGATTGCTTGAATCAATAAAATCTGTCCAAACCTCTTCTTTAGAGCTAATGGTAAACCCGTTCGCAGGGCCTACACCTAGTTGAGACAATGTTAGAAATACTGAATTGATATGCATAACAATATCTGAATCGAATGCTGTATACTCTTCAGTGACGCCTAGCATTTTCTTGATCGATGTTAAAATACTTTCTGTATCTTGCATAGGTGATTCTCCTTTCTAATCATGCTTCCAAGGGCATGTATCATTCTTTGTTCTTTCTACTGGCTCAAATACCGGTAAAAGATTCTTGTCGCCATAGTGTATGGCATTATGTGTTTGCAATGTTGTGCAAATCAGATATTCTGGATTCATAAGATAATCTGTTTCGTCAATCAAATCATAAGACGTGATTGGATTGAGGTGGTGAATGATTACTTTAGCTCCTTTTGGAATATCGTAACCGGAAACACCTAAGTCACAACCGTTATCTCTGATAATAATCTCATCTCTTAGATGTCTCCATTCTTTAGACTTGTAGAATAGTTGGTTTAAACATCGATCATAACCAAAAGTATCTTGTCCAACTATCCCATCTAACTTTAGATACTCGAATCTCTCTTTAAACGTCTTGAGTTTGCTTAACTCAGAATATGTTTTAATCATCTCTACCACCATGCCCACCATAATCTTTCATAGCATTTAAAGCATTCTCGTAAAGCTCTTCTACACGTTTAGCAGATTGTAAAGATTGTGTTTTTGCTTCTAATAAAGCATTCTCATGTCTAATCTTCTCAAGCTCTAGTTGATTCTTAGTAGAACCCAACTTAAGAAAATGTGTAATTACCTGTGAAGAGGCGGTTCCTTCTCTAAGTTGCTTCTCTGCTAGGTCCACACTTAAAGATATGAGCTGATTCTCTCTTGACTCAGGGGTTAAAGCTGGTCTACTCTTTTGTTGTGACTCAGTTTGAGATGACATTCTTCTAGATCTAGCCACCTTCTCACTTCCTTTCTATTAGTTTAAATATAGTTTGCATCAACTTAAGATAACATTTAACGGGGTTTATAAGAGGGTTAATCCTGTGAGAAAGACTTAAAGGGAGAAATAATCATGTTTCGGAGCTCAATCTATGTCATGGTTGCGATATTACTGTAAGTATCTCATAAACCCCTTTAAATGCCATCTTAAAAAGTCAAACTGCTTTTCTAAAAAATCCCTCCGGAGGATTCCGAAAG
>NFYZ01004076.1_pt1 | contig 13231 bp, 18 predicted proteins | sample 1092561 | NCBI WGS metagenome assembly NFYZ01 (sample SAMN03609887, study PRJNA323583) | gut metagenome | isolation source: feces | host: Rattus norvegicus | place: Malaysia | collected 2013 | reverse complement strand
GAAAATTATAAAGCAAGGTCTACCAAGAAATTACATTCAATTTGCAAATGGGCTGCGCTTATATATTTCAACTACTGAACCAACCGATGGTGACGTGCCTGAAGGATCTATTGGCATCGGATGGGGATTTTATTCCGAATAAAACAGAGGTGTTATACTAATGGCGTATAATAATTCCGATCTTCAGGTTCACGGTCCAGGTATAACTCCTTACCATGGACAACCAAGTATTAGCATAAACATTTCTGTTGGAAATGTGACTAGATCAGGATCAACATTAAGTTGCCCTATAACTAAATGCTCTATTAATGGTGTAAACGGATACGATTATTTCGGATACAATATAGAGATATCTGCTCAACTAGATAATGGCTCAAGAAAAACTTTAGTAACAAAGCCATATTCACCAAGCCAATGGTCTTCTGGTGACTTTGCAATGAGCAGCACTACAACATTAACAAGTACTAATAATACTACTAGCTGCTCACTTAAAATTTATTTTAAATCTGATTGTGGCAGCTTAGATGGGACAGGTGACTGTCCAGATTCGCCAGATCCTGCAGTAGTGCAAACCATAAAACTAACAGCTCCTGGTGCGGATGTAAAAGTAACATTTGACCTCGCTGGAGGTACAAGAACCGGCGGCGGCGCACTTGTGCAGACAATTCCGTATGGAGGTGATGCAACACCCCCAACGTGTACAAAAACCGGAGCTACATTCAATGGGTGGAACGGATCATACACTAACGTCACATCTAATAGAACTATAACAGCAAAATGGACTACAAATTCGTACACTGTAAATTTTGACCTCGCTGGAGGTACAAGAACCGGCGGCGGCGCATTAACTCAAACCGTACAACACGGTGACGATGCAACACCCCCAACTTGCACAAAGGTAGGATCTACGTTTAGTGGATGGGACGGTTCATACACAAATATTACTTCAGATAGAACTATAACAGCAAAATGGACTATTGATTCTTATACAGTTACATTAGATGCCAACGGAGGTACAATATATATTCCGTCTGAAGGTGATTTACCTTCGTATGATCTAGAAAAGCAACATGGAGTAGATTTAATAATTCCAGATTATATCTGCAGTAAATATGATACATCAGATCCTGATGGTACATCGACATCAGTTTTTATGGGGTATGCTACGTCTCCTTCAGGCTCAGTACAATATAATATTGGAGATAGATACACTCAAAACCAGAGCATCACATTATATGCTATCTACGACGAAGATACTTATACAGTTACATTCAGAGATGGATATACAGAAGGAGATGCAGGAATAATCAAACAGTACACTAATGTGCCAAGAGGATCTTCCGTAGAGCCTCCGCCTGACCCTGTTAGAAACGGATATACATTTTCTGGCTGGCTAGGAGACTACACAAATATACTTAGCAACCAAACTATATATGCATTATGGGGATTTGTTCCGATATGGATAATGAAAGATGGATCTTGGAAAGAGTATACACCTAAGGAGGATAAATAATGGGATGGATCATGAATAGCGGATCATACGCAGATACTCCTAAAATATTTAACTATTTACTTGATGTGAGCCCTCATAGATACGAAGTAGCAGATCCTCCATATTATACTTGGTCTACAGGTGTGCTATGGAGTATGCACGAAGCAGCCATAAAATTTGTTAATGATACAGGGCAGCGATTAAAGCTGAACAAAGTAGCTGTACGAACAGTATCTTGCCATTCAGGAGGAAGCGATTATTGGTCTAGCACAGGATTAGTATCACCTTGTTATGGATACGGTGCTAAATACACATGTTACGTCAGAGTAAGTAACGATGGAGAAAAAACATTTGAAGAATCATCAAAAGCTACAAACGAAATCCCGGATATAAACAAATCTAACATGAACAGCCGAGGTACTAGCACTACAAACACTGCAAAATTTGGAAATCCTCCATTTACAGGAAACATGGGGTTGATTCTTAGAAATTATGAATTTACTACATGCCCTGTCATTGAAATTGGAGGCACAGCATATCTTCATCTACGAGTAGATTTATTAGACGATAGCACAGCATATGAAACAACAATTCGGTTTATTTTAAATCCTAAAGAGATGGAGATTCAATTTGAGCAAGAACGAGGCCCATATATATGGAGATTCTGCGAAGATAAGAAATGGCATCTTAAACGCCCATTACAAGTACATACGGGATCGGCATGGACTGACGTGGAGGATGTAAAATGAAAATATTGTGCAATCAGAAGCTTAGCGCATCTCAACAAGTAAATCGAATTGGTAGATACATATATAAAGCATTTAAAGGTATAAAATATGTTAAATCATCTAATACATATGATGTTTATATAACGCTTCTATATGCACTACCAGAAGATAATGAAGTAAACGAGATGATTCTAGATATAAATATAACAACATATCAAAATAAAATTCGAGTAAATGTTACTGAAGTTTCTCCAAATGAGCGTACTATTGGATACGATGTGTATCTTCCAGATCAATTACAAGATTTAGCATCTGCAAGCAAACTTATATATCAAAAAATAATTAAACATGTGTCAAAGACGTATAGCGACTATGACTTCCTTTTATAATTACAAGAATCGTTATAATAAAATAACATATGGTGGTAAATAATCTGTGCTTGAAATGGAGGAAACTATAGGACAAATAAGCAATTTATCACATATGATAACATAATCTACGCCAGTTATGTAATTCCTTGACGTCCTGGTTAACCAAAAAATAATAGGAGATGATTTATTATGTCAAAACTGAAAAATATTATAGTTAGAGAGATAGATGATTACAGAGTTTTGCTTAGAAGCGCTCCCTCTGTAGTCATGGTGTTGTTTGTAACATCAATTATATTGATGAATCTTTTTGCTAATAAAGAACTTTTAAACGTAAGCTGGTTAGCATTAGATTGTGGATTCTTGATTTCATGGATGTCCTTTCTTTGCATGGATATGCTAACCAAGAGATTCGGATGCAGAGCTGCTATAAAATTATCGATATTCGCTACAAGTATTAATTTACTTGTATGCTCCGTATTCTATATTGTATCTTTGATCCCTGGAAATTGGGGGCAATTTTATGATTACAATTTAGATATTGTGAATTACGCAATTGATAATACAATTGGTGGTACTTGGTATGTACTGCTTGGATCTACGATTGCGTTTATTATATCTTCTGTTATAAATGCAGCTGTGAATACAAGCGTAGGAAAACTATTTAAATCTAGCTCCTTTAGAGCATTCGCAATCAGATCATATTCTTCTACTGCAATTGGCCAATTTGTGGATAACCTTGTATTTGCCACACTTGTAAGCCATATTTTCTTTGGATGGTCGTTGACTCAAGTACTTATGTGTTCATTAACAGGTGCTATTGCTGAATTGATTGCAGAAGTAGTATTTTCTCCTATTGGATATGCTGTATGCTGCAATTGGGAGAAAAATGCAGTCGGATCACAATACCTCCGATGGGCAGAAGAAAGGAAGCATTCTAGTGTCAGTTAATAACGTTAGTAAGATTCTATGGTATATAGAAAAAGTAGCTAAAGAGCCAATACTGATTGATGATGTAACATTATATAAACATAAAACGTCAATTAAACTTCAACCTACATTCTTCTTGCAAGATGGATGCAATTCTTGTGGATGCTGCTGTGTTCCAGAAGATAATGTATTCACTCAGCATGAATTTGACATCATATCATCTATGACTGCTGATGAATTTAGATCAACGCATCCAAATCTAGACCCTTCAGACCTAGATAAACTTCGATTTGGATTAAAACAAGTTAATCATACAATTAACGGAAATATAAAGCCTGTATATGTTTACAAATTAGTTAAAACATCGTATTTTATTCCATCAAAAGGAGAAAGTGGTAAAACAATCGATAGATGCACTTGGGCTGTAAGAAACAATAAAAACATCTATTGCAAAATTCATCCAGTAGAAAGTATTACATGCCTTATGCCGCATCTTCGAATTTTTTACAGTAAAAGCGGAACTGTTTCATTAGGTATTTCTCAATTTGGAAGAAATTGGGCGTTAGGCTGCAATGTAGAATTTTACAGTCCTGCATCTGTAGATCAATTTAATTCCATAAAATTATCTAGAATTCAAAAATTAGAGCATTTACACAGATGTGCAGATGACTTAGGTATACCTACATACCTCCCAGAAATTATTGATTATATTAATAAGATTCCATTTGATAGGTACGAAAAATACTTAAATTGCAATATTATTCCAGAATTAAATAAATCAAAATTAAGGATTGGTGAATAAATATGCGCGTTGTAATTACGGGGTCATCCTCAGGAATTGGCGCAGCAACTGCCGAAAAATTTCTTACTAATGGGCATGAAGTATATGGGATTGACATTAATAAGAGTTACCCTGACTATTTCAATCATTACAATTATACTCATTTTACTAAAGATGTTCGAATCTATAATTCTTTGCCTGTAATTAATTCTGTTGACATTTTGATCAACAATGCGGGAGCACAAAACTCTGAAGACGATATTGATACAAATCTAAAAGGTGTAATCAATACTACAAAGATGTATGGATTGCATCCTCAGATTAAATCTATTTTAAATCTTGCTTCTGTATCTGCTCATAATGGTGCAGAATTTCCAGACTATGTCGCATCTAAAGGAGGAGTTTTATCCTATACAGTATGGACAGCAAAAGAGGTTGCTAAATACAATGCAACATGTAACAGTCTGTCTTTTGGAGGAGTTTTAACTGCTTTAAACGCACCAGTTATGTATAATAACTCAGCTTGGCATGAGATTATGAACATGACTCCTCTTAAAAAATGGGCAACTCCATCTGAGTGTGCAGAATGGGTATACTTCTTCACCGTTGTTAATAAGTCATGTACTGGACAAGATTTAATTATTGATAATGGTGAAATGATCAATCATAAATTTGTATGGTAAATAACTCGTAATAGTTGTAAACTAGTTAAATATATTTATATTGGAAAGGAACAACATAGATGAGCGAGTCAAGAACTGAACAAGAATTCGGAACAGTATCGTTATTAGGAAATCAAAATACTACATATTATGATAATTACAATCCTAACGTTTTAGAGACGTTTATGAACAAACATCCAAACAATGATTATGTTGTGACGTTTGATGCGTACGAACTGACAACAAAATGCCCTAAAACTGGACAACCTGACTTTGCTAAAGCAGTTATCAGCTACATTCCAAACGAAAACATGGTTGAAAGCAAATCATTGAAGCTATATTTGTTTAGCTTTCGGAATCATGGAGACTTCCATGAAGACTGTATGAACATTATTATGAAAGACCTTATTGATCTGATGGATCCTAAATACATTGAAGTTCGAGGCATCTTCAGTCCTAGAGGTGGAATTTCTATATTTCCATTTTGCAACTGGGCAAATCCTAAATTTAACTATCAAGAATTTGCATCTAAACGGCAGCTAGATGTATTAAGAGATGGGTCAAATCGACGTGTGCGATACGATATGTAATGACATGCCAGATTCTACAATAGACAGTGCTGTAACCTAGCTATTGTAGTTTCAATATAAAAACAGGAGGATTCTATTATGAATCGAAAAGCGTTAGTATTAAACAGCGGAGGTGCAGATAGTAGCACATGTGTAGGAATTGCAATGGATAGTATGAAAAATCGCAATTCTTATTCTGAAGTAGCTACTGTATCCGTATCCTATGGGCAAAAGCACATTAAAGAGCTCGAGTGTGCAACTAAAATTGCAGCTTACTATCAGCTTAAACATTATCAACTTGATCTGTCGCAAGTGATGAAGTACAGCAATTGTTCACTTCTCCAGAACAGCACAGAAGCTATTCCTGAAAAAAGTTATGCTGAGCAGATTTCAGAAACCGGAGGAGGCAAAGTATCTACCTATGTTCCGTTTAGAAACGGATTGATGCTATCTGCAGTAGCAGCTTTAGCTCAATCTATTTGGCCAGATACAGAGGTAGATATCTTACTAGGAGCTCATGCAGATGATGCAGCTGGCAGAGCATATGCAGATTGTAGTGAAGAATTTACATCTGCTATGAATACTGCAATTGTGATTGGCACGTATGGTAAAGTTAGAGTAGTAGCTCCGCTTATCAATATGAATAAAGCTGAAGTAATTCGAACAGGACTTGCTCTAAACGTTCCATATGAACTTACTTGGTCTTGTTACGCAGGAGGCGCCACACCTTGCCACAAATGCGGAACTTGTATTGATAGAGAAGCAGCATTTATTGCAAATGGCACGATTGATCCTTTATGCAAGGAGGAAAAATAATATGTTTTATGTAAAGAAAACTTTTGAAGTATCTGCTGCACACAATTTAAATTTACCTTATGTGTCTAAATGTGCTAATTTACATGGCCATAATTATGTCATTACAGTATATTGCAGATGCAAAGATTCTGAACTATCGGACTTCGGGATGGTTATTGACTTCACGAAGATAAAGCAGCTTATTCAAGATAATTGGGATCATAAATATTTGAATGAAATCTCACCATTTAATTCTAAATATTATAACCCAACTGCAGAAAATATGGCGAAATGGATTGTAGAAACCGTACCTAATTGTTATAGAGCAGAAGTAGAAGAGAGCAAAAATAACTGGGCTGCATATGAGGTGGATTAAATGATTGATGATAAATTTAGAGTTTCAGAAATATTTAAATCTATTGAAGGCGAAGGTATTCGGGCTGGATTTCCCGCAGTATTTGTTCGACTACATGGCTGTAACTTAAATTGCAGTTATTGTGATTCTACGTATGCTTGTATAGGATCTGATTATTCTATCATGACTCTTAAGCAGATTGTAGATGCAGTACGAGCTTATAAAATATATAGAGTCACTCTTACAGGAGGCGAGCCTCTAATTTACTCTAACTGCGTCAATCTTATAGCTGCATTGATAAATTATGGTATTGAAGTAAATGTAGAAACTAATGGATCAATCGACTTGAATTGCTTATCTAGCTTGATGAAAGATCCAAAATTAATAATCACAATGGATTGGAAAAGCTACTCTTCTGGAGAAGCTTTAAAGATGAAAACAAGTAATCTGCTTATGCTGACATCTAACCATGTTCTAAAATTTGTAGTCGGCACATACGAAGATCTAGAGCAAATGAATAAGATTCTTAACACCTTTCCATTACACTGCAAAATATTTGTATCTCCGGTATTTGGAAAAATTGAGCCTAAATCGATTGTAGAATATCTATTGAACAATAATCTTTACTATGTCCGAATGCAGTTGCAGATTCACAAATTTATATGGGATCCTAATATGAGAGGTGTTTAAATTGTTCCAGCCTACATCAAAAGTAAACGCAGATATGCTTCCAACGTTTTTATCAGACGATTCTAATTTTGAAGTCATTCAAAAAGCTGTCTTTTCAATTCTAGTAGCTTTAGGAGAAGATCCATATAGAGAAGGTCTAAAAAGAACTCCTTATCGTGTAGCAAAAATGTATAACGAGATTTTTGAAGGTATGAAATATACTAACGAAGATCTAGTAAGTATGTTCAATACTTGTTTTGAAGATGTAGACACAGGAGATTTAGTAACTGTTGCAGATATTCCTGTTTTCTCTACATGCGAGCATCATATCGCAACTATGTATAATATGAAAATACACGTAGGGTATATTCCAAACGGAAAAGTAATCGGGCTTTCAAAAATTGCAAGAATTGCAGATATGGTATCTAAAAGATTACAGTTACAAGAACGAATTGGAGCAGATATTGCAGACGTTCTCCATAAAATTCTGGATACTCCAGATGTAATTGTTGTTATTGAAGGAGAGCATTCGTGCATGACTATGAGAGGAATTAAAAAGCCTAATACAATTACGCGCACAGCAACTCTTAGAGGTAAATTTGATTCTGATTTTGAACTTAGGAAGGAGTTCTATAGCTTAGTGCTTCATAAATAATCCAATATAGAATCGTTATAATATCTGCTATAATAATATAGCAGATATTTTTTAATAAGTAAAGGAGCTAATATGTCGATAGCTATAAGATCTTTTACAAAAGAAAATAGTTTTTTATCTAATTTCTATCCTTGTTTCGTATACTATAAAGGTGTAAGATTCAGTTCAGCTGAAAGAGCTTTCCAAGCGGCTAAATGTTTAGATAGATCAGAATGGAGACAGTTTCAGCTATGCCAGACAAATAGTGATGCAAAGTACCTAGGAAAGCATGTACAGCTTAGAGAAGATTGGGAAGTAATTAAGCTAAATGTTATGTATGATATTTTGAAATCAAAGTTTTCAGACCCTATCTTGAGATATAAATTGATTGCTACAGGAGATGCTTATCTAGAAGAAGGGAATAACCACAATGATAGATATTGGGGTACTGTTAAAGGCGAAGGTAGGAATGAATTAGGTAAATGCTTGATGAAAATTAGACAAGAACTTAAGGAGGAGTATAAAATATGAAAATATATGCGTCTAAACAAGTAGGAAACGTATCATATATGTGTTCTGACATCTATACGCTTATACAGATAATTGAATCTGAAGAAATTTGGAGCTCGGCTAAGCCAGAACGTAATCCGAATACACATGAAATGCAACATTACGTATCTTTATCAAGAAATTTAACATCTGCAGCTATTAGAAATAATAAGAAATGGAAATATGGAATTATCTTAGACGGAAATAAGCTATCCAATAGATATTCTATTGAGCCATTTTCATATGCATATAATCATATAACTTCTAAAGGATACAAAGTGAGATCTTTAACAGCGTATCAAGACGGAACATATAGATTAGCATGTGACCACTGGCCTACAATTGTAATCACTAAACAGCTCCATGATGAAATTGAAGCTATCATTGAAAATATGTCTGAAGAAGATAAAGTTACTACAAAATATCAATATACGACAGGAGGAAAAAGGCGTGTATACAATACTTATATAAAAGAGAGGCACCATTTCAACGGAAGACACGGTGGTCCTCGAATTAGTTCTAAAAATTTGTCAGAACAGTATCAAGTTCAGTTTAGTAAGAATCCTATAAGCAATGAATCAGAAGAAAGAATATGGCTAAAAGGCAGCAAATCTGTAGATATTTCAAATTGCATCTTAGGTGTAATAATGCCAAAGAAAGAATACAGTGACTTTGAAGTTGAATCATACGAAATATATCGTCAGCTTAAATCTGCTTTAGAGCATTCAGTCGGACATCAGTTTGATGTAGAATTATATTAAATTTGAAAGGTATATCTAATATGAATAACATCGATCTAAAAGAACTATCTAAATATTATAGAGTAGCTTCTGATGAAGAATACCATCAGAATATCTTTGACCCGACTGATCCATATTTTAATACATATATTCCAGAAATTTTTACCTATTATCCTAATTTAAAAATGCTAGGATGGGCAATCTTACATGAAAAGTATCAAAATCCAGATAATCTTATGTATCATAATGTATGTATTGTATACGATAAAGGTTTAGACGATACTACTCTAATGATTGATTTCGGGCACGCACTTAGGCCAGTATTCCTCGATGAACTAGAAGCAACACTGTAACTAATTATATAATTAAAGCATAATAACTTAACTAAGAACATAATAACCTAACTAAGAATATAAGAGGTTGTTATGTTCTTTATATTTAATATAACTAAATAGGAGAATTATTAATGATTGAAGTTGTATACCGAATATATCAAGTTAAAGATCTATCATCAAATACAGAATCAGAATATGAAAACTTTGGAGAATCTTTGAGCAAACAAAACAGCATTGAATTAACTATGGATTGCATGATTTGCGACAATAGAGACCAATTCAAATCAATCATCAGAAGCACGTACGGAGAAACAATTCCGTTCAGATTTTCAAGATCATTACCACCAGGTTCTATATATTGCATCATCATTGGAGAGCACTGTTATAACACAGAAAAATATTTCAATCGAATAGAGTATTTATGTGACTTCTGTGGAGCGCATGTAACTACATATGGAAATGCGCATATAACACTAGGTCCATATGAAATTAAAAATCAGCTATGTAATATTAATATAGAATTATATTCTAAGAAAAGATTTTGCTCTAATAAATGCAAACATAGATTCATTGAATTTGAAGCTAGTAAACTGCAAATTCATGATGATACTCACTTTTATGTGACTAAAGATATGTTTACTAGAAACATATCTGGATACATATACAAAATTACTAAGAAATCAACTGGCGAGTTCTATGTAGGGCAAACACAATATGCACCTATATTTCGATGGGGAGAACATCTAAAAACTTCAAGATTTCCGATTGAAAATATACCGGACTATTTGTTTGAAGTATTAGAAATTGTGCCATCTTCAGAAAATATACTAGATAGAGAAAAATACTATATTCAGTTGAACTACAACGCTAATCCAAGTAAATGTTTAAACATTGCTGGAATATCTAAGAACCCAACGTAATTTTGTCGAATAACCTATCATACTAGTACATTACAAATATAGGAGATACAGTTATGAAGTTATATGTACATACATATCAGTATAATATATTTTCGACATATTTTATTAACTATACATTTGATAAACGTGCAATCAATTGTTCAATCAGTTCAAAAGATCTTATTAAGCAGCTAACTAGAGTGAAATCTTCAAATTTATGGGGACTTGCAATTGACTCAACCAGTAAGTCTAAAACCGGAAACATGATAATTCAGTTTAAAGGAAAAAACGGAGGTCCGGGAGATATATACATGTATTTTGATGTACCTTTCTTAGTATACAGGCGATTCCAATCTGCTCCGAGTAAAGGACATTATTTTTGGCAGTATATTAGAAATAATTATAAATATAGAAAGCTTACAGGCAATAAACGTGGCGTGCTGCCTAATGCTGTTAATTGAAACAAATCGTTATAAATTACGCATATCATTAAACTTAGATAGTATGAGAGGGCATTTTGATATTTACAGCAGATCGTAGTAAAATTATAAACTATATTCATTTATTACAGCACGCTTAGAATACCATCTCTCCTATTTCTCATAGTATCTCAGCCAGTATAAGGAGGTATAATCTATGGATATGATGATGCATGTACCCGGAACGTTGTGGCATAAATTAGGTACTACATTCACCGAACCTGTAAAGACTTCGAATCAAATTGCTTCAAACTCGAATATGGACTATACGATATCAGCTCATTCTATGGGATGTGATATATTGAGTCCTGTAAAAGGATATCATGCTATATTCCGAGATGACTGTAATCAGCTACTTGGTGTTGTTAATACTCCATATGTTCAAATTGTACAAAATGTAGATTCGTTCAAGATTATGGAGCCTCTAATTTCTAGAGATTTAGTAACTCCTGAAACTGCTTCAGTTTACAAATCTGGAGAATCTGTATTCTGTGTTTTTCCGCTAAATACTAAGTATAAACTTGTTGATGACGATATTCAGCACTATTTTATTGTAGTAAATAATCATTTAAAACCTGATGGCAAAGTGCTAGTTATAAATACACCTGTTCGTGTAGTATGCCAAAATGCATTATCGTATGCTTTATCTAAGTCAATCTATTCAGCTAGAATTCTTGTATTAGATACAGCACAATCAATGGATTATTTAGCTAAGCAATTAGTAGAATCTGCAGACGAAGCTATTAACTATCTAAATAAACAAGCTGACAGAATGTTAAAGAAGAAAGTAACAGCACAAGGATTAGATAACTTTTTAGACGTTATCCTGCCGTTTGTGCAAGTTGATGACAGCATATCGACTCATGATAAAGCTAACGATACTATTGACCTAATGAGAGCTACTCTTACAGAATGTATTCACGCAGATGATTTATCTAACTACACTGGGACAGTATATCAAGTATACAATGGATTAGCTGACTTTATTCAGCATTATCATAAAGACGGAACAAAAGGATTTGATTTAAATTATAAGATTTCATTAATACCCGGTATTGGTACTACTGATCCGAAAGTAGGATGGATGAAATCGCTACTTTCAATGTCATCTGAGCTTGCAGCATAATACACTATAAAATAATAGCGCTAAGAACGCTTATTATAGTTAAGCAATCTTAGCGCTTATATTGTACTTCGTTATTGCATTAATTAGAATGAATCTTGTATATCTAGATATTCATGGCACATATTATATAGAATCTTTTCTGCATCAGCTAGTTTATCTTTTAGCACATGATAAGGAACTCCATACATATCAGACATTCGAAGAAGTATAGAGTCCGAAAGTTTTTCTTCTCTATCAATCATTTCATGCACAAGAAGCTCTTCTATCGTATTATAATTATCGCTCAAATTATCAATCGAACTTATTGATTCAATATCGGTAGTTGTCAAGAATGGCTCGTAATCAGTTAAATCGGCAAAGTATAATGATCCAAATATCGCTTTAAGAGAGTTCATCTTGTCTACTGATAGATGCACTCTCGGATCTGAAAGGTCTTCGTATCTAACTTTTGCCCAATGTTTACCTATTTGTTGCCCAACTTCCATTTTTAATGGACGATATACTGAATATTTAACTTCAGTAAGTTCTCTGTCAATCATTTCGCTTAATCTAGGTTTAAAGAAAGTTGCAAAAGATAAATCTGTGCGATATCTAGCTGCATATTTGAACCACCACCAGCATTCGCAGAAGTGCAGCACAGCAGATTGAAGTTTATCTTCGTACGAAATATAAGGATTATTTACATATGTATGAGACGCTACATATCCAAAGAATGTATAGTTCAGTTCAATGATTTTATCTCTTACATCTATGCGTTTCATTCTTAAATCTTTATCTTGTGGTAGTGAATCATATAATCGTATTGTTTCCTCTTTAATTTGAGCGTTAGTCATAATAGATCCGAACCTTTCTTATGATTATCAATTTAGTATAACCGCCTTATACTAATATTATAATATATTTCTTCAAATATATAAATATAGAAAATTTATAGATTTTTTCGTTAAAAATATATAGAAATATTTTTGAAATTTACATAATATTGAAATTTCGATATTATTTAAATTTAAATTTTGTATAAATTTTTTAATAATAAACTATTAATATTAACAAATTTGAATATTCAATATTATCAAGAATTCAAATTGAAATTACCATAATATCGAATATTGCTTAGATC
>NFYZ01005000.1_pt1 | contig 13269 bp, 14 predicted proteins | sample 1092561 | NCBI WGS metagenome assembly NFYZ01 (sample SAMN03609887, study PRJNA323583) | gut metagenome | isolation source: feces | host: Rattus norvegicus | place: Malaysia | collected 2013 | reverse complement strand
AATCAAGCAAGCAGCTCTTGCATTGTCGATTTTCAGTGCCATAATCACTGTCACTACTCATTTCAGCACTGATTTTAGCAATCGCAGACTTGATGATGATCCAGTTTTATTTTGCTTATTGAAATTCAAAAGAATACTTTATTATTTCATGTCCATTTCACCATTATCTTACTCTAGCTTAGGCAGTGGTATATGAAGAAGTCTTAAAAAATCCTTTTGCGATTCTAACTCTCTTTCTATAATAAAGTCAACAAATAGACTATCATTTTCATATGCCTTTTCAAATAATGAAATATATTCACTTCGTAAGATTGGAGGAATTAGTGCTGGGAGATATCCATCTTGTATTAATGCTGTATTCATCAGTAATCTTGCGACTCTGCCATTTCCGTCTTTAAAAGGATGAATAAAAACAAACTTTTTATGCAGAATAGCTGCAAATTCTACTGGATGATAATTTTTTCTTTCTGTTTTTATCCACTTACATAAATCCTCAATTTCACTTTGAATATCTTCTACCTTGCTAACTGGATAGTTGGAACCAGAAATAAATACTGGAATGTCACGATACCTTCCTGCAAAATCTCCATCAATATTTTGATAAAATAACTTATGAAGATAAAGGATATCTCTTTCCGCAATTTCTTTATTCCAAAACAAAGTAAACATATAATCATATGCTTTTGCATGATCTACAGCTTCAAACATGTCCCTAAGAGGTTTTCCCCCAATCGTTAATCCATCTTCTATTAAAACTTTTGTTTCACTTTCAGTTAAAGAATTACCCTCTATTGCATTGGATGTCCATGTTAAGCCAATACGATAAAAATCTTTTATCTGCTTTAACATTTCACCCTCAAATGGTCTTAATTCATTAATGGTAATTTGGTATAAATCCAGTTTTTTAAGGTTCCCCATTGGTTCACTCCCTTTTCAAATATTTATATAGATAAAATCTAGTTTTATAACCCCTTAATTATACCCATTGTACCATATACGATTTCTCAAATAAACTTATATTTCACAGAGATCTCACATCAAATTTCCAATAAATATTTAACAGCCATAGGGTCATCAACGGATGCCTGACCAAAGTCAATAATCCCGCTGACTTTTCCTTTCCCTGTATCAAAAATAATATTGGGTAATCCCAGATCCCCATGTGTAATTACTGGCTCATACCTAAAATTTTCTCTATCATCTAAAAACTTGTGAAATGTTTTGAAAGGCCCTAATCTAAGGATTTTTTCATTAATTGCTCTAACCCTGTTTCGGATGTTAACATTTCAAGATTATTAAATATCTTCTCTTCATCCCAATTCCACCACCCTAGCCTTAGCAAAAATTCAATCTTTTCATCATTAAAGCGTTTTTTGATAAACTTAGCTGGATTCCCACCATATATTGTATATGGTTCAACACTTTTGACTACTGTCGAGTTAGAGGCAATAATCGCACCATCACCAATTATAACGCCTGGCATAATGGTTACATTTTGACCTACCCAGACATCATTACCAATTACAGTATCCCCCTTAAATGGTAGTTGTTCTACTGTAGGGGTAACCCTTTCCCATCCGCTACCAAAAATATTAAATGGGTAGGTTGTTATGCCATCCATCCTATGATTTGCCCCGTTCATAATGAACTTAGCACCCTCTGCTATTGCACAAAATTTACCTATTATTAACTTATCTCCTAGAAATTCATAATGATACTCTATATTGTCATAGAATTTCTCTGGGGATTTTTTATTATCACTATAATAAGTATATTCTCCAATTTCTACATTGGGCCGTTTTGGCAAATTACTTATATAACAAACTGTTTTTATGTTTTCATTTGGATATAGCTTTTTCTTATCTGGACCTTTCATTAGATATTCGCTCCTTTCAGGTGTTCAACCTCATTTACTAGTCTTTGAAGAATCTCTATTCCTTTTCTTGTACAATCTACATCAGTTGATATTAAGGAAATAACCTTTTCGACCCTTTCCTTGTAAGCGCTTGGTTTGATCTTAAAATCTTCAATCATCTTAACAGCCTTTTTTTCATTTATACAGTATTCTCTATTTAATGCAAATAAGACTTGATTAAGGGAAGATATGCTTCGAAAACAATGGCCGCAAACATAAGATACATCGTCTTTATTTGTATTATTCTCAGCAAACATTAAAGAGAAGCCTGCCTCAAACATAAAAAATTCAGTTAATCCTTTCTTCAAAGCAGTTGGATAACGTTCTGCTTGCTTTTTAAGTTCACAAAAGTTTTCATCATTAGCATATTGTATCTTGCTAATTGCCAATTCTCCACGATACATGGAACTAATATATCCATGGGGATGCCCTGTCTGATAATTGGCAGTAACTATTCCTTTCTCCGTATCTTTCATTATTTGTTCTACTCGTTTTATATCGCGTAAAATCAGATCTACATGATATCCGTTTATGCCTAACCATCCGCCGCCATTAACCCAATCACCCCATGCTCCGGGAGGTACAACTAGGTTGCTTCTATGTTTGTCATCCAACTCTGTAGCAAATTGATTAATAGCATTTATGTCAAATGATTCTGAGTTGTAATATATGCCGATATCTATATCCGAATCCTCCGTATGGTTGCCCCTTGCACGTGAGCCCCCTAATACAATGCCCTCTATACAAGGCATAGAGGATAATTTCTCTGTTACTAATTGAATGATATTATCTACCATACGTACACACTCCTTGTCTGTATATCTAATTGTTCAACTTGGTTTGATTCAAACTAACACCTTCTATTAAAATTAACTAAACAGAATAATATCATTCAATGCTAAATTGAATAACTAATATCTTCACAAAAACTTTAATAACCTCTACTAATTATACCAAAGAAAATACTATTTATCGAACGTATCTCCCCACTCTATATCAATAACTACCGAAACATTGATGTAGTCCTTAATCTCTTTATTTCTAATTTTATCGCCCTCACCTGTAAAGACGATATGTTTGTAAAAGTGTTTGAAATAAAGGATTTCTACGTATCTGCTCGCTGTAGCAACACAACCGTCTCCACATGCATAGTCCAAGCAAACATATCTACTGGCTGTACTTCTTCTACCTTATACCCCTTTTCTTCTAAATACTTTAAATCTCTTGCAAGGGTAGCCGGATTACATGAAACATATACTACTTTTTCTGGGTTTATTTTCACTATTGTATCTAATAATTTCTCATCACAGCCTTTCCTTGGAGGGTCAACTATTATCTTATCTGCTATTATTCCTTTATTGAAAAGTTCAGGAACTATTTCTTCACTTTTTCCTTTAATAAATTCTACATTTTCAATATTATTAAGTCTTGCATTTTCTTTTGCATCTTCCACAGCTGCTTCTACAACCTCTATGCCGTAAACTTTCTTAGCTTTTTCCGATATAAATAGTGATATAGTGCCTATGCCACAGTATAAATCAAAAACAGTTTCATTTTCCTTAAGATCTAAATAATCTAAAGCCTTTTTATAAAGTACTTCAGTTTGAATTGAATTTATTTGAAAAAAAGACTTTGGAGATATTAAAAACTTATGATCTCCTATATAATCCATTATCTTATGTTCCCCATATAGATTAATGTCTTTATTACCTAATATTAATGAAGTGTTTCTATTATTTATATTCTGATAAACACTTACCACTTCTTCTACATTTTCTCTCAATAAATTTATAAGTTCTTTTTTATAAGGTAGATTACTTCCTTTCGTAACTATAATAACCATAGCTCGATTATCTTTAGTAGTTCTGATTACTATATCTTTAATAACTCCCTTATTACTCCTTCGATCATAAAGAAGAACATTGAACTTTTCCATATACTCTTTTATAACCACCAAGATTCTATCAGATATTTCACTTTGTATTATACATTGACTAACGTTGACTATATCATGGCTTTTTCTTTTAAAATAACCTATAAATATTTCATTATTACTTTTTCCCACTTTAAACTGACCTTTGTTTCTATATCTATAAGGGTTCTCCATCCCAATAATGGAATGAACCTTAGACTTTTTTATTTTGCCTATTTTATCAAGGGTATTTTTAACCTGATTAGTTTTTAAACTCAATTGGGTGTTATAATCTAACTCATGAAGCTGACATCCTCCACATTCTTTAAAATATTTACATTTAGACTCTACTCTATTTGAAGAAGCTTCTTTTATATTAATCATTTGTCCTATTCCATAATTTTTCTTAACCTTTTTTAACTTTACTGTACCTTTGTCCCCAGGTAAACCATCTTCAACAAATACAGTATATCCATCTATTTTTCCCACACCTAGGCCTTCACTAGTTAAATCTATTATTTCTAAATCTAACAAACTACCTTTAATTAATTTTGCATTCATCAATATTCTCCTCTTACAACATATTTAAGGTTTTATTTTTTAACACATTTGCTACATTATATTTTTCTTACTTAATCTTTATAAACTACTTTTCACATACTACTTATATTATAATATATAAATCTAATTATCCTCTATAATATTTACTTCCTTCCAGCTACATAATTCTCTTAAAATTGTTTCTATTTCCTGTCGTTTGTCTTTATATGAAATTTTCATTCCATATTTTGGAGGAAACAACTATATTATATTTAGAACTCATCTCATATGTAATAAACTATAAATATCATTATTGATTATAATAACAACCTTTTTGTGATTTTTAATTTACAATTTGTAAACTACAAACTTATTTTATTACTTGAGGGTTATTTTTAGAAACTCATCACTAAAGCCTTATTAACCCCTTGGTCTAACTAGAGATTTTCCTGTACAAAAAAGGCTATGACTAATTCAGCCATAACCTTCTTATTATATTACTATTACATTAATTTTTTAACTTCTTCTATAGCTTTATCATAATCTGGATGTTCTCCAACTTCTTTCACATACTCTACATATTTGACTATATTGTTTTCATCCATTATTACAATTCCTCTACTAAGCAATCTTAGTTCTTCCATTACAAATCCATAGTTCATTCCAAAGGATAAATCTCTGTGGTCAGACAAAGTAATTACTTTGTCAATACCCTTAGCTCCACAAAATCTTTTTTGTGCAAAAGGTAAATCCACGCTGATAGTAAGTATAACCAAGTCACCTAAATTAGCTGCTTCTTCATTAAATCTAGTAGTTTGAAGTTCACATACTCCTGTATCTAAAGAAGGAACTACACTAATTATCTTCACCTTATCCCCTGCATCCTTTAAAGAATAGGGTTTTAAATCATTTGTCAAAGCTGTAAAATTCGGCCCTTTATCTCCTACCCTTATTTCTTTTCCTATTAAAGTAACTGGTTCTCCTCCCATAGTTATAAGACCTTTTCTTTTTTCAGTCATATAATTTTTCCCCTCCATTTACTAAGTTAAACTTTTTTCATTATTAGTAATTTACCCTATAATCTAGATAAAACACTATACTTTTAATTTTTATTGTAACAAGGTATAGTTTAATCTTTATAGTATAAAATATGATTATAATAAATAGTAAAGGATGAGCAAAATGAAAATTCAAGAGAATATTATTGTTCCATTAGGTTATGGTAAATTTGTTCGTGCAGACAAAATTATTGCTTTAAATCCTATAGAAGAAAATCGTGGTCCTGGCCGCCGTACTTTAGTATATGTTGAAAATATTAATAATCCTATTATAGCCTCTAGAACAGAAACCTCTATATTAGCTAATATATCTAGAACTCCAAAGGATATATTAGAAGCTACTGCTGCTTTGGAGTTATTACAAGATATACTAGATGATATAGAGCAGGTAGGCCCTATGCTTAAAAGAAGCATTAATGACGAAGCTGGATTAAATCTAGATAGAATTGAGATGAGAATTAAAGAAATATTAAAAAATGAATTAGATTATGAGTCCTAATTTATTCTTCTCTTCTGTCTATCCTTTTAGAATAATCAATTATTTTTCTTTCATATTCTTGCTCCATTAAAGGCGATGATAATAAAAAATCTGCCGTTGATTGATTACTAGCAACAGGAATATCATATAAAGCAGAAATACGAAGCAATGCTTTTACATCAGGATCATGGGGTTGGGATGTTAGTGGATCCCAGAAAAAAATCATAAAATCTATACGTCCTTCTGCAATACGTGCACCAATTTGCTGATCCCCACCTAAAGGTCCACTTTTAAATCCCTTAACTGGTAGGCCAACCTTTTCAGATATAAGTTTAGCTGTGGTGCCTGTCCCGCATAAAAAGTGGCGATTTAATTTTTCCTTGTGCATTTTTGTCCATTCAATTAAATCCTTTTTCCTATTATCGTGTGCAATTAAAGCTATACGTTTTTGTTTCTTCATTATAATTCACCTCTCTAAATTTAATCTTTTAGAAATATTTTTATCTCTATTCTATACCAGTTTTGTATCTTTTCTTTATTTTTTACTATACCATATATTAACTTACCAGCATCCATTAATCTCGCTAGTACTTCATTCTTTTCTCTCGGAACATAGCCTATTTTATTACTAGAAGAATCTTTAATTACTATTGCTAACTTATCATATTTATTATTGGGTTCTCTAAAAAAATTTAACTTTACTCCCCTATCTAAATTTTTTGCAAGTGCATCTATGTTAGAAATATAGGAAGTTCCTGCAATATGAGTTTCTACAAGAAATATTTCTCTAGAAAATGGTTTACTTAAATTAGCTCCACCGCCCCCTCCTACAATTTCCATTATTCCTTTTTCATCAGGCTTAATTAACTTCCCCATATATGTCACCTCAATTCAAAATTCCTCCAGTGTCTGTCATAATCATAGACAAATATCCTTCTAATTCTTTCAATATAACTCTTCCTCCTTGAATAGACTCCTTCAGTTGTTTTTGCTTTTTATGTACTTCCTCTTCATCCTTAAGAAATTCCATCATATTAAAAGGGAATTTTTCTTGAATTTTTTCTATTTCTAATAACATGTCCATAATCTTTTTTTTAAAAAATCCTACCTTTTCTTCTAACTCTTCCACCATATTAATATCATCATAGCTTTCTAAAGGTTCATACTCCATAGTAAATTCATATAATACTTTTAGCATTTCAATATCCGTAGACTCATAAGCATCATTTACTTTAACCCATAAAGCTTTCTGCTCTTTTGTCATACTAGGGTTTAAATCAGGATGGAGTCTTTTCGCTAATTTCCTGTATAATTTTTTTAACACAGATACTTCTTCTCCCGTTAAAGTTTCACAATTATTTAAATAATTAGCCAATTCCATATCCTTTGACATTTTTTCTAGCTCCTCAATATATTCTTCATATTCTTTATCTAATTCTTCATCTATTTCAATTTCATTTATGGGCTCTTGTAAATTAATTGCCGCCTGTACCATGGTAATTTTTCGCCTTATACGAGATATATTACACTCTAACTTAAATAATTCATATTCTAATTCTCCAACCTTATTTATGTATTCTGTTTTTAAATATACAGCTTTATGATATATTAAATACTCCCTATCTTCTATAATAACTGAAAGCTGCTCCTTTAGATTATCTAATTTCTTTAACAACTTTTTATATTGGGGATGGAGTTCAATATTGCCCATATTATCACCTTTCTTAATAAACTATACTATATATTATACCTTAAAATTAAATATAGGATATACATTTAGTATATCCTATTAAGCAGCAGAAAGGGCCGTTAAAAAAGGCATCAATATACCCATTATACCCCCCAAAAGTGCCCCAAGCCATGTTATTGCCTTTAATTCCTTATTGGCTATTTCAATTATAATTTCTTCTGCAAAAGCCACATCGAATCTATTTATTTCGTCTTCAACAACCTTTGAAATATCTAATAACTCAACAATATATGGTAATTTATTCTTTGTAAAGTTCTCAAAAACCTTTTTTGAAAAATCAGCAATTCTAGTAACAGTAGCCTCATCTATATCCCCAATCATATCAGAAATAGGCTTGTTCATAATTTCTTCAATATTTTTGTGTACAATTAAAGATAGATTATTATATAAATTTTGCTTAGATATTTCACTTTCTAAAAGCTTATCTATTGATGTTGTAATAATAAATGTAATATCCTTATTAATTTTAGGACTATAAATATAATTTTCAATTGCTGCAAATATTTTTTCTGTAATTAATTCAATACTTACAAATCTAGTTATTAGTCTACTTACATTTTGTGAAACAACTTCAGCAATGGAGCCCTTAACCTTTATCTGTATAGAAGGTGTTTCAAATATACTCCTTAATCCCTTAGCTATATCTTCATCATGTCTTTCAATATATTCTTTAATATCCATAATAATATTATCTGGAATTATTTCTTCTAAGGTTTCTCTATCATATTCTACTTCATCATAAGCTTCTCCTTCAGGGATTTCCATAGCCTTATATTTAGAACCTTTACTTTTGATTCCTGAACAAATAAGATTTGTAATATTTTCTGATACTGTATTTAAGAAATTATTATATTTTTCTTCATTAAGATTTGGTAATAAATTTTTTATAGATTTATTGCTTTCTTTTAAACTATTTATATTATGTTCCACCCATGTTCTTACCTTATCATTGTTCTCATCATTAGATATAGATTTCATAATTATTTCAGGAGACAAGAGATAGGCGCCTACTGTGTCTCCCACACTTTTCGCTATTCTCCCTTTTTCTTTTGGAATAAGACCTGGAGTAAAAGGAACATGGATACCTAAAAATTTCTTTTCATAATGAGGTCTAAATAACATTTTTATAGCAAGCCAGTTGGTAATATATCCAATAACTGCTCCAACTATTACAGGTATTATAAACTTCATATTTTCCACCTCTTAGATTGAATGTATATTTCATATATTCCATATATTCTATATTTATTAGTTAGTTAATCTTAATCATCTTCTCTAAACAAACCTGAAGTTTTATTCACATCCATAACAAACATTATCCCTTTACCTGGTTCACCAATATGCAGGGCGTCTTTTATAGATTTAATCACTCCATCAGATTTTTCTTTCTCAATTATTATCATAACTATTTCTTTTTCTGGTTCAATACGCATTGCAAAAAAGGTTTCTTCCTCATGAATACCAGAACCTCTTGCATTTATAATAGTAGCTCCCCTAGAACCTGCTGAATTAGCAACATCTATAACCTCTTGTCCAAGCCCTCTTTCTACTACAGTAAAAATAGCTTCATATTCATCCATTTCATAATTACCTCCTGTTTTAGGTTCATTAATAGATTTTTTACAGATTTCTAAACCTATAACTTTGTTTAAAGATGTAGAAAAAATAATTCCATGATTAGGCTTATCTATATGACACTTTTTAGTTAGAGTTTCATGGATTTGGTTTTCAAGCTGTTTTTCTGAAACTATCAAAACTATTTCCTTTTTCACCCTATCAAGACCTAAAAATTCTAAAATATCATTTTTAACTGTACCCTTGCCTAAAAAAATAGTTCCTCCTGATGCTCCAATCTTTTTAGCCTCATCTAAAACTTTACTTCCTATACCTGCGTTTACTACAACGAAAGTCAAAATATTTTCTTCATCACCCATATTTAATCCCACCTTACTCCACCCCTTTTTTTGTAGCCTTATAATTATATATTACTCCTAAAACCTGTATAGCAATTAGAGGTGTCAATGCTACCATAGCAATTACTCCAAAAGCATCAATTAATACATTTGCTCCTTCAGTTGCTTCTGCTACCCCCTGAGCAAAAGCCAATATAAAGGTTGCAGTCATAGGCCCGGAAGCTACTCCACCGGAGTCAAAAGCAATCCCAACAAACAAAGTAGGTGCAAAATATGTTAAAACTATCGCCACTAAATAACCTGGCACAAGAAAATGCCATAATCTAACTCTTGGAACCAATATTCTTACCATAGAAAGTGATACTGCTATCGCAACTCCTATAGATAGAGTATATAAAATAACTTTCTTTTTTATATGTCCACTAGTAACATCTTCAATTTGTTCATTTAATATATACACTGCTGGTTCAGCTAATATTACTGTAAATCCTAAGAAAAATCCTATAGGTATAACAATCCAATTATTTTCCACAGATGCAACAGCATGACCTATAGCGCTACCAGCCTCCATAAATCCTGCATTTACTCCTGTAAGAAACATAGTAAAACCTATAAAGGTATATACCAAGCCTTTCAATATCCTTCTTAACTCTTTTTTTGACAATTTAAAAAACAACATTTGAAACAGCAAAAATAAAATTAATAATGGTAGCAAAGCCAATGTTACTTCAAGTAATAACTTAGGGATCTCTTCTATAAAAGGATATAATATACCATTTGTATTTTCAGGATAATGGGGTAAACTTCCTGTTAACGATTCTATACCTGAAAATATACCCATACTAAGAACCGCTATCATAGGGCCAGCTGAGGCTAACCCAAGTAAACCAAAGCTATCTTCTTCGGATGTTTTTCCTCCTTGAGTAGAAGAAACTCCTAAGCCTAAGGCCAAAATAAATGGAACTGTCATAGAGCCTGTAGTTGCTCCTCCTGAATCAAAAGCTATTCCCAAGAATGATTCAGGGGCTAATATTACAAGGACAAATATAATTCCGTATAATACCGTAAAAAGTTTATTAAAAGGTATATTAAATACTATTCTTACCAACCCTAAAGCAACTAATACACCTACTCCTATTGAAACTACGATTACTAATCTTGCCTGAGTTATTCCTCCTGAAGTTACTTCACTTACTTGCCTAGCTAATACTTGTAAATCTGGTTCAGCAATATTTATAAGGAACCCAAGAATAAATCCAAAAAATATCATTATCCATAATTTTTTTCTTTTTGTAATAGATGAACCCATAAGAGAACCTATAGGTTGTATACCTATATCAGCTCCAAATAAAAATATAGCCAATCCAAATATTATAAATATTGCCCCTATTATAAATCTCCAAACTAAATTAGCTCCTATAGGAGCAACAGTAAAGTTAAGTATTAATACTATAATAGTGATTGGAAGTACTGCAAATATAACTTCTTTTAACTTCTCCATCAGAACATTCAATTAATACCAACATCCTTTCCAACGTATTTATAGGTTTTAGCACCTGGTCATTGATACCCATTCATAATACCCTTAAACCTTTTTATGAAAATTAGGTATATATTTTTTCCAGAATCTTTTAGTTTTAAATTTATTGGGTACTATAATTATAGAGCTAGAGAAAGGAGTTCAGTCTATGAGCAAAACAAAACTGAAAGCTAATTTAAAAGGAAATATGGGGTTTGAAATGGATCTTGATGGTCATAAATTTATTACTGATGCTTCTGAAGAAATAGGAGGCAACGATCTTGGGCCACGTCCTAAACAACTTCTATTAGTAGGATTAATTGGTTGTACTGGCATTGATGTTATGTCAATATTAAAAAAAATGAAAGTGGAACCAGATGACTTGAATATTGAAGTAGAGGCAGATAATACGGAAGAACATCCAAAAGTTTATGAAAACATTCATTTAACTTTTAATTTTAAAGGAAAAAATCTTCCTAGAGAAAAAATAGAAAGAGCTGTAGCATTATCACAAGAAAGATATTGCGGTGTTTCTGCCATGTTAAAGAAGGCCACATCTGTTACCTATGATATAGTAATTGAAGAGTAGAAATAAAACATTAAGGTAATTACCTTAATGTTTTATTTCTACTCCATAAACCTCATTTCAACGCCCTTTTCATTAAATTTATTTCTTATACCTTTTATTTTCTATATGTTAATCCTAAGTCTTCTTATCTCTATATCCATAATATCTGCTGTGCCAAAACCCCTGAAAACTCCTATTTAATAGTAATTTTTTACCCGTTAATTTCTCAGGTCTTGCTATCTATTCTGCTACTTTTTTAAATTCTTCTTTAGTTATTAAAGATAGCACATTTATATCCCATTTTTTCCTATGATAATTTTATCTTCTATTACTAATTCTATATTACCATATTAGGAAATACTATAGTATAATACTATATGGGAATCTAACAAGATTTTCAAAGAAAAGGAGAGAAACTTATGGATAAAAAAGTAATACTAGGTATGAGTGGTGGAGTTGACTCATCTGTTTCTGCTTTACTACTTAAAGAAGCAGGCTATGAAGTTATCGGACTCTTTATGAAAAATTGGGATGAAAAAGATGAAAATGGTGTATGTACAGCTACTGAAGATTCTGATGATGCTAGAAGAGTTGCTCACCAATTAGGTATACCATATTATACTATAAATTTTGAGGAAGAATATTGGGATAGAGTTTTCACCTATTTCCTAGATGAATATAAAAAGGGAAGAACTCCAAACCCAGATGTAATGTGCAACCAAGAAATTAAATTTAATGCTTTTTTAGACTATGCTTTAACATTAGATGCTGATTATATAGCTATGGGCCATTATGCACAAGTTGAAGAAAGAAACGGAGATTATTATCTATTACGGGGAAAAGATAATAACAAAGATCAAAGCTATTTTCTATCAAGAATAGGTCAAAAAGCACTTTCTAAAACTTTATTTCCTATAGGACATTTAGAAAAAAATCAAGTTAGAGAGCTAGCAGATAAACATAATTTATATACTGCTAAAAAGAAGGATTCAACAGGTATATGCTTTATAGGCGAAAGAAACTTTGATGAATTTTTGGATAAATACCTTCTTGCAAAGGAAGGAAATATAATAGATGTAGATGGCAATAAAGTAGGAAGACATACTGGGCTTATTCACTACACTTTAGGTCAAAGAAGAGGAATAGGTATAGGAGGAGTAGGAACAGGAGAACCTTGGTTCGTAGCTGGAAAAAACTTAAAAAAGAATATACTTTATGTTGCACAAGGCAAAAACCATCCAGCTCTTTATTCTAATTCACTAATTGGTGAATCACCTTCATGGATACTGGAAAAAGCCCCTGATATGCCATTAAAGTGCACTGCTAAATTTAGATATAGACAATCAGATATACCTGTAACAGTATGTATGTTAGATGATGGAAACCTTCATATAAAATATGACAAACCTGTTAAAGCAGTGACACCTGGTCAAGCTGCAGTTTTATATAAAGATGAAGTATGTCTTGGTAGTTCTATAATAAAATCTATAGAACCTTTAGAAAAAAAATACTCATATCTAAATAATGATTAAAAAATGCTCTTCCTGATAAAGATTTTAAAAATCCTTATCAAGAAAGAGCATTTTTAAAGTCTTAGCATAAATTACAAATAATTG
>NFYZ01000855.1_pt1 | contig 13313 bp, 17 predicted proteins | sample 1092561 | NCBI WGS metagenome assembly NFYZ01 (sample SAMN03609887, study PRJNA323583) | gut metagenome | isolation source: feces | host: Rattus norvegicus | place: Malaysia | collected 2013 | reverse complement strand
GCAACACAGCTTACAGATACAAATACTAGAACAATCGGAAAGATTTCTGATGCATTCGGAAATTGGAAAGATTCCATAACACAAGAAGGTGACTTGATGGTAAAACTCAAGAAAGCCTATGATAACAATGGAGATGAATAAGCAATGAATAAAGGTCATATTGTCAATGAAAAGATAATATGACCTTTATATTTATTATATAAATAATTATTAAAATAATAAATGAAGACATTTCCAAATATATTGAATAATCTGATTAAGGAATCACTTGACAAGTTCTTGATGAAGGAAGCTCTTTCATCAAAGGTTTACCATTTTACATCAATAAAAAGTGTGTTCAATATATTAAAGACGAATGAAATGTTCTGCCAGTCAAGCTTGGCTACATCAGCTGATGACTATAGCGACAAATATAAGTTTTATGTATCATTCACTAGAGTGAAATCTCCTAAAGAAGGATTTGGATACAATTCATATAGAAGTTCATCATTTGCTAGAATTGAATTCGATGGTGATAAACTGAATAATAATTTCAGCGGAAGACCTGTTGACTATTGGAATAGCGAGTCATTGACTAACAAGAGAAAATACATGAAAGACGTAACCAATCATAAGGCATACAAGTACGTTCCATATGACGGAAATGATAATGTTGATGCGAAAGATATGAACGGATTAAATAAATATGAATTTAAATATCCTAGAGAAGACTCTCCGTTGTATGCAAGCTTTGATGGAAAGATATACAAGAAGGAGCAAATAATTCCTGATGATATACAGCATCATGTATTTAATGAAATTGAGGACAGAATACAGACCAATAAGCCGATAATTGAAAATATCAACAAATACATAACAAGAGTTGATATATTGATTGACAGAAACAGTGGAAGTAAGGATGAAATAGTGTATGCAAGAAATCTTTCTTTTTCAAAATGGGTATAAGATTTATTTAAAATTTTAATAGAAAAAATGCGAAAAATAAGGTAATTTTTCATTTAATGATATATTTATTAATAGAAATGATTAATGAATGAAAAAAGTAAAACTAACAACTTACGCAAAATTAAACGATGTTACACCAAGAACAGTGTGGAATTGGATTAAAAAAGGATTGGTCAAATACGAAAGAACAGAAACAAACAGAATACTGATAATACAAGATGAGGAGTATAATCCAATAAAACCACCAAGGGTTGCTGTATACGCAAGAGTGTCATCAGCTGAAAATAAAGAAAATCTTGAAAGGCAGAAAGACAGACTTGTGTCATACGCAAACGCAAAAGGATATAAGGTAGAAAAAATCATAACCGAAATCGGCTCTGGACTTAATGACCAAAGACCAAAACTAGAAAAACTGCTGACTGATAAAACAATTGACATCATAATCGTTGAACACAAGGACAGACTTGCAAGATTCGGAGTGAACTATATAGAAAAACTGCTGGCTCTTGACGATAGAAGAATAGAAGTGGTGAACCCACAGACAAACGAAAAAGATGACTTAATGCAAGACTTCGTGTCAATCATAACATCGTTCTGTGCAAGACTGTACGGAAAAAGAAGAACGAAAAGACAAACAGAAAAAATAATAGAAGAACTGAATAAAGAAGAACAACAACAATAAATGATTCTAAGTGAAAGACATATAATCAAGAAAAACAACTCACTGTACGGTGAGTTGGATAACTTGTGCTTTCTCTCAAAGAACATTTACAACTCAGCACTGTATGCCATAAGACAGTATTATTTCGAAAACAAGAAATACCTCAGTTGGGTCAACGTGAACAACAACTTCGTAAAGGACAAGCAAGTTGATTACTATGCTCTTCCTTGCAAGGTTGCGCAGCAGACAATAAAGATGGTTGACAACAACATGAGGTCATTTTTCAATGCGCTTAAGGCTAAGAACAGCAAGCCAAAGCTTCCCAAGTATCTTGACAAGACAAGCGGAAGGTATGTGGCAATATACACAAACCAAGCGATAAGCAAGAAGGAGTTGAAAAACGGCTTCATTGCTTTAAGCAAGACTAATGTTAGGATTAAGACAAAGGTGAGTGACGTTAAACAAGTAAGGGTAGTACCTCGTAACAACCATATAGTCGTAGAGGTACTCTATGAGGCAAAGTGCAAGGAACATGTCAGTACAGACAAGAAGTACTGTGGAATAGACTTCGGTCTGAACAACTTGCTCACATGCGCCTTTCAAGACGAGAGACCCATCATATTCAACGGAAGACCTCTCAAGTCAATCAATTGGCAGTACAACAAGCGCAAGTCACATCTTCAGAGCAAACTTCCTAACGGTAGGAAGGCAAGCAAGATGATAGGCAATATCACTTTAAAGCGTAACAACAGAGTTTCTGATTATCTTCACAAGATTACTTCTATGTTTATTAACTATGCAGTTTCCAAAGGCATAAGCGATGTTGTAGTCGGCTACAACAAGGAATGGAAACAAGGGATAAACATCGGAAGGGTCAACAATCAGAACTTTGTTGGAATACCTTATTACAAGTTGCTTAACATGCTTACATACAAGTGTGAGTTGCATGGCATCTCACTTACCGTTACGGAAGAGAGCTACACAAGCAAGTGCAGTTTTCTTGACGGAGAGTCTTTGTGCAAGCATGATTCTTACTGTGGTAAGCGCATTCATCGTGGTTTATTCAAGTCTTCAAGTGGTAAGTTAATCAACGCAGATGTTAACGGTGCTCTGAATATATTAAAGAAAGTAATTGGGAATTATGTTTATGACCCAATAAAGGTTTGTAGTATGCCTTTGGTCTTTGAGCCAAGAAACTGATTTCCTTGTTATTCATTGAAATTAGTAACTATTCGTGTATGACAATATGAATGACTTTATCATGCAGAGCGAAAATACAGTCAATAAGGAAATACAGAACGATGAAAGCATAGAAAACAAAATAGACTTATACAAAAATGTACTGCGTTGGTCACAAAATGATTATATCGAATTACTTTCAAGTTATCTAATGTTACTTACTATAGATGAGTATGACATGAACAAAAAATTCAAATTGGTAAGCAATATTCTAGATAATGGTAATTTAGGGAAATATAAGGGAAAGGTTATAAAAAAGATTTCATCACATAGGTGGGGAATAAACATAGAAGATTGTATAAATTCATTAGAAGCTTCTGCACAGAACATATCAAAAGAACCAACGAGAGAAGGTCAAGAAGTATTGCATTTTATAACATCAAGCATGAGAAAGCTAGGTTATAAGTCATTCAGAGACATGTATAAAAAGGTTAAAAAAGGAAACTCAAAAGAAGAGCCAAAGATAGATACAGAATCAAGAAGAAAATTCACCATATTGGAAATTAATAATTATAATAAATTTGATATAACAGATAAGAAGAATGTTGATTTTTGGTACATTTTGAACATGAAGAAAAGATTAAGTGACAGATATACTTTCTTTGATAATATTATATACGAAATGAACCACAATGGGTTAATTGATAAGGTAAGAGGAGGAGAATACACATTCACCAAATATTGTAAGAACATAGCACATAAAAATATTACTTTGGAAGACATAGATTCAATATTCGGAAAAATAGGACTCACCTTCCAAGATTTGTTTGAAATGTATGGACTGACATTCTCAATTAAAACAAAAGACTTGAATTATTGGGATTTTCTAGACGAAAGAGTCAATGCTCCATTTCCATATAAGAATGATGATTTATTTGAGCAGAGACATGAATATGCAATGGATATGTTCAGAATTGAATAATTGCGATATAAGACGATAAAATAACTAAGACGATAAAGTTATAGCTTATGAAAAGAAAATGCCATAGAACGAAAATAAAACACATACACAAAGAACTTTATTATAATGAGTAAATTAGTTAGACTGACAGAAGCAGACTTGCACAACATGATAATAAATGCTGCAAAAAGAATTATAAAAGAATCAAGTGAGGAAGAAAACTATACACACTTTGCAGTTAATAAAAATACGAAGATGATAGTAAACGGTTGGGATTACAGTGGATATGACCCAAATGAACTAAGACAATTCAAAAGAGACTATTTTTTCGATGATTTGGAAGATTATGGTTTGAATCCTAAAGATTATGCGATTCTGACTAAAGGCTATCTGATAAGAAGAGAAGGAATTGACCCAAATGACCAATCGAACTGGTCGAATAGCTAATAAAACAACATATAAACACAATGAGTAATATTGAGATAAATCCAAAGAATAAAGGAAAGTTCACAGCCACAAAGAAAAGAAGTGGAAAATCAACGGAGGAGCTTACTCATTCAAAGAATCCGTTGACGAGGAAACGTGCCATATTTGCACAGAACGCAAAGAAATGGAACCACAAAAAGAACGAAGGAATAGAGAGGCTTGACAGCAACATGCTTATGCAGTTGGTAACAGAAGAGCTTACGAGAAGCGACGTTGACAGCGCAATATCAAGGAAACTGTCTTCATCATATGATTCAAGTGACTTCAAGTCCGCAGTAAGGAAAGTCGCAGCTGACGTTATAGAGGACTTGTACAAGACATTATGGAACCGTAGCAGTACATGGAAAAACGGAGTTACAAGATAAATGAGAAAGGTATATCTTAGAGAATCATCAATCGAGATGCTTGCAAGCAAGAAGCCGTTGACATTCCTAAAGTTCTATAATGAGCTTATAAAGTTCATAAGAGGTCTACTTAACAACCCAATAGATACTAGACCTAGCGAGCTTCTCGTATCAAACGGATTTTCAAATGGGAAACTAAGACATCTTCTTGTACAGTTCGGAATAGTTAAGAAGAGTGAGGATATAGATGAACCGATAAATGATGAAAGCGGAAAAAAAGAATCTAGGTATCATTTATCATATAAGGTTCCAAAGGAAAACTTCAAGGATAAGATAAGAAAGCTTTACCATAGTGAGAAACTAGACGAGATTAATCTGCATAATTCATAGATTGTTGAAAATCCCAAGGGCTGATTTTATGATATTCAGCCCTTGGGATTTCTTTGTTTTGAAAAGGATATAAATAATATAAATATTTTATTGTAATTAACAATTTCTTATAATATTTATTAATAATAATATTAACTACTATATTAATGAGAAGAAAAATATTAGACGAATCACTGTTACATCATATAATCATGGAGACAATAAACGACTATCTTAATGAGGATGGTGCGATGGGTGGTGGCGCAACAGCTGGAGCTACAAGTGACTCAGCTGACCGTCAAGGTGCATTTGACGTACCATTCGGAGGCGTTCAAAGGAGAAAGACATACTCCCCAAAGGGTGACAAGACAAGTAATGGAATGACAAGCGTTGATATGTCACCAGCACTCAAGAGGCACGACGGTTCATGCGGTTCAATATCAATACCTAAAAAAAGAAAATAAATGAGTTACGATGTATTAAACGAATTCAACCAAGAAGCCATACAGAGAGTGGTTGACGTATCAGATATGATTGAGGATGAAAGGTCAAAGGAGAATTCTGACGAATCCAAAATCACAAGATTGCTCTTTGAACAGATGCTCCGTGGACTATATATTAGATAGGAAAAACACAATTATACATAACGTAAGAAAAAAAAATACTAAATAGTATCAATGTCAAAAGATAGAAAAAAACTCATACACATCCACAGTAACGTGTATGACAAGCAGCCTAAGTCAGATGCTCTCGAATATGGAGAGTTGGCTGTGAATTATTCAGACAATATGTCTTTCATTTCAACAAAGAAGAACAACGGAAGTGTTGCAAGGTTTTCAGATGACGACACATTGGTTGACTGGATTGAATACAAGACAGTGTTACCATATAAGGGAGAGGTTGAGAAAACAGGCGACAGTTCAAAAATTAACTTCACATTCAACCAACAAGTTGCAAAGAATACACCTCATCACGATGAGGCACCAAATGGATTTTCAGTCGACATGTCAGATTATGCCATGATTAATGGAAGTCCTACATTCAGTGAAATAACAGTCACAAATGGTGCTCATTTGAATGGAAATGTCGAGATAGCTAGAAATCCAAGTGCAGATATCACATCCACAACAGTAAATGGAGCATTGGAAGAGGTATTCGAAAAATCAAAGGTTACAGTTGAAGAGGATGAACAGAAAGGACTTGTCACATTCTTCCAAAACAACGGAAAAGACAAGATAGTAACAATAAACATGAATGGCGGTTCATCGTCATCATCAATCGTGAAAAACGGAGATGGAGAGAATTCAGCAGTATTGGCTGGAGATACGCAAAAAGCAAATGGAGCATATTCTTTCTCAGAAGGTCAGCATACTGTCGCCAATAACCGTTCAGAGCACGCAATGGGAGAATACAATGACTCACACAAGGCAAATGACAGCTTTGGAAACGAAGGCAATACATTATTCTCAATCGGTAACGGAACAAGCGAAAATACTAGGAAAAACGCATTCGAGGTTATGCAGAACGGAGACATATACATTTATGTAAACGGAAAAAGAGTATGTCTGAATGACGTGCTTACAGCATTGGTAGACCAGACATATTAAGATATACAATATATAATAAAAACATAGGAAATTGGATTATTTGCTGTTGATGCTGGCATTCTTGCCCCATTTGTGAACAGAAATCGATATTTCCAACATTAAATAATCTTATAATAATATTTCATTTTAATGGCAAAGAAAGTAGACCATATTTCTCTTAAAAAGAGTACTGTAGCTGGTAAAGCTCCAACTACAGATGTTCTTGTTGATGGCGAATTAGCAGTTAACATCGCAGAAGGAGGAGAAAAAATCTTCCTACGAAATACTAAACCTGAGATAGTTGAATTCTCATCTGACAAATTGTTAGATAAGAAATATCTCTCAACTACAAGTGGTGGAACGGTAAATGGAGAAACAATATTTAACAAGGATGTGAAGATTGTATACCCAGATTCTGGAAGTACACCAGTATCGCTTAGGGAAGTTATGCTTGAAAACGAGAAGGTAACATCAGCAGCTCTTAATGACTTGAATGAAAGGAATGACGAACTTAGCGCAAAGGTGACTGAGCAAAAGACTGATATTGACAACCTTTCACAAAAATACCTTCCTTTGAGTGGCGGAACCATGAGCGGTGATATAAGGTACGATGAACAAGAAATTACTTCACATTTGAATAGTGGAGCCACATATGGTATTAGCGGTGTAACTATAAGTAGGTTAGGTATAGGTGGTGCTCATAGTGTTAATACAATTGGAAATAATGGAATTAAAATTGCACTAAGGAATGAACGACAAGGATTAGAAACTGCGACAACTATCAGTTATCAATCTGTAACTTCTCCTAAGTTTGTAAAAACTTATGCAACAGCAGATGACATTCTATTGGGAGACGGAACAACAAAGAGCGTTAATGATTTCTTGCAAGAAAATGAAGATGGTGTAGTATCAATAACAGAGATACATACTGATAAAATAGTTGGAAATGATGGATTATATATTAATACTGTTACAGGTATTGAAAGTGCAGATTATGACGAAACACAAGGAGGACCAGTTGATATTTGGACAACAGATGGTAAAACAAAGCCTATTGGTAATTTCTTGCAGACAAGTGGTGGTACTGTAACTGGTGATACCACATTTACAAAGGATGTGAAGGTTGTATTCCCAAATTCAGAAACACCTACCTCATTAGTAGGAGCAATTGTTAGTAACGAAAAGGTAACATCTGCTGCACTGAATAATTTAAATGAAAAGGTTGATGGCCATAATTCAGATATTGATAATCTAAAGGCACAAAAGAATCTACCATTGAGTGGTGGTACTGTAACAGGAGAAGCCACATTCAGTGGTGGATTGAAGTTCGGATATCCAGACGTATCAAGTACTCCAGTATCATTGAGGGATGTGATAGCAGACAATGAGGAAGTAACAGCTGCTGCGCTTAATGACTTAAATGACAAGATTAACAACATTAGTGTTGTTAATGCACCATTAATAATAAAGGACGGCAATAAAAAATATAAGGTAAATATAGCAAAAGGTGTCGAACTTGGATTATTTACGGAAATACAGTAATAAATGACTAACAACAATTACATATTGGGAGCACACAATTCCTTGACATACTTGAGGCCGAAGAAATGGTGGATGGTTCCATTCCATTGGATGGCAAGGTGTCAAGGGGTTGACTACAAAGAGCAGTACGAGAAATACGGTGTTAGGTTGTTTGACTTGAGGATATGGTTCAGTGATGATACTAGGGAGATTATCGTGTGTCATGGTGTGATGACATTCAGCATATCAGAGAAATGCATTGAGGAATTCCTATCATATTTGAATGAGAAGGGTGACGTTAGCTTGAGAATTATTTTGGAAGAGGACAACATATCAAAGAAATCAAGTTTTGCTGAGGCGAATGAGTGTTTGTTCAAGACATTGTGCGAGGAATGGGAGAGTAAGTACAACGGAATAAATTTCTTTGGTGGAAACAGGAAATACGATTGGGTTGTCATATACAACTTCAAAGGAAGAGAAATAGAGCTTGACGACAAGTATTCCTCTACGACATCACTTTTCAACAGTGACAAGAAATGGCTTGCTGTGATTGATGATTTATTTCCTTGGCTTTATGCAAAGTTGAATAACAAGAGAAATCTTGAGAAAGGCACTGATAAGGAGTGCTTGTTCATTGATTTCGTTGAGATTAGATAAGTTTGGCAACAACATTTGCCTTATATAATAATATTTTTTGAATTTAACGAATGTCAAAATCAATAAAACACATACAGCTATACAGGAACGGAGCTGTATTAGCAACAAAAGAGTTGGCTGTTGCTAAACTTAATCAGTTCGCAAGCGTGCCAACATTCGCAAACATGGACGGTGTTGCGATATTGGCTAGGTACTACGGAACAGAAAATGATAGTACAACAGTTCAGACATTATTCGGTATAATGTTTGAGGACGAAAGTGGAAAGAAAAGCATTACAATAGTTGATGCTGATGAGGCTAAGAAGTATGTTGATGAGAAAGTTCTTGGACTTGATTTCAGTGACACGGAGGTTGCGAATCAATACGTATCGGAAGTTAATGAGAGTGACGGTATAATAAGTGTTGAGAGAAAGGATTTACCTGTTTCAAGCGTTGATGACAATGCTGTTGCTGATAACTTTGTTACTTCAATCAAATTGGATGGAAATGCAGTTAAGGCAGAAAGGACTTTGATTCAGTCAAGCCAAGTTCATAGAACGCAAACTTCATCACCTTCTATCACAGCGACCACAGTTGAGGATGCTTTAATAGAGCTGAAGAACGCCATAACTGGTTCTGTAGTCAGCGGTAAGGTTACTGTAGAGGAAAGAGAAGGAAGCGGTAACGTTCTAAAGACATATGTAGTCAAGCAAGACAGTAATGAAGTAGGAACGATTGACATACCTAAGGATTTGGTTGTTACTAGTGGTAGCGTAGTAAAGGGTACATGGAATGAGAATGTCTTTACTGAAGCACAAGATGGAAATGGAACAGCATTGAAACTTGTCATTGCAAACCAAGATACACCAGTATACATCAACACATTGGATTTAGTTAAAGACCATACAAGCGGTAATGGTATATCAATATCTGACACTAATGAGATATCAATCAAGTTAGCTCCAGTTAGTAGCGAAGAAGAACCGAATCCATTGACACTTACAGCAGAAGGTTTAGGGTTTGACTTAAGTGGAACTGTTCTTGATTGTGGTACATACGAGTAATGCAAATTATATTGTAAAAATTTGAAAAATGCAGCTTTTTTCTAGCTGCATTTTTGCTTCTTATATTATATTTATATATAGTTTTATTAATTTTACGATAAGAAAAGCAATTCATCCCACATAAAATAGGGAGTGGTTCGCATTTCTTAGTTAAATATATCAATATAGCTTAATGATTACAAAGTTTAATGTAGGTGAATTGAGAAGACTTGTCAAGGAAAGCCAAAATGAGTTCAAACCGATAGTGTTTGGAAGTGACGAGTCAAAGAAAATCAACGACAAGGCCTATTCCGACATTAAGAAGGAAACATCAAAGTATGATGGTGGCATCACGAAGAATGTAAAGAAGAATGACATTCGTAACGAGCAAGATGACAATAAGGGAATGTCAGACTTGGAATATTCAAACATCAGCAATGGCTTCAAGGACAGAGTAAAGTCTCAGATGAAAGGATACGTATCAAAGGACGCAGAGAACAAGCACAAAAACGATGAGTACGGAAACGCTGATTTTGACAATAAAGGAAAAGCATATGACTCAGCAAAGAAACATGCTGAAAGGATAAAGAAGGGTAATGACATGGCATCAGAGATAGGTCTTACTGGACGTGAGATAGACAAGAATAAGATAAAGAACCTAAACGATATCATGTTTGAGAACAAGAAGATAAAGAGATTGAACTTCAAGCACAAGTTCTTGTCAGAGGAACATATGCTGTCAAGAATTCCTGATGACTTCAAGAAAGAAGGAAACAAGTTCGTCATGAGGGATAACGTGAACAATGAATACCTAGTGGAATGGCACAAGGATGAGCCTAATGTGTCAAAGAAGGTAAACATGAACATGGTAAATGAGGAAAGAAAGAGGATAAAGGAACTTTGGGGATATAAGAGTCCAGAAGGAAACAAATCATCTAGCAGTTTCAGACTTAAGGAGGAAAATGAATTCTCCGATATGGTGAACAAGGCTAGAAAACTGATGAAATAATAAATCTAGCCGAGAACACATATGAAAAACAACAATATAAACATAAACATACCGCCAGCAAACGGTGGCGAGTCAAAATTAAGCGCATTCGCAAAGACTTGGAAACAACTGTTTACTTGGGTTGCAAATGCACCTACGTCAAGACTATTCAAAGTGATATTTTTTTCATGTTTCTTGTTTGTTCTGATAGTAGGTAGCATTTTCTCATACTACGCATTCCAAGACAAGGATATCGTAAAGGCTACAGCAAACAAGATACTCTTAGACCAAAAGGCAGAGAACATAAGGGATTTTATCGTAACGCCTAAGATACAGAAGGAGCTTAATACTTTGGTATACGTGCTGAATGCAGACAGGGCGTTCTTGTTCGAACTCCATAACGGAAAGAAAAATGCCACAGGTCTTCCATTCCGCTATGCCGACATGACATACGAAGAGACAAACGAGGACAGAAAAATAGACAAGGTGGCAATGAACTTTCAAAACATTCCGCTGACATTGTACAAATATCCTCACTATCTACAGAGGAAGAAAATTCTTATGGGCTCAGTAGACGAGATAGAGGATGTAGACCATGAATTTGCAAATCATATCAGAGCTTGCAATGGAGAGTATTTAGCCATGATATACCTAAATGACAACGGTGTGCCGTTGGGCTTCCTATGCGTGTCATTCCATGATGAAAGCACAATGCCTAAGAAGGAATACATTAAGAATAAAATGGAGGAATATGGAAAGTCACTTACACAGCTTTTAGACTTTGATATACAGATGAACAGAAACAATCAAGATATAATAATAGAAGAGGAATAATAATATTGTGTGCGTTGGCATCATCTGTTATAAACAGAATGTCAACGCATTTTTTATTAGCAATAAAACATTATAATCAACAATGAAATATTTAAGAGAATATAACACACATGCTTCCTATGAGACTGAACTTAATGGGGGGGGGGTAGACATCAGTTTACCAAACGTTAGTTACTGTGAAGACGTTAAAGATGTACACTACAATCCTTATAATACAGTTGAGTTCTATGTTGGTGAGATAACAACACCACAGACAGTGTATATATACATTGTGCCTCTTGGCAGCGTAGATAGTTCTACTGAAGAAGTTCAAGTAAGTGAAGGTAACAAGTGGTATACATATGTGCTTCCGAAAGGTAAAGGATTACTTGGTATTTCATGTAATTCAATTAGGAAGTTAATTGTTAAAGCTAATATTGGTTATTATGATATTGATGGTGATGGTATGCTTTACACTTCAGCAGTAGAAGCTTCTTTTAAAGGTAGTAATACTAATAACGTAACTGATATGGGTTCTATGTTTACTGATTGTAGCAGTCTTATATCATTAGATGTTAGTAGCTTTGATACTAGTAAGGTAACTAATATGTATGGTATGTTTTATAATTGTAGCGGTCTTAAGTCATTAAACTTAAGTGGATGGGATACTAGCAATGTAACTGATATGGGTGCTGTGTTTGATGGCTGTAGTGGTCTTACATTTTTAGATTTAAGTGGTTGGAATATGAGTAATGTAAGTGATACAACTAGAATGTTTAGTGGTTGTCCACCATCATTGAAAATCAGAATGGTTGGTTGTTCAGAAGGTACAATAAATAAGATTAAAGCAGTAATGCCATCAGGTGCATCTATCTCAACAGAATAGTTTTTTTATAGTCAAACTGAACTATTTATTATTAAAATAAAATATTAATTAAAAAAAGAAATGAATAAGAAATTTATAAATCAACATTTACTGTTCATTGTTGTCGTATTGATTAGTATTGTCTCTACATTTTTAGTAACAAAGAAATGTTCAAATTCATTGGATGGGAATAAGATAATCAACAAGGAGATTGAGTACGTTGACTCAAACAAAACATATAACAAAATACATATGGATGCAGAGTTCAGCAAGCTCAAAAAAGAGAACAAGGAACTGTATGATTCGTTGAAGAAATCAAGGGATATCATTGATTATTTGGTTCAGTTTGACTATGAGAAATCATATTCTAGCGGAAAGGTAGAGACATCTAGCAAAAAGGATAATGCTAGTGTCTCTATCTCTCATGATTACGTATACAATAGTGAGCCGAATGATTCTTTCGAGTACAAGCTAACCATAAACTCAGAGAAAGAGCCTAACTACTATCAGCTTGATACAAAGTTCAAACAAAGGTTTACAATAGTAAACGAACATGATAACGGTATGAATCATACGACAATAAAGGAAGACGGAAAAGGTGACATATCAAATGTGACTGTATTCCACAAGAAAAACAAGAAGAAATTCATTGATAGGTTTGCAGTAGGACCTAGTATAACCGTAGGATATGACCCATTAAACAAGAACATGGGGTGCATGGTAGGCGTATCGTTAACTTTTAATATTTTCAAATAAAAATGACAAGAAAGATATTCAGACTCACAGAAAGTGACTTGAGAAACATGATAAGGGAATCAATAAGCACTGTTATGGATGAGAGATTTGAGATAACTGACGAGAAACCTTATGATGATTTTGTTGCTGCAAACAATAACAAGCACCTTGTGATATTCGA
>NFYZ01002419.1_pt1 | contig 13318 bp, 17 predicted proteins | sample 1092561 | NCBI WGS metagenome assembly NFYZ01 (sample SAMN03609887, study PRJNA323583) | gut metagenome | isolation source: feces | host: Rattus norvegicus | place: Malaysia | collected 2013 | reverse complement strand
GCTTTTTCATCATCAATTTTAAATTTAGTAGGTATTTTATGGGGCATTTTATCTGCAGAATAATCCTCTATAATATTTTCTTTTCCAAACTTACTTTTTATTTGTGTTTTTTGACTTTCAAAATATCTTATATCTTCACTTTGTGGATGAGGCTTTGTTTCTAATATAGTTGAATATACAACTCTATTAACTATATTTTTACAACTACTAAACCTATTTGAACCTTCCTTAATTAGTTCCATTACTTTATGGTCATCCCATTTTAAATACTCATCTATATTATCTGAATATGTGCCCTTTGGTAGAACATTTTTTAATGCTTCTACAAGCATTATGTCAAAATAGCGTCTAGTTCTATGAAAATAAACTTGTATAAACATAAAATACCTAGCTAATACAAATTCTTCAAAAGCCTGTACTCCACCATATTCAATTGCTAATCTGGGTATACCGTTTAAAACATATATAGTTAAAGAGGAGATTAATCTTTCTATATCATATTTACCGTAATTTACGCCACAATATAGTGAATCCCTCAATAAATAATCCATTTTGTCACAATCTATTTCACTATCCATGAAGCTATTTATAAATGTATATTCTGAATTGTCGCCAGTAATCCGCCCATTATAAATATCACAAATTAGTTCTGGAGTTATATCATATTCCTCACCGTATTTAGCAACAAACTCATTGCCTATTTCCTTTATATAATTTGCAATACATGTTTCCTTAATTATTTTCTCAGTATAATCTTCATGCTTTAACTTTTTAGGAAAAACGGCTTCTGAAGCATGAGAAAAGGGAGCGTGACCTAAGTCATGGGTTAGGGAAATTATTCTTAAAATCTGTTCATACCATAATCTCTTCTCTTCCGAAAATTTATACCTACCTTTACTTACAGCTGAATTAAATGCTTTAGTTACTAGATGCATTACACCTAAAGAATGTCCAAATCTACTATGTTCAGCCCCATGATAAACTAAGTTCGTCATAGCAAGTTGCTTTATATTTCTCAACCTTTGAAAAGGCAATGAATTAATAATCTTATTTTCTATTGGTCTTACCTCAATAAAACCATGTATAGGATCTCTATACTTCTCAATCTCCAAAGCAATATCACCCTTTCCCAGTGAGTCAATAGGGACGGTCCTTACTGACTCATTAATCTTACTTACACCTACTATACCATCTATTTCATTATATCGCACTTTTTTAAAATTTCTTTATATCATATAACTATGAAGTATATAGTATGTTAATACAATTATAGTTTTATTTTTATATTTTCTTATAAAGAAACCCTAGTTACCATATAGATTATAGTAGCTAGGGTTTTCTTTACTTCTTATTCTTATTTCTCTTTTTGTTATTTTTTTGATTTAGTTTTTTATTCTCTTTCATTTCTTCATTATCAATTATGCCATGCTCAGCAGCAATTTCATAGTTCATCTGTTTGAAAAAATTCTTATCCATTTTTTCATTCTTTTTATCCTTTTTATTTTCTTTCACTTTTATCACCTCATATATATTTTTGACTCAATCCATTTATACATACAAGGCAATTTTAGGAATATGTGAGTCAGAAAGACCGTCCCTGCTGACCCACAAAACTAGAATTCAATAATTTGACCAATCCCTTTCTCCACTGCATTTTCATAAATTCTTTTTGCTGTAACTATGTCTAATACACCACTACCAACAGTTTTAAAAATTGTAATTTCCTCTTCTTTTTCTCGAGATGAAACTTTCCCCATAATTGCTTCTCCAAGTTCTCCTGTAACATCATCTTTTAAAAATTTCTTTTCATTCATAGGGATTATAAAATCTCCACTTTCGTTTAAAACTCCATCTCTTGTGTCTACATATACTTTATCAGCATTACATAAAATATAATCATCAATTTCTTGCATTTCAGGAGTATATGAGCCTACACCATTTATATGAGCACCTTTTTTAATAAGTTTTCCATCAAATACTGGTTTTTTGGATGTAGTTACAGTTGTTATAATATCAGCATTTTCTACTGCATGATCTGGATTATCAGTTGCTATAATCTTTACATTAAATTTATCAGCAAATTTTTCACCCATTTTTTCCACAAAGGCATCTGTACGTTCTTTACTTATATCAAATACTCTAACTTCTTCTATATCCCTAACTGTTAATACAGCTTCTAATTGAGTCTCAGCTTGTCCCCCTGTACCAAAAAGAGTAAAGATCTTAGCATCCTTTCTTGCTAGAACATCAGTAGCTGCACCAGATACAGCTCCAGTTCTAATTCTCGTTAAATATGTCCCATCCATTATAGAACATACTTCTCCAGTCTCATGATTTATAAGTACCATAGTAGCTGGAACTGAGTTTAAACCTTTTTCAATATTATCTGGATAAACAGATACTATCTTAACTCCTAATGCATTGGCGCCAGATGCATATCCAGGCATATAAAGACTTTGACCATTTTGTTCTGGAACATCTATATTAGTTCTTAAAGGTATATCACTTTCTCCTTTTGAATAATATTCTAAAGCATCTTTACTTGCTTGTATTCCATCTTCCATAGTAAATACTTTTTTTATATCACTTTCATTTATTACTAAAACCTTCATTAACCCTCATCCTTTCTAGACTTATTTAAATCGCTCAAATATTTATGCAGTGGCTCCATCTTTTTTCACTTTTCTTAATTCTGCAATCATTGTAATTGAACTATAGATTAATACAGCTACTACTAGCCATTCTAATGCTGAAACATTCATATTTTTTACAATGAAAGCTGCAAATAATACTCCAATAGAACCTAATATTGAAGTAAATAAAGTTATTTTCCTTGAATAAGCATCAAATTTAATAAATTGCATACTTCCTATTGGAACTGAAAAAGTGCAAGCTCCCATCATTATTGGGAATGCTATACCCGGATTTAATCCAAAAGCATAGACTGTAGCCATTGTTAATGCATAGGAACCAATTCCAACATTATTAAGAGCTCCGTAAATTAAAGACAACAATCCTAGCATAAATAGTTTAAATCCTGATAAACCTATAACATCTCCACCTGATGGATAAACTCCAAACTTCCCCATAAGTATAAGTCCGGCAGCTACTAAAAGACCTATAGATATAAATCTTTTTATCATATCCACATTCATTTTTACAACAAATCTAGGCCCTATATATGCTCCAATAACCTGTGTAACTATACATACAATTAATGTTTTTAATTCTACATCAATTGATGATATATATGATAAAGCCATAACAGCAACTGGTATTACACATTGGGTATTTAATGTACCAGGTAGCTTTTTATCAGAAGTCCAATTAAATTTTCTATATAAAACAGCGCTAATGGCAAAATCTGATACTCCAAAAGTTGATAAGAAGAATAATAGAAATGACGAGATTGCCATAGCTATAGAATTACCCGGTTCTTTCATAGTTTCACCTTTATTTGCAATTAAGTCCTTGATAAATGTAATGGCAAAAATACCATTGACAATAACTATTAAGGTTAAAATAGTTTTTAATACCATAATCAAACCTCCTAAATTTGATTTATAGCAAATACATCTCGGACTCCTTCCATATCATTACCAAAGACATCTTTAACTTTATCTCCTAAAGCATCTATTAATCTTAAACAATAAGCATCATGTATTATATATTCATTTGCAAAAAATACCATCCCCGTATTTTTTGTATATATCCCATCTGCCACACTATAATTTTTAATAGAGGCATGTAGCATTTCCTTGGAATCTACAGTGAGAGTCATCCATCTACTTCCTGTATCTGCTATTTTATCTTTTTCAAATCCATGCTTATAAAAGTTTTTAATCTTAGTATCATACTTACCAGATGAATCATAAACAATTACTAGAACTCTCCCTAGAGAATCTTGTTTGTTTATCAAAGCCTCTTCTAAACGTTCTGTTAAATCATCTGCCCAAATTTGGATTAAAATTTCTTTTTCTGCATTTTCTATAAGATCTAAACTTTTATTAATTATATTGTCATGTCCTTTTATATTCCATATATGTTCATTGTCTATAGTGTTTTCAAAATTAGACATTTTTGTTTCAAGGATATTAAGTTTATCCTCAGTGGTATTCCTTATTAATCTTGTAATATGCTCTATAGGTTCCGCCTTATATAGAAGACTTTTCCCGTCTTGAGTACTAGTTACATAACCCTTGTTATGTAATGATTCTAAAGTATTATAAACTTTAGAACGAGGTACTCCTGATACTTTACTTATTTCATAACCAGAACTAGCTCCATTCTGAAACAATGCAATATAAACTTTTGCTTCCGATTCATTTAAATTAAATTCTTTTAATATACTAATAGTATTTTCCATTTTTATTCTCCTTTAAAAATCAAATATTAATACATCTCTCTGGATAATAATATCATAGATTTTAAAGTCAAATATTTTTTTAACATATAGTAGCTACTAACAGTAACTACTATATACTAAAAAAATATTTATGTCAATAATTAAACAAGTAAGTCGCTGGAGACAATCCTAACTAGCTCAGTGACTCACTTGAACAATAAAAAAATAGAGCTATTTATAAATAGCTCTATAGATTATCACTTATACATTGACCAAGGTTATATTATCATTATCTCTTTAAAAACTCTTTTACATCATTTAAAGAACTATATACATCATCTTCATTTATAGCTACAAATAGAATTTCTAAGTTATATTCTTCAAAGTATTTTTTTAATTCCTCTATAAATACTCCTGAACTTTCTATTATCTTTAGATCCCTTACTTTATCTTCTATATCTTCTTTAGATGAAAAGTCTCCTGCCCAATTTCCTGAACAAGTTAAGTTCACACCACAGCTTGGACTACCGTCTACTCCTAGAACACCTATTATTTCATATCCTGCATCCGTATAACCTTTTACTTGTCCAATTATTGGCTTCAACATTTTTCTACAGTTTTCTCTGTAAAATAAAGTATCAAATTGTTCTTTTACATGTCCCCACCTTTTAATACCGTACATTATCATTTCAGGACAAGGAAGCTGAATAATTCCAATACCTTCTTCATGAATCATATCTACTACTTCTTTAAATATTCCTTCATACTGACTTAATCCTTCTACTTTAGCGTTTGAGTTCAATATACAATGAGAAACCATTAAAATCTTCCTACTTCTTTCCAACTCATCACTTCCTTTATAATAAGTCATCTATAAACTAATACAGGAATCCTTCTCAACTCTAAAAAACACCTGCTGATCTATATCATAAAAATCTGTTCCATTATTAAGAACATCAATATCAAATAATGTCCCCTCTATATTAGCAGTATATCGAATAATATTACCTTGAGGAAGAACCTTAATAATATTACCCGAGAAATAATAATAATCATCTTCTTTTTTATAATTAGTAGTAGAAATCTGAATAATCTCTGGTCGAATAACAACATTATTAGTTTCTGAATACTTTTCATTAACTAATTTAGAAAAAGTCTTCCCTTGTATAATATTGTAATTTCCTATAAAACTAGCTACAAAGCTATTCTTAGGTTTACTATAAAGATCAAAAGGATTCCCTGACTGTTCTATAACTCCATCCCTCATTAAATGTATAGTATCTGACATTGTCATAGCTTCATCCTGATCATGAGTAACAAATATAGAAGTCATACCAAGTTCTTTATGAATCTCTTTAATTCTTGATTGAAGGGATTTACGAAGCTTGGCATCAATTGCACTTAAGGGTTCATCCAGGAGAAGTACTTTTGGTCTTGTAACAATAGATCGAGCTAAAGCCACTCTCTGTTGTTCCCCTCCTGAAAGCTGAGATGGATATTTTTTCTCATTTCCAGTAAGGTCAACCATTTTAATAGCATTATTAACACGTTCATAAATAATGTCCTTTTCTACTCTCTTCATTTTAAGACCAAATGCTATATTATTGTAAACATTTAAATTAGGGAAAAGACTATATTGCTGGAAAATCATTCCTACATCTCTATCTCTAGGACTTACGTTAGTAATATCTTTCCCATCAAGAAAAATTTTCCCACTACTCACCTGCTCTAATCCAGCAAGACATCGCAATAAAGTACTTTTTCCACATCCAGAAGCTCCTAGCAAAGTTACAAATTCTCCCTTTTCAACAGTTAAATTAGTCTTCTTCAAAACATGCTTTGTACCATAGTATTTTTCAATATCCTGTAAAACTATATATGCCATAATTATCCCCTTAATTTTGCTTTTATTACTAACCTTAAATATATTATTTGTTTAATTCCTGTTTTGCATTATTTACATAGGTCATATCAATTACATTTTCATATCCGATAGGTTTCTTTAAAACTTCTTGTTCTAAACAGAAATTTTCAATTGCCTCATATCCTTCTTTAGAATAGTTTCCATCCTTTGTAAGTGAGTCCCTTAAAATCCCAATAATTTCAACCATATCTTTACCTTCAAACATAGGTGCCACAAGTTTTGCAACTTCTTCATCACTATGCTCTGATTGCCACTTAATACCTTTCATAACAGCATTAACAAATTTCTGAACGGTCTCTGGATTCTCTTCAGCAAATTCTTTAGTAACAGTAACCATTTGAGATTCATAATATTCAGAACCATAAATAGCTTTATGTTGCTCTGGATCACAAGTATTAATTAAAATATTTGCATCTATCTTTTCTAATTCATTTATATAAATACCATCAAAATATGCAGCTGCAATACTACCTTCTTCAAGAGCAGCTAAAGCAGCGCCATACTCCATGTTAATCCATTCCACATCATTTTTTGTTAGTCCTGCTTCTTCAAGGGCAGAAATAACAAAGGAATATGGAGCTGAACCAGGCATACCCCCGAAAATAGCCTTACCTTTTAATTCTTCAATATTTGTAATATCCACATTAGAAGCAAACATATATTGTTTACTTTTAACAGTTGGAATAATTATCTTAGATTCTAATCCTTCTTCAAAAGCACGTAAAACCGGTTCAGTTGATAGCATACAAAATTGGGAGTCTCCTGCATGCATTCCCTGAAAAGCGATAGGCCCATCCTTATAAACAACAAATTCCGTCTCTAATCCTTCATCCTTAAAGTATCCGAGCATTTCAGCTACATAAACAGGAAGCCAAGATTCACCACGCATTTCTGAAATTATAATTTTTTCAAGTTCTTCCTCACCTTGGGATGTTGATTTTGATGTACAACCTGTTACCATAGTTGCTATTAAGATAATTGCTAAAATCAATACTAAATATCTTTTCATTTATATATCTCCTTTCATTGCTTAAATTTAAATTATAGTCATATGTTTTTTCTACGTTCCATAGATGAGTTCGTCGTTGCCCTCCAACGAAGTAAGTAATTTTCCATTTTATCAAGAGAGAAATTCAAAAATATACCAACAACTAATAAAATAAAAATACAAGACATAACCCGAGCTATATTAAAAAAGGAAGTTGCATAAGCAATCATCCAACCAAAGCCTGCTGAAGCTCCTATATATTCCCCAATAATAGCTCCCACTAAACTAGAACCTACACCAACACGAATACCTGATAATATCCAAGGCATACTTGATGGCAATACTACATGTATAAGTGTTTGTACCTTTCCTGCTCCAAGTAAATTTGCTGATTCAATAAGTTTAGGTTCCACATTCTGAATACCTGCATAAGTAGCAAAAAATACATGAAAGAAAACCATAAGCCCTGCAAGAAAGATTTTTGATGTAAGACCAAGGCCAAACCATAGAATATAAACTGGCGCTAAAGTTAACTGAGGAATTCCGTGAATTGCTGTAATAATAGGTAAAAGAATTTTTCCCAACATTTTAAACTGCCCTAATAATAATCCTACAACAATCCCAATGATTGTCCCATAGAACAATCCAGTAAAAGCTTCCCGTAAAGTTACAGATGTATGTTTTACTAAATCTCCACTTGTATAGAATTCAACTAAATCTTTAAGAATTTCACTTGGATAGCTTGTAAAAAGAGGGTTATATAACTTAGCTCGAGCTGACCATTCCCAAAAAATAAGAAAAGCACCAACAAGCAATAATCTTATAATAATTATAGAATACTTTTTTCTATTTCCCATGGCATACCTCCAATCTGCAAAACTTATTAAATATTATTAACTAATCACAGTTAATTTTCTAACAATTGCATAGAATAAAAAGCCATTAATTAATTTAATAACCTTCATACCATAAGTTAGACTAGCATATTTAATTATAATAATCCAATAGATAAATATTATAGAATAATGTGTTATCATAAATATTTTCTATAGTAAATATTATTCCACTAACACCATACTAAACAGGCCTAAAGGTCCTAAAATAGTAATATTATCATTCCCAAAAAGAAAACCCATCCTTTAGGATGGTTTAGATTTCAATTTCTTTATTTGCTCTTCTGTTAGACTTGTTACTTCTATTATTTGATCTAATGAAAGATTCATATTTATTAATTTCTTGGCTATTTCTATTTTCTCTTTTTCCATTCCTTCTTTTATTTCCTTTTCCATTCCAGGCTCTCCCATTCCCACATAATTTCATATATTATCATAATATTTACTTCACACTATATTCAATACCCTTACTATCCTCTCTGCTACATCTTCTAAGAGAAACTCTGCATTTTCCATAGCTTCTACAAGAGACTCAACTGTACCTTCACCACCATCTGCCATAGGTATTTTTATAGTCTCTATATTTTTATCTACCCGTTTAATTCCCTTCTCCATAGCCATAGCAACCTCTTTAGCAGACAAACTTTCTTTAAAAGAATCTGGTGCAATAAGAATTTTCATTCAAATTTTCCTCCCAATATTTATTATTAATAAAGCTATGAGTAGGCAGAATTACCTACTCATAGCTTTATATTTTAACTAAGTTCTGGCCAATAATCTTTATTTGCTTCAATTAAAGCATCTAATACTTCCCTTGCTTTTTTAGCAGAAACTACTGTCCTATTTAATGTTAATGCTTGTAATGCCTTTTCATAGGATCCCTCAAAATAAGCATCTACAGCTAATTTCTCATAAGCTAATTGGGATTCCATTAATCCTTTGTAGAATGTACCTACATTCCCAACAGCTAAAGGACGAGGTCCATTAGAAGTCATTACTGCTGCTACTTCCACCATTGCATCGTCTTGAATATTTGATATAATACCATTGTTTTCAACAATTACAATATATATACGTTGCTTATTATATGCTATAGATTCTGCCAACTCTATTATAAATTCACTATGGGCATCATTATGAACTAATACAGAATCTTTAGAAGTGCCAGCTTCTGCTACTCTTCTACATTCATCAAAAATTCTTTTTTCCCTACCATCTATAACTTCATTAGCTCTAGTATAGTTTGGATCTAAGTGAGATAATTTATAGTCTGGGTAGTAATAATATCAAAAGCATTATTTCATAAAAATTGATGAATTAAAATATTAGGTTAGAGTTTCCTCCAGCCTAATATTTTATCTAGTAATAACAGCTATACTAATCTACATTAATTGGTATTAATCTGGATACTTGCCCCGCCAAATTTTGTATAGGCATAGTTTGTAGATATATCTTACCTGGCCCTGTCAATGTGGTCAAAAATAATCCCTCTCCACCAAATAATACGTTTTTCATTCCCTTAATGGTTTCAACATCAAAGCTTACAGATTGTTCAAACATTGCCACATGACCTGTATCTACCTTAACTAACTCTCCTGGTTCTAAATAGTATTCTTCAATATGTCCATCCATTTCAAGAAAGACTATTCCCGGACCCGTTATTTTTTGAAGAATAAACCCTTCTCCTCCAAATAATCCGGCAGCTAATTTCTTCTTAAAATATACTTCTAAAGTAACTGATTCTTCACTGGCTAAAAAAGCATCTTTCTGAGCAATTACACTTTCTCCAGCCTTTAATTCTAAAGCTAAAATTTTACCTGGAAAAGAAGAAGGAAAAGCTATAGTGCTAGGTCCTCTATTAGATGTAAAGGTATTTAAGAATAAAGATTCACCTGAAAACATTCTTCCTAATCCGCCCATTAAACCACCTTTCATATTGGTATCCATTTTTATATTATCTGACATCCATCCCATAGCCCCTGCTTGGGAAACCATCACCTCTCCTGAATTTAGTTTACAAATTACTACGGGTAAATTGTCTCCTTTAATTTCATATTCCACAGGCTTATACACTCCTTTATATACGATTTTTTATGTATTTATATTTATTTTATAATACCATATTTTTTTAATTTTTGACACTAAATTCTTCCTCAAAAATCTACTATTGATCTTATAGGTTCTCCCATTATATTCTTTTGCCAGTGGCCCCTGAGAAAAAATCTTTACTCTCCTGGTCTTACTCTATCTAACCGCTTTAAAAAACTGTATTCTTTTTGCATAATAAAAGAGCTATTTCATGACTAGTTATGAAACAGCCCTTTTATATAAGAATTACTTTCTGTTATCATTTAACAACAAATGAAATCTTAACATTTAACCTATAGTTAACTATTTTATTATTCTCAACAATGGCCTGCATATTGTCTATATATACACTTTGGATATCGTCGATTGTCTTAGATGCCTCTGTAACTGCTTCTTGAGCAGCAGCTTCCCAGCCATTTTCCGATTCTGAAAGAAGTTCTATAACTTTAACAACTGCCAATATGAACCCTCCATTCCTATGATCATATTAGATATAATATATTTTCATTTTTATTATATCCAAATTGGATTTATATATTATAACTCCCGTTCCTCAATTATTCCTTCCCTTTCATATCTATGGTAGAAAAAAAGACCAAGTTCACACCTGATCCATAACCAACCTATTATATTCCTTTATACAGTCCATCATCATAGTTTTTATTGTAAATTATATTAACTTCATCTTCTAGTTTATTTTCTTTAATTTTTTCTTCTATTATCCTTTTATTTTTATTTCTTTCTATTGGATTTATTGTCTTTTCTATTCCATCTACTATTTCTGAAAATTTATGAAAGGGCATTCCAATCCCTAATTCACTTTCCTTCCATTGGGCTAATAATCTTGTTCCTGCACATAGTAAGGATATATTTATATCATTAGTTTCGAAGGGATAGGAAGTACATTCTTGACATATTGCTTGCATTCCAGCTAACTTTATATTTTTTACTTGTCCATTATGATAAGCATATCCCTGAACTATTCTCATCATATTAAATGATTCTGTAACTATTATTACTACATCTGGTTCTTCTGTGTATTCTTCTAAGGGCATTATATTTACTCCATATATTTTATGCTCACAATAAACCATATCTTTACTTACACTTCTACCTATACATAGATTCTTATATGTTCCTATATCTACTCTACCTTTTCCTGATGCATCTGCAGCTGTTGCCTCCAAAAGTCCTACAGCCTTAGCTGCTGATAAACATGCAAAGTTTTCTAGTTTTGCCTTTAGTTTTCCCCCTCTCATTCCATTTCTTATCATAGTACAATAAGCCATCTTATTTGTTAAACTTTCCCCTTTTGCATTTTCAAATTCTTCTTCATTAAAAAGGAATTTTACACCTACTATTTGTCGTTTTAAATCAATGTAAGTATTTATTTTTAATAAATCTTCTCTTATATTATTCATTAAAGCACTCCAATCTATTATCTAAATAATACATACGTTTGTTTATAACGCTCATCAAATTTTTCTTTATATTCATCTGTCTGTTGGTATTCTAAAATTGCTTTAACCCAATCTTCATTTTCACTTCTAACTATTAATCCTAATGGGTAGTCCTTATTAGTTGGATCTTCATATAAAAATTTATTATGATCATATCCTGCTTCTCTTACTGAGTTTGCTACTGATATAATTGCGTCCACATCTTCTATACTTCTAATCGTAGCTGTTATTTCTGTTTCTAAGATTTCTATATCTTTAATATTTTCTTCAATATCTACTAATGTATAAAACTTACCTGTTTTCTCTCCCAATTCTATAAACTTAAGCTCATCTAAAATTTTTAAGCTTCTATCTAAATTTACCGGATCTCCTGGTACTGCTATTGTTGCACCATTAGGTATATCTTCTAATTTATCATATTTTAATGAATAAATTGCATTTCTTGAATAGTACATATATGGCTCCGGCATTGTTAAATCTGCATTGTTTTCTTTATTAAATGTATTTAACCATGGTAAATGATTTAGTATTACTCCATCTACATTTCCATCTTTTAATGCTGTTGCCGGTAAATGATTCCCATCAAATACTACTGGTTCTATTTTATATCCTTCTTTTTCTAAACCTTCCCCAAGGAACTTTACCATTGGTTCTGTTATTGCCATGCATCCTATTTTAATTTCTTTCTGTTCTTGTGTACTTTTTCCTTCTGCTGATTCATCTTTATTTGTTTCTTTCTTTTCTCCTGCACATGCTGTTAATGCAAGAGATAAAATTAATAATAGTATAATTAGTTTTGTTCCTTTTAATATCTTTTTCATTTATATCCTCCTATAAACTCTTTTTATATAGCCAGCTTCCTATTACTTGAGTAGCTTGTACCATTAAAAACAATATGAAAACTGATGTATAAAGTACTGAATTATTAAAACTTTGATAGCCATAGTTTAATGCTATAGCTCCTATTCCTCCACCACCTACTGCTCCTGCTATAGTACTTCCTGCTATGTATGCTATTGTGGACATTGTTACTACGGATATAATTCCTGGTACTGATTCTTTCACTATTACTCTAAAGATTATCTGTAAATCTGATGCACCAAAAGATTTTGCAGCTTCTATTAGTTGTGGGTCTACTCCTTTAAATGTGTTTTCTAAAGCTCTTGCTATAAATGATGTTGCTGCTATTGATAATGGTAGAATTACTGCTTTTTCTCCCACTGTTGTTCCCACTACTTTTCTTGTCAAAGGAGATACTGCAACTATTAGTATTAATATGGGGAAAGATCTTATTGTATTTACTATAAAATCTAATACCCTATATACTCTTTTTTTAGGATTAAGCCCTTGGGGAGAAAACAATGTTAATAGCACCGCTAGAATAAACCCAAAAAATAATCCTAATACCATCGTTGCTCCAACCATTCTAAAGGTTGCCAATACCGATGGCACTATTATCTTTTGAAAGAACTTCCACCATTCTTGCCAAAACTCTGCATTGAGCATTTTCTTCCTCCTTTACTTTAATATTTTCCATATAAATCCTTCCTTATCTAAGTATTTTCCTACTTCTTCATAGTTTTCTATAGGTATATTTATTATCAAAGAACCTAATTGATT
>NFYZ01002396.1_pt1 | contig 13339 bp, 13 predicted proteins | sample 1092561 | NCBI WGS metagenome assembly NFYZ01 (sample SAMN03609887, study PRJNA323583) | gut metagenome | isolation source: feces | host: Rattus norvegicus | place: Malaysia | collected 2013 | reverse complement strand
AAGAATACTGGAAATACTTTTGCAATAGCATCTATTCTATCTGCTGCCATTTCATAATCTATAAAATCTAAGGTTTGATTTCTCTTAATTACATACCATTTTGGTTCCTTAATACCTTTTATTTCCTCTTCACCTTCAGCTATTTTTTCACGTGCTTCTTTTAATTCTTCCCCTGTTTCTTTTTCAGCCTTTTCATAACCTTCTTTTCCTTTTTCTAGTTCTTCTTTAGAGTCTTCCAATTCTTTGCGACCAATAGCAAATTCATTTTCAGCTTTTATCTTTGCATCCTTAAGTTTTGATTTTTCCTTGCCTAATTCTTCTTTTGAATTATCTAATGTTTTTCTGGCTACCGTAAGCTCTTTTTCTCCTTCTTCTAACTCTTTTTTTCTTAACTCTAACTCAGCTTTACCTTTCTTTAGTTCTTTTTCCCCAGCTTCTAATTTTTCATTAATTTCAGCATGAGCTTGCTGAAGTTTTAATTTTTCTTTTTGTAATTCTTCAGGTAATTCACCTAATTCTTCTTCAAATTTTTCTAGCTCTTCTAATTGTTTTTCTATTTCTTTCCTATTAGCTTTAGCCTGGGATATTTGATTTTCACTTTCCTTTATCTTATTTTCTGCTTTAGGAATTTCAATTTCTGCTTGTTTTTTAGCTTCTGTAAAAACTTTGTATCTTTCCTTATATTCTTTTTCTCCCTTTTCTAATTCTCTTTCCCCATTAGCTATCTTATTTTCTGCTTCCTTTATAGTATTTTTAAATTCCTTTTCTTCTTTATTAAGCCTACTTTCACCATTTAATATTTCCTTCTCTCCCTCTTCAATTTTCTCTTCTGCCACTGTTAGTTCCTCTGCAGCTTTTTTTTCCCCATCTTTAAGTTTTTCTTTACTTTCATCTAATTTTTCATTTGCTTTATCTACTATTTCATCATAACGCTTTTTAGTCCTAGTCGTTCCTAACTTATCAAGCCTTTTCCTTACTGGTTCAAGAATCCTATTATATTCCTTATCAAAGGTTAATATTTCCCGGGCATTTTTAAAAGCTAAAAAAACATCTGTGTAAACAGGCATTTTAAAATTTTCATCAGGGATCATTATGAAACTATCTATTTCTCCATTTCCAATATCCGTAGTACCTCTTTCATCTGTTATATAATAAGGGGTTTCTACCATACCTACAATAGTGTATTCATCTCTTTTTAAATTTTCATCAATATCTTCACCAGTTCCAGAGGATAATTTTATCTTTGAACCTATTCCTAATTCTGAATTATTAATTTTACCTTTTTCCGCTACGGCTTCTCCTGATCTTTTAGGATATCTTCCTTCCACTAATTTTGTTCTATTTATATATGAATCATCAGGGTTTTTAATTTTATCCATTGGTAAGGAAAGAACTTTTAAAACCATATCCCCATCTTTTCCATTAACTAAGGCATCTATAGAATGACTAGGATGAACACCTTCAGCTTCTGATACTTCTTTAATAGCATCAACATCCTCATCATTAAAACCTATAGTTGATACAAGTCTTATATCCATAAGTCTATATTCATCAAAGTATTTATCTGCAGTAATTTTCATATCTGGACAAGTTGCCTTAATTCCAGCAAAAAAGCCTACTCCTAAAGCTACTATAGCAAAAATAGAAAAAAACTTACTAAGAGAACCTTTTATTTCCCTAAATATATCTTTAAGTAAGGCATTTTTCATACTACCACTCAATCCTCTCTACGGGTATAGGTTTATCATTAATAGTGGTACTTTCTACTTTTCCACTTCTAATACTTATAACTTTATCTGCCATAGGAACAATAGCCGTGTTATGAGTAACAACTAATACAGTCATCCCCATATTTCTACTAGTATCCTGTAATAATTTTAAAATAGCTTTACCAGTATTATAATCTAAAGCCCCCGTTGGTTCATCACATAATAATAATTTAGGATTTTTAGCTAAGGCCCTTGCAATAGCTACCCTTTGTTGCTCTCCCCCAGAAAGTTGTGCTGGGAAATTATCCATCCTATCTTTAAGACCTACTTGTTCTAAAATTTCTTCTGGCTTAAAAGGATCTTTAGATATTTGTGTAGCCAGTTCTATATTTTCAAGGGCTGTAAGATTTTGAACTAAATTATAAAATTGGAATACGAAACCTATATCATATCTTCTGTAGGAAGTTAATTCTTTTGGATTGTATTTACTAATTTCATCTCCATCTACTATTAATTCACCACTAGTTGGAGAATCCATACCCCCCATTATATTTAAAACAGTGCTTTTACCAGCACCACTGGCTCCTACTATTACTACAAATTCCCCTTTATCTATAGAAAAATCCATTCCATCTAAAGCCTTTATTTCTACTTCTCCCGTTTTATATATTTTCTCAATATTGCTTAGTTCAATAAATCTTTTCATAATTAGCTTCCTTTCCATAAATTAATACTAAACTATCTCTTATAATATATTATATATTTTTCTGTCTACATCTTATTAACTGTATATTCTTGTAATAATCATCTGTATAGTATATTTGCCCTATAATACTAGAACCTACACATATATTATACATTGTGTAGGTTCTAGTATTATATTTATATATTATATCACTTCGCTTCTTTAAAAGAAGCATATATTTTTAGAATGGGAAGTTTAATAAAATTTTTAAACCTTTAATATTAGATAAAATTATATCCTAATTTAAATGCTTCTGTATTAAACTTTTCAAACTTCTCCTTCCCTTTCTTTCTGAACATATCGTTCATTCCGTTTAGTGCCTCTTCTTCTGTGAAATATTTTGTTATTTTTACAATTACTCCTGCCATAATTATATTGGCACCCTTAGGATGATTAATACCTTCAGCCATAGTTAGACAAGGAACTTCTACTATTTTAATATCATCCCTTGTATTTATTTCAGAATCTACCATATCACTGTTTATAATGATAGTGCCTCCTGGTTTTACTAAAGAAAGAAACTTTTCAAAAGAAGGAGTATTCATAGCCAATAATACGTCTGGCTCCTCTTGAGATGGGTTATATATATACTCTTTACCAAACTTCACCGTACAATTAGCAGTTCCCCCCCTCATAGCTGAGCCATATTGAGGAATCCATGTTGCATGATACCCCTTGAAAACAGCAATTTGAGATATTAATAATCCTGACGTAAGTACTCCTTGTCCACCTGCTCCTGCAAATACTATTTCTTTCATAACTATTTCCCCTCCCTAGTCTTAAACTCACCTAATGGAAAGTATGGAATAAGTTCTTTTTCTATTCTATCCATAGCATCTGTAGCTGACATTCCCCAGTTTGTAGGACATGATGAAAGAACTTCTACTACTGAATATCCCTCACCATTTATCTGTGCTTCTAAAGCATTTTTTATATATGATTTTAATTTATAAATGTGAGCTGGTTTACTTACACTACCTCTAGCTGCATATGCTATATTAAATTGGGTGGCTACTAGTTCTGGAAACCTTATTGGCAGCCCAGTTACTTCACAATCTCTTCCTAATGGTGATGTAGTAGTTTTTTGTCCTGGCATAGTAGTATTACTCATCTGCCCACCAGTCATACCATAATTGGTATTGTTTATTATAATTGTAGTAAAATTTTCGTTCCTATAAGCTGCGCTAGTAGTTTCTGCTAGTCCAATACTATATGCATCTCCATCACCTTGATATGATATTATAATATTATCAGGATTAACCCTTTTCATAGCTGTACATACAGCCCCAGCACGACCATGGGAACAATGCAATCTATCAGCCTCTAATCCACCACCTAATAAGCTTGAGCATCCTACACCAATACCATATATTACATTTTTATCTTGTTCTAATTCTTCAAGACATTCCGCTATAAGTCTAATAGCAATACCATGTCCACATCCAGGACAGAAATCCATAGGTCTATCTATTAATTCTGGAACTTTCCTTGTTTTTGCCATATTAATACACCTCCTCCATTTCTCCTGCAACGATCTTATAAAAATCTTCTTTAATTGTTTTCATAGCAGGAACACCGTAAACATGTGGATTACAATAAATAGGCACATTGGCTTTACTCATTTTCTTTATAGTTAAAGCAATATCATCAACTAATTGTCCTGTAGCATTAGCTTCTACTGAAATAAAACCTTTTACATTTGGATTTATATTCTTAAAAGCTTTTTCAGGGAAAGGCCATGCAGTTATAGGTCTAATAAACCCTACCTTATATCCTTCAGCTCTAAGTTGCTTTACTGCTCCAATCGTTGATCTTCCAGGTAATCCATAGGCAATAAATACATAATCTGCATCTTCTAAATAATCTGCTTCCCATCTTTGTTCATTTTCTTTTACTTTATTATATTTTTCATTAAGCGATACAGCTTCTTTCATGCTATCTCTATCAAAAATACCTATTTTTTTATTAGTATATTTACCATCAAACCCCCATGGAAATCTTTTTACCTCTTGCATTTCAGGTAAATCACAAGGTTCCATCATTTGTCCTAAGGCACCTTCTGTCATTAATACAGATACCATTCTATATTTTTCAGCTAAATCAAAAGCCAATACAGTTAGATCTACTGCTTCCTGAATGCTAGATGGACAAAGTACTATACATCTGTAATCCCCATTACCGCCGCCTCTTGTTTCTCTTAAATAATCACATTGAGCAGTTAATAAGGTTCCTATACCATTCCCATATCTAACCACATTCATTACTACTGCTGGTAACTCCTCATCAGAAAGTGTAGTCATACCTTCTTGTTTTAAACTAATTCCTGGCCCTGAAGATGCTGTGAAGGATCTAACTCCACAGGCTGAGCCACCTATTACCATATTTATACCTGCAATTTCAGATTCTGCTTGAATAAATGTACCTCCAACTTCATCCATTCTAGTTGAAAGATATTCCATTATTTCAGTTGAAGGAGTAATAGGATATCCTGCATAAAGTCTAGCACCAGCCCTTATAGCTGCTTCAGCAATAGCTTCGTTTCCTTTTATCATATCTCCCATTTTCTTGACCTCCTATTAAATTATTTATCATTTAAAATTTCATAAACACCATCTGGACATGTTGCATAGCAAATACCACAAACAATACATTTCTCATGATCTATTACTGTATATCTATATCCTGAACTATTTATTTCTTCTTCAAAGGATATAGCTTGTTTTGGACAATTAGCTATGCATAGCCCACATTGTTTACATCTACTTGGTTTAGTTTTTACTTTCTCCATTACTTGTACCTCCTTTTATTTTTATAGGAAAGGCGTTCCGATTATTTAGTAAAATTTTTTAATCATTTCTAGCCTTCTAATTTCTTTCTAAATCTTATAGATAATATAGCATTTACTATACCTACAGCTAATATTGCCATTGTATATATAAATATATAACGATAACCCAAGTTACCATATTTATCTAACCACTTTCCAAACAATGTGAATTGGAAAAGATCTGGTGCAAAACCTATAGCACATGTAATACCTGCTGCAGTTGCAGAATATTTTTCTGCTATTTTTACTTCAGATTGTACTGCGAACATATTTGCACGGCCTATATAAGTAAATAATGATACTAATAGTGTTAATACAATTAATATAGCTGTACTTGTTGACGCTGGTACATTCATAATTATCAGTATTGTTATGATAGCACCTGTTGCAGCAAATATTATAGCCTTTGATACTGAATTCATTTTATCACCTAAATATCCCCCTAAAGGTGCTCCTACAATACGAATAAGATATGTTCTAACTATAGCAATTCCTCCTGCAAAAGCTACAGAAACACCTAATACATTTGTAAAGTAAGGAGTAAAGTAGGATAGTGATACATATAATGTATATATTGAAAATATTGCTATTCCAGTAAACCAAGTTCCTGGATATTTAAGTACTGTTAAAAAGTCAGACATAGTAATTTTTTCTTCTTTATCTTCCTTGGTTTCTTTTGGATTTTCGATCAATACCCAAAGTATGGCTCCTATTATTAAAGCAGCAACTCCATATCCTATTATTGCATTCCTTAATCCTATTGAAGATACTGCAGATTTAGAGAATAAATATAATCCCAATGAATTAACAATAATACTTCCTATGCCTCCCGCTGCTTCACTTAGCCCAAACATTTGACCCTGAGTATCTTCGTCTCCTAGCAATCTTACTATTTTTATATGAGCTGGGAAGAAAGCAAAAAGTGCAGTTATAGCTAAGCCAATCCAAACTAATACTGCAAAAGAATAATTAAGATTAAAAGCAAAAGCAAAACATAATATTGCTGTTCCAACTAAAGATAGTATATAAATACTCTTATAATTAAACTTATCTGATAACCAACCACCTATTGGTGCTCCCACTATATTACCAACTCCAAATATTGCAATTAAAACTCCTAATTGAGCATTTGTCACCTGTAAACTTTCTACTAATGGATCATAGAACATATACTGAATAAATGGTAATGCATAAGTAATAGCAAAAGCTGTACCCATAAAAAATACTGTTATAAAAGATTTCATTCTCTTGTTCATTATTCCAACTCCCTCCTAAAGTTTTATATATTTGATGCCAAACATGCTAGAGCTATTGAATTTAATTTTATCTCTGCAGTATCTGACCTTGAACCTAAAATTATTGGGTGTGAACCTCCTAGTATAATTCCTGCCCATTTAGCCTTGTTAAAGTGTAGCCATGATTTTCCTAAGGCATTTCCTGTTTCTATATTTGGAAACATTAATAAATCCACATCTCCTGAAATTTTACTATGAATACCTTTATGCTCTGCTGCATATGAATCAAAGGCTACATCAAATGCAATAGGTCCTTCTATAATACATTTTGGAATCTCATTGTTTTCTACTGATTCTACAAGGGAAGCTGCATCTACAGTAGATATTATTTTGGGATCTACCATCTCATTAGCTGTCAAAATTGCTACCTTGGGCATATTTAGCCCTATTGCTTTTAATGTTAATAAAGCATTAGTTAATATATCCTTCTTCTGTTCTAATTTTGGATTTACATTTACACCACTATCAGTACAATATAGGAGCTTATGGTACTGGGGCAACTCATATACAGCCAATAAACTAAGTAATCTACTTGTTCTTAATCCATATTCTTTATTTAAAACTGCCCTTAAATAAGTTGAAGTATTTAATATACCTTTCATCAAAATTTGAGCTTGACCAGAACTTACAACTTTCACAGACTCTAAGGCTACTTCCTCTGTATTCTTAACATCCACAATTTCATACTTATCTAGATTTATATCTTTAGCTAATTTCTCTATTTTTTCTTTATTCCCTACTAAAATTGGTGTGATTAAATTTATATCTGTAGCCAATTTTATTGCCTTCAATACTTCTTTATCTTCTGCTTGAGCTACACTTACCTTAAAATTACCTTTACTTTTTGCTTTTTCTAATAAATCGTTAAAATTCTTTATCATTTTATCACCCCCGAATCTATTTATATACTTTTGCTACTTCTTTCTTATTTAATACTCTTAATGCTCCTAAGGCTAATGCTTCCATTTCCATTTCTCCAGGCACAATTTCTACATCTGCTAAATAATTTACCCTATTTATTATTTCTGAAGTTACTAATTCTGAATGAGCTATTCCACCAGTTAATATTATTTTATCTATTTTCCCATAAAGGCTTGCCCCATACATAGAAATTTCTTTAGATACTTGATATATAAATGAATCCATAATAAGTTTTGCCTTCTCATCACCATTCTCTGTCATATTTTCAATTTCTATCATATCCTTAGTACCTAAATAATCATACATGCCACCTATATTGCTAACCTTATTAACCATTTCTTCTAAAGTATATTCACCTGAGTAACATAGTTTAATCAGTGGGTAAGTTAAAAGCCCACCACTTCTTTCTGGTGAAAAAGGTCCATCAGACCTACCACCACTTCCATCTATCATTCTCCCCTTATTATGGGCTACTATAGATATTCCAGAACCTAAATGAGCTACTATAAAGTTATAATCTTCGTAGCATCCCCCTATTTCTTCTGCAACTTTCCTACAAACTGCTTTATGATTTAATGAATGTAGCCAGCTTGCTTTTTCAATATCTGATAGTCCTGTTATTCTAGAGATTTCTTGAAATTCATCTACAGAAACGGGATCCACTACAAAGGAAGGAACCTTAATTTCTTCAGCTATATTTTTAGCCAATACTGCTCCAAGATTTGAAGCATGTTCTCCATTAATTGCATTTCTTAAATCTTCTATCATTTTTTCATTCACCTTATATGTGCCACCACTAATAGCTTTCATCAAACCACCTCTACCTACTACACAATTAAAGTTTGACATTTGAAAACCATTTTCGCTTAAGGTATTTAATATTAAATCTTTCCTATATTTATATTGATCAAATACAGTTTCAAAATTATTTAAGTCTTCTTGGGTATGTTTTATACTCTTTTTAAAAATTTCATTTTCGTTTTCAAATACAGATATTTTAGTTGATGTACCTCCTGGATTAATAACTAGAATATTCATATAAATCTCCTTTTCTTATATTTATAATCAAATTTTAAAATTGAATAGATTCTGACTTATTAAGATTTATCGTTTTCTCCATTGGCCTACTTTCCCAAAGTACAAAGATGCCTAAGAAGGAAAAGATTATTGATACAATTGGATTTATATAATTTAACAATGCATAGGGTGCATATTCAAATGTTCCAACCCCAAGAGTTGATGCCACAAAAGCTCCTCCTGTTGACCAAGGTATAAAGACTTGAGTTAAAGTTCCTCCTTCTTCTAAATATCTACTTAACATAGAAGGTTTTAAACCTTTATTCTTAAACTCATCCTTGTATAAGTTGCCATTTAGAATAATACTTAAATAAACCTCTCCCATAGCTGCACTTCCAATAGTTGTTGACAAGATAACTATTATCGACAATAACCCTGGGCTATGAATTTTATGTATAAAGCTACCTATCAAAGTTCTCAAATATCCTACATGTTCTAATACTCCACCTAAAGATATGGCAATAAAAGCTAGGGAAAAAGTCCACATCATACTTTGGATACCACCCCTATTTAACAGCTTGTCTACCAGGTCAACTCCTGTATTACCTGAATAACCATAGTTTATTGAGTATATAACTTGATTTATATATGAATCCTGCACTATGACAGCTATAATAACAGCTGTTGCAGAACCAATTATCATAGCTGGTACTGCTGGTACTCTTTTTATATTTAATGTAAACAATATTACCATCGGTAAAAATACTATTGGATTCATATTAAAATTTGAACCTAATGTCTTTATCAATAAATCAATTTCCTCTCTATTCACTGCACCTTTTGAATATTTAAGACCTATTAATGCATATATAATTAGAGCTATTATATAAGATGGTATTGTAGTATAAGCCATAGATTTAATATGATCATATAAATCAGAACCAGATGCTGCTGCAGCAAGATTAGTAGTATCGGAAATAGGTGACATTTTATCACCAAAATATGCTCCTGAAATTATCATTCCTGCTGTTATAGGTGCTGGAATTCCTAAACCATTTCCCATTCCCATTAAAGCTATTCCTATAGTCCCTACGGTCCCCCAAGAAGTTCCAATAGCTAATGAAGTTACACTACATAATACTAAACCTATTGGAAGAAATAAACTAGGATTAAGAAATTGAAGTCCATAATATATAATTGCCGGCACCGTCCCTGAACTAATCCAAGAGCTAATTATTACACCAATTAGAATAAATATCATCATAGCAGGCATTATTTCGCTGATACTTTTTTTCATACCTTCTGTTAGCTCGTCAAAGTTATATCCTAATCTATAAGATACAATACAACTAAAGCTTAGTGCTATAATCAACAATACATGAAGGTCTACATTAAATAATAATATTCCTAAAAACAATATTGTGATTATTGATAAAATTACAAATAAAGAAAGCCTTAAACTTGGTTCTATTTTTCCCTCATTGGTTTCCATTTTCTGCCCTCCATTTTTATAACTATCTTTTGTTACGCAATATCCGGAACATCGTTCCGAAAATAGGGTATAAAAAAATATATATATTTCTATCATCAGGTGGATATATACCCACCTGACTTATATACTTTTCCTAATTTAACTGTCTAACAACCATGCTAATATTTTGAGCCGTTTCCTTAACTTTTAAGATTTTTTCTTCAAAATCCCCTTTTTTCATCCTAGAACTAGGACCTGACAAACTAATAGCTGCAACAGCATGTCCTTCTCTATCTAATATAGGTGCTCCTATACATGTAAGTCCTATTTCTTGTTCTTCATCATCTATTGCATAACCATTTTTCCTTACTTCTTCAAGTTCATCAATTAGATCATCCCAATTTGATAAAGTATTTTCTGTATATTCTTTTAAAGGTTTTTTTGATACTTTCTCAAAATCAATATCCTTAGAAAATGCAAGTAAACATTTTCCTACAGATGAAGTATGGGCATCAGAACTAGAACCAATGTTAGGATTTACTGAAAGTACTTTATTTGTATCTACCTCTTTTAATATTATAATAGTTTTATATGCACCCGTTGAACTTTTGTCTAAAATAGAAACATTGACTACCTCCTGAAATTCATCAAAAAGTTCTTTCGCATAAGGTTTAACTAAATCCCCTAAAGATAATTTTTCACCAATGAGTAAACCCATAGCATAAATCTTAATTCCTAGCCAATACTTGTCAGTTTCTTTGTTTTGATATACAAAACCTTTGTTCTCTAAAGTAGCTAAGGATCTATGGATTGTACTTTTATGTAGGTCTAATATTCTGCCAATTTCAGAAACTCCCATTTCTTCTCCATTATTGTATAGAGTTAGCAAAATCTCTAAAGCACGGTCTACAGCAACTATCATTTCAGACATATTTTTCTCCTCTTCTAAAATAATATCGGAACCATGTTCCAGCTATATTATATTAATAAGTTTTTACTTTGTCAATAGTAATTTTAATTAGAGTTTCCCCATTATTTCATTAACCCCTCATGTCAACAAACTTTCAGGGGTTACTTCCAACACATGGAAATGTATGCTGAAAGCATTGAAAAATCAAAGTTTAAAAGTTTTAAATATAAAAAAATGGGGAAACTCTAATTTATATAATTTATTGCTTCTGAAAACATACCCCTGTTCCAGAGGCTGAGTCGGGTGAAATTAGAGTATTTTACATGATTTTAAGATGTTTTTATAGTTTTAGATATATTTTAGAGAGAACTAATTTATTGATTAATTCTCTCTAAGATATACGAATATTAGTTCTTCCATAAGCAATTTGCCTATCCCTAGATTCCTATAACAATCATTGACGATTATCCCTTCCAGCCATAACTCTTTACGACTTTTAATATATTTACTTTCAGGCTTTTCTTTTATCTCTGCCCATAGTAGCCCTACAACTCCTTCTAATTGTTTAGCGAGTATAATAATTCTACCATCTTTCTTGATAAATTTATTGTATTCTTCTTGATTATTAAAAGCATCTAATTCATTATAGAAAGTTGGATAATCAGCTACATGTTTATTATGCAAGTGTAATAATAGTTTATCAACCTCATAATAATCTTCACATTTTGGAGTAGCTAATTTAATATCCATATCTTCATCCCTCCGCCCTATAATTAATTGATTCACATAAATCTACTTATATGACATATTCCATATATTTTATATTTATATTTTTATATCATATATAGCCATTTTATCTAAATCAATAATTGCTCCTACTTCCTTTAAAAAATCCATACCTATTATTCCATTTATTTCAAATCCATAATCCATGACTCCTACTTCAATTGTAAAGTTACTAATTACTAAATTCCCAAGTTTTATTCTATCAATATTTTTCTTGTATACAAATTCTACTCCACCAACTCCTGAAATAGTTTCTATAGTGTCATCTTTTTCTATTGTAATGCCCAATTCATCTACCCTATCCATTTTCAAAACAGTACCACCTGATCCAGTATCTATAAGTACATTGTCTCATGCCATAAATTTACCTTTATAGATAAGGGTAATTTTACAAAATGGAAGTCCGTATTTAAGATCTAATTTAACCATACTTTCTAACCCCAATCCAATTTCTCTCTTCTATTATTAGTTCTTTGTTGTTTGTGTGATAGACATACATTTCCCTATTTTTGTCTTTTTTATGTTTTTCAGAATACTCTTTAAGGGCATCTTTACCCTCATCAAATATATTAATAACAGAAAGCTCTTCAACAACTCTTTGCCCATCCTTTGAATATGCTTCTATGGCTTCAAATAGTAACCATTTATTTGGATAATTTCTCCTTGCTTCTGACCATTTCAAGGTCATCAACCTCCTTCTCCGCTCAAATACATATCTTAGTCATCTCTAGTAATTTTATTTTGTCATAAATATTTATTTTATGTATTTATAATATATAAATAGTTTAATTTACTATGGATATAAATAAGTGTTTATTTTATTTTTTAGGATAGATCTTCAAACCCCTTGATTTATCTATGTTTCATGCTTGTGTCATTATTATAGCACGTTCCCCGCAAGCAGGAGCAGAGAAAGATTAAGATTAAAGTTCTATTAAAGGAGGACAAGTGTTAGGAGTAGCCTAAGCTAGTCCTTTAAATTCAAGCTAAAATATTCTTCTAATCCATCTATTATTGAATCCACTATCTTATTTTTATAATCATCCGTTAGCAAAAGTTTTTCTTCATTTTCATTAGATAAAAACCCACATTCAATTATTACAGCTGGCATCTTTGTCTGATTCAGTACAATTAAATCTTCTCTTTCTATTATTCCCTTATCATTAGCACCAGTTCTATTAATTAGTGAATTCATCATAATTTGTGCCAATTCGTTATTATTTAAATCGCCAACAGTACTTTCTCTATTTGGATAATAAAGTACCTGAATCCCATTTGTAGAATTATTATTTTCCATAGCATTACCATGTATGCTAATAAATACCCTAGCTCTTTTTTTATTTGCCAATTTTGCCCTTAAAAGATTGTCTACATATTCATCACTATCTCTAGTTAAAATAACTTTATAGCCATTTGACCTTAATTTTTCCTTTAGTTTTTTAGAAATCTCTAAATTAATATCTTTTTCATAATTACCACTAAATCCGGTAGTTCCTGGGTCTTTGCCTCCATGTCCAGCATCTATTACTATAACCTTTTCTGAAGATTTGAAATTAAGACTTAGAAATGGAATCCTTCTTAATGTAATTAATATAATTAAAGCCAGTAATATGACTAAAAATACTCGTTTAATTTTTCTAAACAACAGATGTACCCCC
>NFYZ01014052.1_pt1 | contig 13357 bp, 16 predicted proteins | sample 1092561 | NCBI WGS metagenome assembly NFYZ01 (sample SAMN03609887, study PRJNA323583) | gut metagenome | isolation source: feces | host: Rattus norvegicus | place: Malaysia | collected 2013 | reverse complement strand
TAAAAGAAAAACACCCTGCGCTGGAGATACCACAAGGTGTTTAACAGAAAAATAAGAAAAAGAAGTATAATAATGACCAAACACTATTATACGAGGCTAAGAAGAATAAAATGAGAAAGACTTCTTAGCCAATAGCAATTGCAGGAATCGAACCTGCCTAGATAGAAAACAGATAAAATAAAGAAATTGAAAGGACTTAAGCCGTTTTATGAATATAACTTAGTCTTCTATGTATTACAGCAAAATTATTTTGAAATCCAATTTTAATTGGAAGGAGGTGTTTATTAAATTCTACCTATTCCGTAAAATTGCTACGATGTCTCGAGGGAGACTTGAACTCCCACTGCCCAGATTAGAAGTCTGGTGCCCTATCCAATTAGGCTATCGAGACAAGTATGCGATTAACACACACACGGTTACACTTAAACGTCCGAACACAAATTACAAACCAAAATAAGAAACCACTATTCAACATCAAATGTCATTAAGAAGGAAGGACCTAGTTACCATCACCCAAAGATAGCTAAGCCCAATTGCGGAGACAGGACTTGAACCTGTGACCTCCAGATAATGAGTCTGGCGAGCTACCAACTGCTCCACTCCACGATAAGAAAGGATTGGTCATTTGACTGACATTTAATTAAATGTATTTAACCAACGATTCTATAATACACCTGTCTTATTAAAAAAGCAAGAGGAATTATGAATTAATTTCCAAAATCCATCCGATCTAACTCACTCATATCAAAACCCTGCCCGAAATCAAGGTTCTCTTGACCGTTGGGAACCTTTTGTTCCTTTTTAAGTTGACCAATTAAACGCCCTGCGTCTTTCTTAGTTAAATTATCTAGGTTTAAACTTTTAGGATCTTTATTAGCCTTGTTAGCCAATTGACGAATATAATTAAGTTGACGATTAGTAGCAGGTTCTTCTGCACGATTACGTGGTCTCATCTCGCCTAATTGTTTAGGCTGATAACCTTGATTAGCAATAGCCACTTTAACTAGGCAAAGAAGCATATTATCCTTATCAAAGGGAACAATGTTAGCTACTCGATATTCATTACCTGCATTAATTTCTTTAACTTTTTCTTCTACCTTATCTTTTTCAACAGTATAGGCTAGATCAATATAATTCATGTTAATCATCCTCCTCAGCCTCTGCTAGTTCTGTTTCTAAGTTAGCTATTTCATCCTCGTAGTCAGCACGAACTTCGTCAACGTAGGCATCCCAATCATCATCTTTCTTATCTAACTCGTTATTAAGGCTAGTAATCTGTGCAGTAGCTTCGCCAAGAATCTCAATTAAGCTAACAGCTAGATCTCTGAAACGATCCTGTTCATTATCATAATACTTAGGATCCATATCTCTAATAGTAGCATTAACATAGTCAAGCCAACGAGTATGACTATTAGCAAGTCTAGCGTCTACATCAATGTTTTCTTCTGCATGAGTAATAAGCTCTTTAATAGTAATTGCCACAATAAGTAATCCTCACATTCAACTAAAATTGGACTAATTAGGATAAAAAATAAAAAGCCCTATATATACTTTAAGTATAACATAAGACTTGTTGATGTCAATTATTTAATTTTAGTACCAACCATGTGATTGCCAGAATGACTGAGCATTAACCCATGATCCATAACGATTAGTAACGTATTGTTGGGCTACCCGTTCTTGGTTAGCTTCTGAGTAATCACCATTTAAATAAGAAGCATCTAATTGGTAACGTCCGACATAACGTCCATTAGTAGCTCCGTAACTACCACCAGATTCATGACTAGCAATCCATTCTTTAGCTGATTGTTCTGATCCAGAAACAGCAGATGTAGCTGGTTGAATCTGAGCTGGAGTAGATTGTTGTACAGGAGCTTGTGATTGCACTGGTTGAGTATTTTGTACAGGTTGAGTATTAACAGTAGCTTGACTAGCTGATTGTGCTTGGTTAGCTACTGGAGTTTGTACATTATTAGTAGTTGGTTGTTGTGCTTCTGGAGTAAGCACTAAAATATCACCAACGAAGATCTTGTTAGCATCGCTAAGTTGACTAGCAGATGCAATTGTTGATACGTCAGTACCGTACTTGTTAGCGATGTCAGAAACAGTATCTCCAGCTTCTACACGTACATGAGTATCATCAATCTTAGTATCAGCATTAGCTGTAGTAGCACCAAGTAAAGCACCAGCCATAATAGCACCAGCTAAAGCGAATTTAACATTGTTCTTCTTAGATAATAAAATAAACCATCTATCCTTTCGTTTACATATGAATTCTTTGTTTGTTCATATAAAATTCATATTTGATTACATCTTTACTATAGCACGCACCTATTACAGAACAACTACAGTAATGTTACAACAATATTACAGAATTAAGGCAAAATAAAAAGACCTGTCAATTAGACAAGTCCTAATACTTAATTATTATCTTTTGAACTGAGTAAACGTTTGAGAAATTCGATACTATCATCGTCTAAATCAATACCATCAGAAGCAACTATTTCTAAGTCATCTTCATCTAATTCTGTATCATCTTCAAGAACGTTCCCAATAATCTCACTAGCTAATTCTTGTGGGTAATCATTATCTTCACAAATAGCATCTACAGCTACACCAATCGAAAAGATGACGTCACCTATATTTGATCCATCCAAAGTGTCACCCATCTTTTCAATTAGGTCTTGTGCCATATCAATAGCATGTTCATAATCTGCTTGTTGTTCCTTATTAAGTTTAGTCATTATTCTAACTTCCTTTCCTTTAATATGTTTTCATTTTAACTTCGATATCCTTAGAAGTCAATCAGTTTTCAACCTTTTCTTCAACAAAAGAAATATTGCTAAATCCCTCTAATTTCCTTGCAATTACCTTTAGTAAGTCAACATTTTTAAGTTTATTGCCTTCATTATCAACAAACCCGTTACGTCCTCGCTTAGCTAATAACTTCTTAGTAGTGAAAGTTTTAATTAAATACTGATTATCAGTTCTAATTAGTATCGACTTATTTTTAGAATGATCATAAGCTTTGAGAACCTGAAAGAAGGATTTTAGGGATAAACGATCTAAGTCAGAATTATCATCTGCCTTACTAAAATGATCCACAGTCTTACCATGCTTACAAGTATAAGAATAAACACCTCGGTTATTCTTATTAAAGATTGAAACATCGTATTTTGATGTAGGAACATTACCTGTAAGTAGGGGTAATGTTGAGAATGTGAACTTTTGTCTTGGCATTATAAATTAATTCCTTTCTTCTCTTGATATTCGTCCATAGCTTGATTAACAAGACTATCAACAAAATTATTTCCTTTATTATCTTGATGACTTTCCACTTTATATAAGAAAACATTAGTAAACTTCTTCAAATGCTTTAACATACTCAGCCAAAGATCAGCATTCTTTATTTTTTCACCATTGGATTTCTTTAAATCATTCTTAGCCCAAGTATATAACCAGCTGTCATTAGTTAAAGCTCTGATTATGTACTGGGAATCAGTAACGATTACAATTGGCTTATCATGTAAATAATGTTCGTCTTTTAAAGCTTGTAAAACAGCCTTTAATTCCATTCGTTGGTTAGTGGTGTTTTGAACGGCCTTTTTAAAATTAATAGCAGGATGATCGGGTACTTGAATTGAATAAGCATAAGCACCAATCTTAGTCTTACTTCTCTTACCACCATCCGTATAAATTTTAACAGCCTTTTTAGGTAGAAAATCAATCTGAGACAAAGGAGTAAATCCATAATCAATATGTTTCTTACCTTTTTGAATAATAATTGGATTGCCAGACTTACGTTCAACCTTATTTCTAGTAAACTTCTTTCTTAATCTTGCACTGATATGAGGACGAGTTGTTTTAAGGATTTCCATTAAGTCTTGATAAACTTTAGGACTAGGATCTACTTCTTTAATAAGGAAACCCTTTTTAAATTGAGAAAGTAATTCCCCAACCCTAATTAACATCTTTCTTTCCTTAGGGGTTAGCCTAATATCATCTGGGTTAAGCTTACCAGTAATTAAATCCCTTAACTGAGGATCTTGAATCTCAATACAAGTAATCTGTCTTTTTTTCATTACTTGAAGAGCAATAATCAAAGACCGCATGTTAAGGATAAATTGATTAAGATTTTTAACAGCTTTATATCCTCGATCAGTCTTACCTCTTCCCATAATAAGGTAGCCATAAGAAACTAATTGGATTGGTCCTAAGTCACGCTTTTGGTTGTAATAGCTTGTAACCACAATCTTGTAACTGAAATCACCTTGCTTTAATAACTTAAGATTATTAAGTGACTTAACTGTATTAGACTTTGTTCTCATTTTATTCATCTCTTTCTAGTTTTATTCATATGTATTAAGTAACGCTATGTGTAAATTTTAACTTCATCTTGTTTAGAAGTAAATCCTTATCTCAAACTTTATTATTACTCTATCTAATCTTCTCTTCTTTATCTCTAGTTTAAGTCTTACTTATTACTACTCTATCTTATTACCTTATACCTTACTTACTTCCTAAGTTTAAATACTAGATATTAAGATAAGATTAATAAGAACTAACTTTAACTCAGATTATCTAACCCTAGCTTATTACACTTAAAAGAAAGTACAAAACAAAACAGCACCCCCTAATATGCAGTCAATTCTCTAGTAATAAATCTACTCTAGTTATTGATATTACAGTATTAGAGAGGTATGTCATATGATTTGTTAAGTTTTAATTCTAATATAATTAGATCAAGTAAAGCTATCACTAATTAGCGAGAATAAAGACAGAGTAATAATTACTCCGCAAGACATCAGTACTTATTTACGTTTTACGGCTTATTCGTACTGTTCCATTTTTAACCTCAGCGCACCCTTGGTCCTACTTATCACATCCTAGTTTTAGCATCCGGGAATCAGAGCTTTTTTTTGTTTACCCTCAGGGACCGCCCTGAGCATAGTTGATAAGTTAGGATTGGAACCCCAATACGCGGTCCAAGCAACAACTAGCAGAACTAATTGTTACCACCCTGTTACGTTTCGTCTTCCCTACAAAGGGAGGGAATTAATGACAGGCACGTACAAGAGCCTTTAACGTTACCTACTGGTAGCGAGTCTACTGAGTCATACCACGACTATTGGGAGACTAAACCCTACCGACTACCAAGGCTTAGGCAGTTATATACATACCAAGGTCGCTGTCGGTTTACACTATTCAATTAGGTAACGTTAATTACCCGGATACTAGTATATCACACTTTCTCCCATTAAAACCATTTTATAGTGAAAAAAAAATAAAATTTTCCTGCTATAGAATTAGCACTTAGGATTGGGTTAGGGAGTATAATTAAACTATTAAATCTGAACAACGAAAAGAGAATATTGAATGTACCACGCAATTATCTTTCATACACCTAATTGTATGAAGTGTAAGTTAACTGAAAAGCAATTGTCCCAGTTGATGCCAACAAAGATGATCTTAATTGATCGTTTGGCTGAAACTCGGATGGATATTATCAGTTACATGGAAAGTCACGGAATGGCTTCATCGCCTTTGGTTAGGATTTACCAAGGAGATAAGTTAGTGGATGAATGGAATGACTTTCAAGTATCAAAAATTAAACAGTGGAAAGGCAGAGTTGGTTAATCAAAACTTATTATGTAAAACTGTATTACCTATTCAAATACATTGGCTATTCTAATTATGAAATGGTCAACATGATTGAAAATTTGATTAGTAATCCTTATTCAGACGTTTATAAGCTACGAGATCAGTTAGACGAGTTTGAATTAGTTAAATTTAGAAAACTTTCTGAGGGTCCAGTTGCATATACCGTCTGTAAAGCTCCAGAATGCGCTGAGAGCCGTTTTAAGGAAATTCTAGTACCATTAGCCGAAAAAGGTGTAAAACACAATGTAGACACCTCTCTGTTGAAATTACAACTCGATACAAATGTTCATGTAGCTGAGGATCGAATGTTGTTGCTTTTGAAATAAGGTGCTAATATGGAATTTGAAGTTATTTCTCCACACCCATTAGTTGATAATCTAAAGGGTGAATTGTTAAAAATGGAGAAGCAAGTAAAGGAAGTTCTTAAAGATCCTAATTTCGATGGTTTGTATTTTACGGATGGTTACCAAGGCGAAATTCTAGTTAATGCTATGCACAAAAAAATCATCGGTAAGAAATTAACTGGCTATTTTGCTATGAAATCAGACCTATCCAATATGGATCAAGTTATCAATAACGTTGTTAGTGCTTGGAAACAACAAGCAACGGAACAAGGTATCAGGGATTTCAATAATTTCTTAAAATTAATGTATACAGAGGATGTGGAATAATCGAAAAGACACTTTACCAACACGTTTTGGACTTGTTGGATAAACGTAATGTACCTGTAGAGTCTTTGGGTGGACTTGTGTATGCAGGACAAAAAGAACATAACCCAGATATTGAATTAGACGAATGTATTGACGCTGTTTATCACGTATTAAATAAGCGTGAAATTCAGAACATTTTGCTTCTAGGTATTAATCTTGATATGTGGGCTGATCGAGGAATTGAAGATCAATATCTTGCTGAAATTCTTAATGAAGACTCGGGACTTTTTCAGTGTGATGAGACACTTTCTCACGGTTGTGTTGAGATCTTCGGTGGGATTGGTATTTCAAATCTAGGCTATTTAGATCATGTAAAGCCCGGAATTATTGGTAAGGTAGACGCACGTAAGAATAGCTGTAATGTTTTCTTAGACGACATCCTAGCTGGAATTGTTGCTTCTGCTGAGGCTTATGTTGCTAATAAACATCCTATGGGCGTGTATCGAGAATTTGAGGAGGAAAAGTAGCATGACTGGAATGAAAGCACAAGTTAAGCACCAATTGCGTTCTAAGGGTATTAGAACGATTACAACTGATACAGGTAAGGTTCTTAAGCTTCAACAAGCTAAGACCTCTGAATTGATCAAAGTAGCAAGTAAATTAGCTTAGGGGGGATTTTATGAAAAGTTTAGTTAGTCCATATTTTGCCGAATACCAAGATAAAGAAGTTAAATTTACTACTGAGAAGTTAGTCAGATTAATGGCTCAACGTTTTTACTTTAGTGTTTTGCATGGTAAGAGTGAAGATGTTAAACCCGTGTTTGAACGCTTTATTGATAAAGATACTAAGACTGGCTATGTTCGCTTAACATATTCTAAGAATAGAGTAACGTGTGTGTATTCAGATAAGGGTTATATTGACTACACTATTAAGGAAACGATGTTAGGTCTATTAGGTGATTTTAACTTAGAAACTAGTGTCCTTGACCTTACTCCAGAGGATTTCCAAAAGTGGTTCTTAGAAGAACTTAAATCCCTTGTTGACCAAGAAGAAGGAGTTACTTTAGTTTCTGAAGAATCTGTGGTTCAAAGTCCTTATGACAACAGTGATGATAAAAATTACACGATCCAATTAACATTGGACGTAGATCTGCCTAACTTGGAAGTAGAAAAGGAACCAGAAGAAGGAGAAGAACAACAAGATGGTAAAGAGACGATTGAATAACAATCGTCAACGTGTTTATCAAGTTCTCTATGATATTGGAGTTAAGTATCCCGGTATGTTAGTAATTAACTGCCGGGATATTTCTGATAAGCAGTTGGAACGATTGGAAAAGCAGAATAAAATTTATCGTAATGATCGAAGAACTGAGCTTGATTTTGGCTTTACCGAGCATACTTATCGCTTTGCTGGGATTACAGATCAATACTTAATGATTGACGACTTAGTTAGTCAAATGATTGTGATGTCTTTAGAAACAGTACAAAAAGGGATTAGTGTTAAAGATTATCAAGCTCATCCAGATTTGATTAAAGCAGTAGATCAAACTAAGTGTTATTTACCGGAAGGATTTATTCCTACTACAGAAATCAATAAAATGTTTGCTATTGGTGGTAAGATATGTTACTATAATAAAAAGCTTACAAATATTGGTCGTTTAGGCAATATCTTGAAAGCAGGGGACTTCACATTAACCTCTGATTTCAGTGAGTTAGAACTTTAGATATTTGAATAGCTATAGAGCAAGCCTCTAGGTCCCGCCTTGGGGACTAATATGATTTCAAGGGATTTCAGTTCGTGAGACCGTAAGAAGAAGGGATTTAAAATTATCGAATTGAACCTGAGGTGATACAGAGGACTGTGGTAACATGGTTGTTTGTATAGGGAGAACATTTCAACGTAAGTGGGTCTGATCCCGTTCCCGTTCTTAGCTAGGAGAATATAAATGTGTACGAGTGCTAATTCACAGCAACTCCAGTATCTCACGGCGAATGCCCACTATGGGCGGTCGAGGAGGACCGTTAAAAAGGTCTGGTGCTTGTTAGATGATATTTGTTCCATAACGTTGGAGACTGTGGTGGTCGTTTCGATTGTCTACCTTGTGTGGGCTTAGAAAGTGGGATTTTGGCGGATTTACCAACTTCTAGCACTTCGGCTTTAATAATCACAAGGCAAGGGTTGAGGGATATTATGGACGATATAAAAAGCTGATAGATACAATATTTACGCAATGGTTCATGTAGACATGAGAAAAGCGAGACTCCCACACGGGTAGAAGGGTAGTGCAAGGTTCAGCGCCAACAACCACTAGATTGGTCATATAAAACTGTTAGCGAACCGTCATGAATTACATTGTGAGTTTAATCAAGACTGAATTTGATGTTGTTAGTAACTTTAGGTTTAATTCGTTTTGTTGTTTTGATTTAATAGGTTGTACAGCTCTCCTTAAAAGCCATGTTCAGATTTGATTTTATTATGCAGGAATTAGTTCAATTGGTAGAACAGCGGTTTGTGGTTCCGCCAACATCAGTTCAATTCTGGTATTCCTGTCTATGGATCACATACCATTTACAAAATTGCCTAAGCGTATGTTCAATGTGAGCTAGAAGTGCTGGAAGTTTAGTGACACTTTTCATGGGGCACTATAATATTACTGGCTGGAAATAAGTGCCAATAAAGAAACAGTCGGCAGGTCGGCAAGGGAATGTTTAACTTGTGACAGATGTGCAGTTAATATTTATTAAGCAGTACTGAAAGTTCAAACCTTAATGTTAAACAGGCTTTCATACTATTCTGAGCAAGTGTAGGTTCGAGTCCTACTGGCGCTAGGGTGTACTAAGCTTAGAATTGCTGTGGGGATATTAATACCAAAACTTGATTATAGCGTTGGTCTTTTCTTGATTGGTTTCTAGCTATAGTCAACTTGCACGGCGACTTTTAGTAACGCTTTTCAACAGGCAAGTAAAAATTACTGTAATGAAAATAAGTGTTAATTGGGTAATACTTTAGTGGTAGAATGATTGGGGTAGCTATGTTAAATAATTAATCCCAAGACGAAAGGTTCGATTCCTTTCTTACCCACTAGCCCGATAAGGTAGCTCCTTGTTAGGCTAAAGCAATAGCTAGTTGCTGATAATATTAATGGCGTAGAGTAAGCAGTTTGATCCCTGTATACTCATGCGAACAATACAGTAAACACGCCGGAAGATGAATTAGTTATTCTTACTTAAGAAACACTAGTCCATCTGGACTATGTTCTTTTGTAAAGAGACTAAGTGTTGATCGGCGAAAAGGTAGTGCTCAGTTGATCGAGAGCAAGAAGTGTGCGACTTTGCATAGTGTCTGGCACGAACACCTCATCCAGACGTTAAAAAGACAGTAAGAGTAGGCTTGGCAACCTATTACCTAGTGAGCAATTCGGAAATGCTAAGTACGAGGCAAAATCTAGGGGAAGTTAAGGTCTCGAACGATGGTCTCCCTTAACTATTATAGCTTAACATTCGAGTAATGTTAAAATTATTGCGATTACCGAGACCCATTCCAGTTGTTGGGTCTCACCTCTGGTCCTATGGTCTAACTGGCTATGACGCACGGTTGTCTCCCGTGAGATTGAGAGTTCGAGTCTCTCTAGGACCGTACCCCGTGTTCATTAGGGCGCTTTACTTTCGTCTTCGGACTCCTTCTAGTTTCAGATCTAGTAGGTAAAAAGGTGTGCACAAAAAGAAACGATTCTGCATGAGTGTTATATCCGTGAGTAAAGTATTAGGGTGCAAGTCCCTACGGGGTGGTAGGAGTGCATCCTCCGTCCTACCATTATGGTATATGTAAACAAGAACCGTGTTTAGGCTTTTATTACGAGAATTAAAAGCCCTTTTCTTTTCAGTTCTTGAAGTAAGAACGAGATAGGGGTTAGTTAACTGTTACTCACCCTATCTAAAATAATAACGAGTATAAATGCAATTGCTGGAATACGCTGTGAATGTTCTAAGCAGTGTAAGGGTAGTAGTTCAATGGTAGATCATGCAAGGACGAGGGTTCGATTCCTTCCTACCCTATTTTCTTTATTACGTATTTAGTTCTCCTCTAATTGTGATATAATTAATACATATCACAGCTAGAGGAGTTTTATTTTATGACAAAGACAGTTTATTTTTGTGCAGGATGGTTTAGTGACAAGCAACAAGAAGCTTATGACAAGAGTATGGAAGCTATTAAGGCTAATCCAACAGTAGACGTTACTAACTCTTATATTCCACTACAGCACCAATATAAAGGGTTACGAGTAGACGAACACCCATAACTATTAGAGGATAAAGAATGGGCTAACGCAACCTATAAGGGTGATTGTGTAGGTGTTGCTACGTCTGATGTTTGCTTGGTTACTTATATACTCGAAGAAGAAGACATCGGAGTCGGCGTAGAACTGGGTATGGCAGAAGCTTTGGGTAAGTATATTGTGATTGTTATTCCAGACGGGGATTGGGGTAAGCCTATTAACCTTATGACCTACGGAATTGCTCATAATTTTATCAAACAATCTGAATTAGCTAAGTTTGACTTCAATAAACCAACCTTTAACTACTATGAAGGGGCTGTTTACTAATCAAAGTTTTTGCAATTATTCTACTGTTAGCTTGGCTGATTAGTTTTGGGTTATATGATTTAAAGTCGCTTTTTAAAAGAATTGCTTATCCATTTAAACAGCCTAATAAAGAAGATCATGATAATTTCGGTATCTTAGATGATGCTTATAACTTATCAACTTTCAAGGGTCGAGTATACTTGTTATTAACTAGTTGGGTACTTGAAATTATAGTGTTCTTTCTCTTATGGGGTTTAGCTCATGTAGCGGGAATTGGATCTGAATTAAAATGTACTTTGTTATTATTCTTAACAGTTGGATGTCTTTTAGACTTAAACTCTAGCTACTATAAGGTTAATTATTACTTAAACGGTACTAAAGATTACATAGGATGGTATCTAGGAAATCTAATTAGTCTGTTCTTATGTTACCTATATGGAGTGTTAATCTATCAAGTAGTTACCTTAACAATATTGAATTAAATACTAGCTATGGAGACCTACTAATTAGGTCTCTTTTTTGATATAATAAGTAAGATGTTTAGTTTCCACTAAGCGGACAAGGCTTACTTTAGTAAGACCTAATAAAGATTAAGGAGATGGATGGTTAGTGGATAATGCAGTAAGCACAGACAGTAAAATTGCTTGGTATTCGGTGTTTAAGCCTAGTTGGTACGTTGATCAAATGAAAGGCTGGTCAATTCGTTCTTATTTCTTACTAATTCTTGGGGTTGGCTTAATTGTTGGGATGACGATTGGTGGGGGACAGTTCAACACCGTTACTATCGCCACTCTTTTTGCTGGGGTATTAGGATTTACTTGTACCCTTTCAATTACTAATGCTAAGCCACTTAATGGGGTTTTGGGTTTAGTTTCAGCACTTATTTATATTTTTGTTGCTATTCAAGCTAAGAATTTTAATGACGTACTACTTCAAACTATTTATATTATTACTTTAGATCTTCCTGTCTTATTAATGCCTAGTTGGGCTAAAGACGTAGATAAGAAAGTGCGATTTTTGCATGAAAAGGGTAAGGGGTTGCGTAATTGGGGATTTACGATCCTTTTCTTTGTAGTAGTATTAGCTGTTCTTTACTACTCTGATACTCATTGGTTTATTAGTCCCCGCCCTTGGATTGATTCAATTGCGGCAACTATTGGTATTACAGGAGCTTTGCTTACCACACTACGATTTAGTGAGAGTTACCTCATGTGGACTATTCAAGGGGTTATGTCAGTGATTCTTTGGGGGTTAACTGCTCTTCAAGGTGATGCTAACTGGGTATTGTTTGTAACTTATCTATTATATCTTTCAAATGATATGATTGCTTTCTTTGACAAAGATATTAGTTGGTTCCACCATAACAAGTAATGAATAAGGATAAGTGTAAAAACTTATCCTTTTACTATTGATTAAATGTAATCACTGTGATAACATTAATATTGTTGAAGGAAGGTGTTAATTATTGAAAAGATAAATTTAGAAAAGATTAAGACTGCAAGAACTAAACAACATCTTACATTACAGGACTTAGCCGATAGCTTAAATCTAAGCCATCGTGGTGTATATGCTTTAAAAGAGCAAGGTAAACGTTCTTTTAAGGTAGATGAGTTACCAATCTTATGCAAGGTGTTGCACTTAACGTTAGACGAAATTTACACGAAAGAATAAGGATAAGAAGTTTATGTTTGAATTTAATTATCACGATACATACGTATATGTAGTTAACTATAATGGTAAATATTGGGTAGATTGGAAACTACTAGCCTCTCCAGTATTTAATGAAGTTAATTATCAAAAATCAATGAAAAATAATTTTGCACTAGATTGTCGATTAATATTAAAAACATCTATTCACAAAGATGATCTACCGAACTTGTTTAAAATTTACTTAGGTAAGTCATGTTATTTAGTAGAATTAAATGCTTTAACAGAATATTGTGTTAATTCTGGTCCAATGGAATTTATTGACTTTATCTTTGACGTAGTTATTCCAAAGATTAATAAGACAGATCATGTACATATTGATTGTAAAACAGATAAACTTGTTAAACGTAATTCTAAAAAAGAACAACCCGAAAAGGTAAATGTAGACCTAACTAAGGTTTTATCAAGTATCGAAGAATTAAAAAAACATCAGCAGATTATTGAAGAAAAACTAGATAAGTCTTTAGCTAATACTCCTCATTTATCTGCTAATGACCAAGAACTAATTCGACTATATCAAGAAAATCAAGCTTTATCATCTATTAATAATTATGCTCCAGTTTCCGAACCAAAACCATCTCGTTCTCAACCCGTAAAGCGAGTTACGGTTGATCTTAGTAAGGAAACAAGTAAAAGCTTAATAAAAGACGATAACTCCATGACTATTGCTGATTTCCTACAATCTTTTAATGCTATTTATAATTTACCCTATACAGAGGAAGAAGTTGTTAAGATTTTAAAAGATAGTAAGCAATT
>NFYZ01007805.1_pt1 | contig 13379 bp, 21 predicted proteins | sample 1092561 | NCBI WGS metagenome assembly NFYZ01 (sample SAMN03609887, study PRJNA323583) | gut metagenome | isolation source: feces | host: Rattus norvegicus | place: Malaysia | collected 2013 | reverse complement strand
TTTTTTTTTGGTATTTATAGGAGTGGTACTTACACCAACCACACCCTCCCCATCACTTAGCCCAAGGGGGTCCTACCCCCGTAAGCTAAAATTAACATTATTAACAATTAAACTTTTTACATTATGGAAAAGAATTTAGTTTTCAATGACACTCTGACAGTAGAGCAGTTCAAGGCACAAATGAATGTATCACGCATTGATGTGAAGAAGAATCCTAAGACAGGCAAGCTCTTCTTCACCTATGGTGCAAAGACAGGTGCAGTTGCAGTCAAAGGCATTCCATCACATCCTATGCTGAGCAATGTCACTGGCTCTGATGGTAGCTCATTCTGGCTGTTGCATGAGGAAGGTCAGGGTGGTGCACCTGTATTGGCAAGCTTCTAAGCAGGAGGGCAACAGGCAGAAATGCCTGTTTGCCTTTTCATTTCCTCTAAGCATTAATACAATTCTCATTTAGTTGTAATAGTGTTTAGTCACTTGAACATTAATAATGTTTTATCTCTTGAACATTAATAGTATTTGTGTGTAAAAGTTGTATAAGTAAGCATTAGTATGCTCTTAGTATAACTCTAAGATATGTTACACATTATATTATATGTAATAGGATTTAATTCTGTTAGTGTATAGAGTGAGATGAAGAATACTCTATTTACATCTCTTCCTGACAAGAGGATTAGAGAGGTAAGTAGAGTGTTTAGAAGTTCAGTGCATTGAGTAAGTAGGATAGGATAATAGAGTGTGGAATACACTTTATGTCCTATCTTTCTTGTTTTGTGTTGAATGTAACTTGTTGATTTATTGAGAGTTAATAGTATGGACTGACATATTGTCAGATGTATGACATTATGTCCCCTCCCACAATTATCACCTCATTACAATCAATAATAATAAAACAATCATCCAATAATATATGACTGTTTTTACTGTTACGTAATAATGCAAAACTACACTCTAACAAACAAGCAAACAAACAATATTAATTGTTGTTAAATGTTCTCAATTAAGCACCAAAATATAAAAATGCTACTGAAATTGGAGTGCAAAAGTAAAGAATAGTACACTACTACAGGACTGTGGTGAGAGTAATATTAATTACTCAATAGACTTAGTGATGATAGAAAGGGCAGAATCAACTTAAAACTGCACAGAGAGTAAGAAGGTTTGAAACGGAGATATTAAGGTTAGAATTAAGGCATATTAAAGACAGCAACTAATATTATGATTTAGGAATTAGGAAGTATTAGTGTAATGGTAGCACAAAGGATGAATGAAGTTGCCTTGGAATACAGTAGCAGTCATAACACCTCAGTAATGGTTCGAGTCCATTATACTTTCCTTTTATCAACCTATAAACAAACAATCAAATGAGCAGAAAATATACTTATCACCGAGAAAACTGTGATTGTTTCATAAGAGAAATCATAGTAGATGTTTATGGAAGGAGAATAATCCTTGGTGGGCAACATGCCTTTGAATGGTCTATAACTATTTGCACAAGAGAAAGAATAGTAAAGACTGTTTATCCAAATGGCAGAACAGCAAGACAGGAGTTCAAGAAATATAAAAGGAGAAAGTGATGGATATATTCATATACTTATTAGTAGGCTTACCATTAAGCCTACTATTCCTTTATATCATATTTGATACAGTAAATGGAGATAACAAATGAGATACTTCATATTATTACTATCAATAATGATGTATTCTTGTGGTCCAGATGAAATACCACTTGAAAGAGAAGAGACAACAAAGGTAGATTCAAGTTATTACTTTATAAATATGGCAGAATTAGAGCTTGAGACACAGCAAGTGGTAGAAGAATCCATTGCTTGTGATTATGGCAAACAGTTTATATGTCCTAACTGTGGTGAGCCTTTTGATGGACATGAGTGTGAAAACTATAAATATACAGAGGAAAGATGAAAAGATTCAAACTCATACTTAAAGGACTGTTGCTATGGGTGACAGCCCTTGTGGTAATGCTGTTCGTGTCAGGAGTGGATAGTATAATAGACCAAGGCTATTTAATACCTTGGTTAGCAGTTTGTATTATCTTGTGCTGCCTGTGCTATAAGTTTATATCTAAGGACGAGTTTGAGATACTCTCAAGATATAAGTGGCTTGATAATAAATAAAACAGTTTATAAAGTCTGTAAAAGTGAATGAAGTATAGTTCAAGAAGAACGCACGCCTAACCAGTGAGTTGGCTCTGAAAATGGGCAATATCTTTTATAGACTTTTCACTATTTAATAATTATAAGATGATAACAATAATAGTAACAATAGCCTGTTTTATTATAGGGTGTCTTTTTGAGATAAGTGCTGTAAAAATAAAAGACTATTCTTTTGTTCTTATAAGCACCTGTTTCTTTATATGCAGCATTGCGGGAGGATTTACCTATTCCTACACTAGACCCCAGGCAATAGATGTCTACAGAGACAAGACTGTTCTAGAGATAACTTATAGAGACAGTATTCCCGTTGATAGTATGGTAGTGTTTAAAAATAATAAAAACAGATATGGAATCAAGTAAGATAGTTCTTTCTGAGGATTTGGAGATAGACAGAATTGACGGTGATAGTATTTTTATTAGAAGGTGTGACCCTAAATTTCCCAAGTCTTGGACAAAATGTCTTAAATTAATGCACAATGGCGAGTATATAAGCAGTGATAGTACCATAGAGGATATAACAGCTTTTAAAATTACAACTCTGAAAGAGCTGAATACTGTTCCTAAAGGATATGGTAATCCTTTATTGGCTCTCATGCAACTGCTTGTATGTAGAGAGGTTTACAGACAAGGATGGAAACCTGACTGGGGTAATGACTGTATCAAATATTGTATAATACTTCATGGAAAAAACATAGCACCTGAGATAAGTATAAATACAAGTTTTATGCTGTCATTTCAAACAAAGGAAATCAGAGACAAGTTCTTTGATAATTTCAGGAATTTAATAGAAGAGGCAAAGGAATTAATATAAAAATCCATGATAATTTTTGTTTGTTTTTATTAAATGACTAGTTTTTAATTTATTAGAGAGCCAGTATGTGAATATGGACTCTCTTTAATCACTTTTAATCATTTTACTATGGCAAAAATTGTAAACAATTACAAGGGATTCAAGGTAATTAGGCTGTCAAGAAAGGAGGCCTATTCATTAAGTTGGGGAGATATATGTGAAAGTTGTAATAGCATTATTACAGAAGACATGTATTATATAGCGGCTATTAATGACGTATTATGCAAGTCCTGCTATAATAATTTCATTAATGAGAGTACAAGATACTCAGAGGATATACCTATTGAAGACAGAAACTTCAATTATTACAAGGAGGCACTAGGCTTATGATTCTCCTTATAATAAAGTGTATGCTGCTTGGTATAGTAGCTACACTGACAGGTATCTTCTATAACTACACTCTACAGAGTGGCTCTATATGTGTTGCAATGGCTGCCCTTATGCTCGCTGCAATTATGAAGAAAGAATTTGAAGAAGATTAATAAACATGAGTGAAATCAAGTTAAGTCTGAGTATTGAGCTTCGAGGAAGCACAATGTTCAGCAAGGAGGAGTGCCTTAAAACAACTCACAAAGTGATTGAGAAGAAGACCAAAGCTGGTAAAATCTACAAGAAAACCATTGAGGTAAAAGTAGAGGATTGGGACAAGATGGAGAAGCACACTATGAGAGTGACTGACACAGATGGCACCAATCCAGAGATTATCACTTTCCATACAAGAAAGTGTAAACCAGCTACACAGTCCCTGAACATGAGCAAGGAGGCTTATGAATACATGATTGATAAGGATTCTTGCCCTTCATGGTCTAAGCCTGGTAAGTGGGCTGCAATGAGCGAAAAGGAAAGACTTGAAGCTCATTTGCAGAGAACAGTAGAATACCTTGGAGGTATATCATATACCTATCAGGTGTTTGAGGACTAAATGGGAATGTTCTCATAGTAAGGGCAGGGGTACTAATAATACCCTTGTCCTTCTTTTTTTTTTACAACCTACTGACTAAGTGGGATAAAACTAAGAGACTATGGGATATGTTCCTAAATTTATACACTTTAACCATTTCATTGATGTAGGATACCCATTTGGTGTTCATTGGGAGCATAGTTATATACAACAGAGTGCAAAAGTAATCTTCAATACATATAAAGAAGACATTGAGGAAGGTACAAGCATTACTTTTGTAGCAAGAGGCACATCAGGTGCCATGATTGCAGGTGCTATGCTTAATGAGTTACACAACATTAACCCAACTATTAAGACCTATATCCTGATTGTCAGGAAGAAAGAAGATACAAGTGCTCATTGTTCTTCATTAAGAGGAATTGACAAGGTTGATACTACAAGGTTTATAGTTGTGGATGACTTTATAGCATCAGGTGAAACCATTGAAGCAGTTATACAGGAATTAGACAAGTATTTCGAGATAATACCTCACCCATCTAATAAGTATGATATGCTTTGTGTAAGTAACTTTATTGATGCAAAGGCATTAAAGAAAGACTCATGTGATGATTACAGGAAATGGAAAGGAATTTGTTCAAGATTTGAATATGTAGTATGTTGCCCTAAACCAGAATAGTATGATAGCATTTAATGTGTTACTTCTCATTGTGCTATGTATTTGGATTATTGTAATGTATAATAAGTATTCTCCTAAGATTGATATAGTCACATCAAGGAATAAATACATTGTACTATTATGGTATAACAAATGGTATTGGAATGGGGAGTGTAGGAGAACTTACATAAAACTGTTTGAAGTATGATAGAATTTACACTTAATAGAAACAGGAATGGAAAGAAATCAAGATGGGCTAAGAAATATCCAAGAAAGAGAATACTAAAGAGAGGTGGTGAAAAGGCTGCTGGATGGTATTTTCACAATTGGTATGATGATGGCTATCATTATTTCCACGGAGATTTGCATAAATTCCTGTTAAAGAATGTAGGCAGACCAGTAGATAAGGTATTTTCTGAGTTCTTGCAAAGATGTAGAAGAGGCACTGAAAAGTATAATCTTAGAGAGTGGTTCTATGACATGTTTAAGAATAAAGAAGATATAGATTATACAGGAGGATTCTACCTATCTAATGGTATTATTAACTACAAGAAGAAGAGCAAGAGACCTAAAGGTCCTTATGTTCCATCACCTTTCATATTGGCACAGTTCAATACTCAGAATCTTCCGAGTAAAAGGAACTTGTACAATATATGTAAAAAGGCTGAGGAGACACATGAAAAGCAACTTCTTGGTACATTCTATATCTCAGATGGTTTATATGAATCAAGAAAAGCTACAGTATATGTAGCAGCAAAGTCAGATTACAAGGCATCTTATTTTTACATGGAGATGGCTAAGATAAGGGAGGTAGGTATAGGAGTCAGATTCTGGGTGGGCAGGTCTCACACTAGAAAATACTTGATTGACCCTTACTATATTACCTATTCTGAATACAAATGGTCAAATAGGAAGTTGCCTGATTATGTATTTCTGACCAAAGAGGAGAAAATCTCTGACTAAGCAATATAAGTTTAACAAAAAAAAAAAGCATGAAAGAAGCAATTTTATTGACTGATGGCTTATTTATGGCTGGGTTAAGCATAAGCTTATCAATGATTTCTGCTGCTAATACAGTAGAGAATCTATTAGGCTGTGTTGTACTTGGTCTTATAGTAGCCATATCAGTCGAAACAAAGTGTTTAACAACAATTAAATTAAGAAAACATGAAAAGTAAATTGATTTTGGGACTTTTGTCCCTGTTCATGGTGTTCTCAATGACATCATGTTAAAGGATACTCATGTTGAGGTGTATTACAGGTACTGTGGTCCTGCTAAGCTGCAAGAAGAATATGATACTGTAATCCCATTGTGGATGGCACTTATCATAGTTGTACTGGGTTTACTGCCCATAGCTAACATCATCTTATTTGCTGCATTCATCATATATTATGCAATTCATGCAGGATGGAACCTCAATGAATGTGATGACTATACCCATGTATTCTCATTAAGAGGGGATAATATTGTCACAAAAGGACTATTAAAGGTTAAGAATCTATTATGTAAGAGGATATGAAACAGAGAGTATTTAACATACTCATCTCCTTTGCAGTAGGAGCACTTGGGGTAGTACAAGTGCTACCCTACTTGAGGGAAGATGAACCACCTGAAGTAAAGGTGGTACATATAGTTAATGAGAAGCAGCCAGACTTCTTCAGTAAGTCACCTCAAGAAGGCTTGATGGAAGCATTGGAATATTATGAGGTTAAACATCCTCAGATAGTCTATGCACAAGCTGTACTTGAAACTGGTCATTTTAAGTCAGACTTATGTCTGAATGGTAATAATCTGTTTGGCTTATACAATAGCAAGAAACACAGGTACCATATATTTGACCATTGGACTGAGAGTGTGGTTGCATATCTTGACTATATACAATATAGATACAAACCTCCGAATGATTACTACAAGTTCTTACAAGATATAGGGTATGCAAAAGACCCTCATTACATTAACAAAGTAAAAGAGATTGTGAAACAAAATGACAAGAGAAGAAGTGAATAGCTTAGCTCTGTCTCAGATTGACAGGACTAAGTACATGATACTTGAGTTGATAACTGGTATGGGTAAGACTAAGGTGGCAATAGACCTTATCAACCATATATGTGACAGAGTATTCAGGAATGATGGATGCCCTACTACTGTCCTTATCCTTGTTGCCAAGACTGTACACAAGCAGACTTGGAAGGATGAGATAGAGAAGTGGGGAGGAGTCAAGACTGACTATGTTACTATTGAATGCTATGAGTCCCTAAAGAAATATGAGGGAGCATACTTTGATGTGGTGGTTGCTGATGAAATGCAGCACTTGAGTGAAGTAAGGCTTGAAGTCCTTGATACTTTACATATCAGTGAGGCATTCATTGGTTTGTCTGCTACCATTAAGAGGGATATGAGAGATATGTTCATAAGATTCCATGATGCTTGTGTAATCAAGTGTGGACTTAGGGAAGCTGTAGATGATGAGGTATTACCTGAGCCTACAGTATATCTTATGCCTCTTACCTTGGATGAGAAGAACTATACCTATAAGACTAAAAGGTTTGGGAAGAATGTCATCACTACTCAGAAAGGTTACTATGATAGTATCTCTTCTCTCATAGAATGGTACAAGAATAAGTACTTCAACTCAAGGAATGAGAGAATGAAGAACTTATGGTTGTCTACTGCTGGCAAGAGATTAAAGTGGCTTGCTGAACAGAAAGAGCCTATTGTACTATCTCTTCTTGACAAGTTCAGGAATCACAAGACTCTTACCTTCTGTAGCAGTATAGAGCAGTCAGAGAGGTTAGGTAAGTATAACATAACCTCGAAGAATAAGGATTCTGTAAAGAACCTTGAGTTGTTTAATGCCAACAAGATTAAACATATTACTGCCTGCAACATACTCAATGAGGGTGTAAACTTGACTAATTGTAGGATAGGTATATTCTGCAACTTGAATAGTTCGGAGATTGTAGTAAAGCAAAGAGTTGGTAGAATACTTAGGCACAAATCTCCTATTATCATCATACCTTATTTCAAGGACACAAGAGAAGAAGAACTTGTACAGAAGATGATAGAGGAGTATTCTGAGGATTCTATCATAAGTGTTGATAGTATTAATGACATTAAGCTATGACAATTTGTTTAAGTAAGGAAGGATGTCAGAAGAACAACATTAGTCTTGCTGAGGCTCTCTTAATGCTTGCCATCCATAATAATGCTGACCTTGATATGGCTCAGAAAGAGCTGATTAAGAAGGGTTACATAACTGCTGATAGGGATGATTTGTTCCAGCAGGTTGGATGGAGGCTTACTAATAAAGGCACTGAGGTAATAGATTCTGTGATTGTAGATTCTGATAAGAAACAGGAACCCAATGACAGGTTAATTCAGTTAGCTACAAGGCTCAAGGAGATATTCCCCAAAGGCAAGAAGGATGGCACTAACTATTATTGGGCAGATGGAGTAGCTTTAATTGTGCGAAGATTAAAGTTATTCTTCAAGAAATATGGAAATACTTATACTGATGAGCAAATCATACAGGCAACCAGTAAGTATGTGGAAGGTTTCAATGGAAACTATACATATATGAGGCTATTAAAGTATTTCATATTCAAAGAGAAAGTTGGTGCTGCTGGTGAGGTTGAGGGAGACTCAGAATTGATTAGTTACATTGAGAATGCTGGTCAAGAAGAGAATTTAAGAAATGATTGGACTTCTACAATTAACTGATTATGAGTAGATTTAAGCAAGTAATGGGAAATCTGAGGTTAAGGAGGGAGAGAGTTCTTAATGGACTTTATAATTGTATTCCTTTTCCTTTTCCAAGATTTAGAGCATGGGTTCCAGGTATTGAAACTGCTAAGTTCATAGTAGTGACTGCCAATCAGAAGGTAGGTAAATCAAAGTTCTGTGATTATCTATTTGTATATGAACCATTGTTCTTTATATTGGAACATCCTGAGATGAGAGTTAAGGTTCTCTACTTTACTTTGGAGATGAGTCCAGAGGAGAAGTATAATGAGTTTCTTTGTCATTTACTATTCAGACTGGATGGGATAGAAATATCACCTACTGAGCTGAAGAGTACAGATAGAGACCATCCTATTGATGAGAAGATTCTTGAATTACTTGAATCTGATAAGTATCAGAGATATATCAAGGCATTTGAGGATATAGTTGAGTACATTGATGGCCAAAGGAATCCTACAGGCATTAATAAGTATTGTAGGGATTATGCTTTGACTCATGGACATCTTAACTTTAAGAAAGGTAAGAGGAAAGACCCTATTACAGATGAAATCATTGATGCAGATGTGGTAGACAATGATAATCCCTATACCCCAGATGACCCAGAGGAAAGAAGGATAATCATCATAGATAATGCCTCGAATCTATCTCTTGAAAGTGGATTGAAGAAGATGGAGACCATTGATAAGATGAGTAAGTATGGTATTACTCTCAGAAATCAATTGAAGTTCATCTTTGTATTGATTCAGCATCAAGCACAGGCTCAAGAAGGTATTGAGAATCAGAAGCTGAATAAGCTTAAACCATCTTCTGATGGTCTTGCAGATTGTAAGACTACTACCAGAGATGCCAATATGGTTATAGGTCTTTATAGCCCATTCAAGTATGGACTTAGGGAATATGAAGGATATGATATAACCAAGTTCAGGAATCATATAAGGTTCATGGAAGTGATTGAAGATAGAGACTATGGTGCTAATGGTCAAATCTGTCCTTTGTATTTTGATGGTGCAGTAAGTACATTCAATGAACTCCCAAGACCTGATGACAAGGAAGGATTGCAAAGAGTCTATAACTATATGGAGTCAAGAAAGAACAAGACTAATAAGTCTTTCTTTAGCTACGGAATAAGAAAATTGGATAAGAGGTTGCACAGGTGGAAAATATTTCATAAGTTTGCAGCCCTTTTCAAGTAAAAGTAACATTATAAACAAAAACAATGGCAAAAATTCTAGTTTTAGCAAAATCAGGCTTCGGGAAAACTACCTCCTATTGTGGTAGAGAGAAGTTAGGTATCAAAGGTCTTGACCCAAAGGAAACTTATGTTATCCAGTGTATTGGTAGGGGTGTTCCTAACCCTAACTTTAAGCTGATTGAGGGTAGCATTGGAGTAGAGAATGTAGGTAAGCCTACACAGAAACTTGTAAATGCAAATGCCCTTGGTACAGGCAATAGAGTGCAGGTAGATGGTCTCACAGGTCTTGACAGATTTGCAGCAGTAACAGAGATTATCAACATGTTGAAGAAGTCTCCTTTCAAGAATATTGTAATTGATGACTTCAATTATCTTGCACAGGATTTCTATATGGCTAATGCCATGAAGGGTGGATGGGATACTCCTAAGCAGATAGGTTATGGAATGGGACTCATCTTTGATGCCTTTAAGGGACTTCCTGAGGATAAGAACATCATTTGTTGTGCTCATTATGAGGAGTATAAGGATAAGAATGGTGATTCCATTTCCTATAAGTTCAAGACCACTGGAAAGATGGTTGATGACTATATTACTCCTGAGGGTAAGTTTGATATTATCCTCTTTGGCAAGGTAGGATATGATGCAGAAAACAAGAGACCTATCAAGCACTTTGTCAAGGAGTTTGATGGAGAATATCCTGCTAAAGACAGTCTTGGTGCATTGGATGACCTTCCTGATGAGATTCCTAATGATTTGTCTATAGTAGTAGACAAATTGAAGGAGATTTATGGATAGGAATGAGACTGTAAGAATATCAAGGTTGGCTGCCTTTGGTGGACTTACTGAGAGTGATGCCAGTATAGTACTCATGCAGTATTGCATAGAGCATGGCAAGCCTTATTATGAAACTACTATGTTTGTGACTAATGTGTTAGGAAACAGGCAATTATTGTCATATTGTCTGGGTATAGCATTAAGTTTCTATGAAAGGAAGTTCACTGTATATAAGCTATGGAGTGCTCCTAATCCATTAAATATTCAGGGGCAAGAAAGAACATTATTACAAATCTTTTAATAGTAAGAAAATATGAAAACATTGACAGTAAGACAGTTTGCAGGTGTAAAAAGAATTGCACAGAATGTTAATCCTTTGGTAGTGAAGAAGAATAAGATTGCTGCCAAGATTGATGAACTCAATGCAGAGTACAATGCTCTGACTGAGGAGATTGAAGGACATGAGATGGGTGTCAAGGCTTTGACAGGTGGTCTCACAAGTGAAGACTTGGTTGTCAAGAAGGTAGAAGATACTGGTAAGGTTGATAAGGATGGTAAACCTATAAAGGTTACTAAGTATGAGCCTAAGGCTGGTGTAGTAGTGTTCAATGAGGAGGCTAATGTATATGAGATTCATGTAGAAGAGCCTGCTATTGACAATGTTGCTCCTGAGACAGTAGATGATACTGAGAAGGCACCTGAGACAGAAGTAAAGGCTGGTGAAGAGTCCCCTATTGACCCTACTAATACTTTCAACAATGGTGCAGAAGACAGTGACAAACTGCCCCTTGGAGAGTAATCAAAAGAATTAGGAATATGGAAAGTTGGATAGAAGTAATTGATGGATACAAAATATCAAATCTTGGGGAAGTTTATAGCACAAAGACTAATAAGATACTAAAGAAACATACTGATAGGTATGGGTATCTATATGTTGGAGTATATATAGATGGAAGGTTGAAGTTTAAGAAGGTACATAGGTTAGTTGCTAAAGCCTTTCTTAGTAATTATTCCGATGATTTACAAGTGAATCATAAGAATGAGGATAAGAAAGATAATAGAGTAGAGAACCTTGAAATGTGCAATAACAAATATAATTGTAATTATGGTAGCAGAAAGAATGTTCTGTCCAAAGCAGTTATACAAGAAACCTTAGATGGAAACTTTGTCAAAGAATGGGCTTCCACAAGAGAAATTGAGCAAACACTTGGATTCTCAAATACTTCTATCTCTGCTTGCTGTAGAGGATTTGCCAAAGACTATCATTCTGGTAAAGTATATCCTGTGCATCAAGCATTTGGTTATAAGTGGAAATATAAAAATAATGAATAATATGAATAAGAAAAAAGTTGGATATGCTTTTATGGCATTCAGTAAAGGAACAGAGAGTAAAGAAGGCAATGCAGTAAAGAGATATACAGGAGTAGCTCCTGTATTTGTTTTGGCTGTAAATCCTAACAAAGCAGAACTTGAAAAGCTGTATAATACCCAGCTTGAGAATGACCCTGAATATCTGGGTGAAGTTGAGGTAGGTGAGGACAAGCACAAGGTACAGAATGTCAGACTTGACTTCATTGTTAAGACTGATGCTGAGAAGTGTGGTGGTATTGAATTTACTACCAAAGTGGCTTTCTTCATCAGAAAGGAATACAGGTATAACAGAGACCAGACTAAGGTACAGGTAATTGACAAGTATGGTAGAACTGCTTGGGTTACTGTAGAGCAGGCTAAGGCACATGAGATTCCTGTATATAAGAATGGTCCTGCCAACATTGATAAGGACTACAGACCTGCTTATCATGGTGAGGAAGAGCTTACTAACTTCATTAAGGCATACCTCAACATTCCTAATGTAATGAAGTATGTCAATAATACTTGGGTTATGGTAGACAAACCTGAGGATTGTGAAGCAAGACTTGAGAACATTGCTGAGTACTTCAAGGGCAATTTCAAGGAGCTGAGAGATGTTATTGCATTGCAGCCTAATAACAAGGTTAAGGTATTGTTTGGTGTAAGAACCACTGATGATAACAAGCAGTATCAGGCTGTTTATAATCAGATGTTCTTGAAGAACAACATTACTGACTACAGTAAGTTGGATGCAGACTTGCAGGAAAGAAAGGCTGCTGGTGCATATCCTACTACTGAGTTTACTGTGGGTGACTTGAAGGAGTATGATGTAGAATCTACAGACCTCAGTAACTCTGGTGCAGCAGGTGGTATGCCTTTCCCTGCTGGTGATGCTGGTGGTGGCACACCTTGGGATTTTGGTAAGTAAGTAGTAATTTCTAAAAAAAAAGCAATGGCAATCAGCAAAGGTAAATCTTCTGTGAGCCTTGATGATATTCTAAGTAAAGTGACAGAAGCAGATATTCTGTCATATTACTTAGGAGTCACAGAGGTTCCTTGTATTATAAATAGTCCTCTTAGACAGGACAGGAGACCTTCTTTTGGTCTTTATTCTACTGATGGTAGAAGAATATTTTACACAGATTTATCCACGAGGGATAGAGGAGGTCTATTTGACCTGCTTGGTCATATGTGGAACTGTGGCTATAAGGAAGTTCTAACAAGGATTAATGAAGACATTTCAAAGTTCTGTGGTGGTGCCAGTATTCATTCATATACTCCCTGTTCTGTAAGAAGTACAAATAGCTATAACAAAGATACAGACTTGCAGTGCAAAGTCAGAGATTGGAGAAGTTATGATATTGAATATTGGGCATCCTATGGTATAACTTTAGAATGGCTCAAGTATGCAGAGGTTTATCCCATATCTCATAAGATTGTCATAAAAGATGGTCATAGATATGTATTTGGAGCTGATAAATATGCCTATGCTTATGTAGAACACAAGGAAGGCAAAGTTACCCTAAAGATATATCAGCCTTTCAATAAAGCTGGTTATAAGTGGAGTAACAAGCATGACAATTCTGTAGTGAGCCTATGGACTAAAGTACCTGAGTATGGGGAGCAGATTTGCATTTGCTCTTCATTGAAAGATGCTCTATGTCTATGGGCTAATACAGGTATTCCATCTCTTGCCATTCAAGGTGAGGGGTATAGGATGAGTGATACTGCAATTGGTGAG
>NFYZ01007201.1_pt1 | contig 13390 bp, 24 predicted proteins | sample 1092561 | NCBI WGS metagenome assembly NFYZ01 (sample SAMN03609887, study PRJNA323583) | gut metagenome | isolation source: feces | host: Rattus norvegicus | place: Malaysia | collected 2013 | reverse complement strand
CTTTAAATCCTTCTAAGAATTGTTTGAATGTATCTTCTGTTGGATTCTGTTTAAATGTTCCCCATGCTTTAATAGCATTATCAGCCTATTGATTTCCTTGTTTAAAATCTGGAATATCTTTTTGAATTTCATCAGGAAGATTAACAGAAATCATCCACCATGTATTTTCCATTTTTTTCAACACATCTGCAACTTTCTAAGCATTAGGATTAGGTTGTTGCTATTGCTATTGATTATTTTGATCAGCTGGTTGCTGAGGTGTGTTAGTATTATTAGGTTGAGCTGGTTGCTATGCAGGTTGTTGAGGTTGAGTAGGTGCCGCTTGCTGCTGACCATTCTATTGATTATTTGTCTAATCATTATTTACACCACCAAACGCTTTAAATCCTTCTAAGAATTGTTTGAATGTATCTTCTGTTGGATTCTGTTTAAATGTTCCCCATGCTTTAATAGCATTATCAGCCTATTGATTTCCTTGTTTAAAATCTGGAATATCTTTTTGAATTTCATCAGGAAGATTAACAGAAATCATCCACCATGTATTTTCCATTTTTTTCAACACATCTGCAACTTTCTAAGCATTAGGATTAGGTTGTTGCTATTGCTATTGATTATTTTGATCAGCTGGTTGCTGAGGTGTGTTAGTATTATTAGGTTGAGCTGGTTGCTATGCAGGTTGTTGAGGTTGAGCAGGTGCAGCTGGAGTTGTTGTATTATTTGCAGGAGCAGGTGTTGCCGCAGGTTGTGCTGTTGTTGCTGGTTGCTGCTATGTAGTCTAATCATCCTCAAAAATAGGTTTACGTCTTCTAATCTTTATCATTTCTTATTTAACTTTAATTTTTCTAAATAAACTGTAGCTTTTTGTGAATCTACATTTTCTTTTAATAAATCTATATCAAATCCGTCTTGAACAAGATTTTCTAATAAAGAAATATAATTTTCTTCAAGAGGTGTATAAAAATAAACCCCATCGCTGACTTTATTATATTGAAGTTTATGTTTCCTTACATAACGTACTAATGCTTTATCAACAGATGAATGAGCTTCATCTAATGTAAAATCATTTAAGTATATTGAAAAACTATTATCATTTTGATATTTCATATTTTCATATAATGCTTTCTTAAATTTTTTATTACATTTTGATTCATAAAGCATTTTTACCTATTTTGATGAAATTGTTTTTGCATATTCATCTAGTATATTTAATGGAATATTATGTTTCATAAAAAATATATCAAAAATAACTTTTTATTATTTATTCATGAATATTTTTTATATTAATATTTTCATTTCACATAATATTATTTAACTATGTATTTAGTATATACATCTTTTTGATCTGCTTCTTTTCTATTCATAGCTAAATTTACATACATTTTAAATACTGGTATAACTGTATTATTTGCAGGATTAATAGCACAGAAATATACATAACGGTCATCCCCATTATTTAAATTATTATAATCACTGATTTTATTATCCCTATAATCAAATAATTTTATTTGATTATGCGCACTATATATTTTATCATAATGTTTTGATAAAAAATCTATTGGTATATAACCACTTTCATATAAATACCACCAATTAAAATAATTATAATATGTAAATATTAATTTATCTATATTTGATTGTAATGTTCCGTAATAATCATTATCATGTAAAAATGTCTTATTCAAATCATTTGATGTAATATCAATAGTAGATGCAGTTTTTAATATATCTATATCTATTACTCCACCGGTTTCATTATAATTAATTACATAATATAAATTATTAAATGAAAATGTTGGATTTGCTATTTTATTAATCTAAAATATATAATATTCTTGTTTATAACTACATTCTGCTGGGTGATATTTAATAGTAAATACATAATTTGAATAATCAATGTAAAAGAAATTAACTGCTACATATCTTTTATCTAAAGTTAATTTCTTTTTAGGTTTATTTACAAATATTTTAGCTGCAGTATTATCTACTTTTTCTAATTTAATTGTATAGTTATCATCATCTGATGTTATACAATTTGTTAAATCAACATCACTTAATTTATTCAGATAATCACCATCTACATTTTGTAAACCAAAATATACAAGTTGTCCATCTTTATTCTTTAGATACTCACCATTAAATACAGTTTCATCTAAATAATAATCTATTTCAACACTATATGTAGTTACTAACTCAACTTCATTCTTTTTATATGTTGCCATGGGAAAATTCATTTTTTATATCTACGTCTAAATATGAAATTCTGTAACTTAAATTACATAAATAAAAAAAATTCGTTATTCAAAATAGCATTGAATAACGAATTTAATATATTACATTCCAGCTGTTATACCAGGAAAAACTTGATACGTAGTATTGCCAACTTTTGTCGGTGAACAGCTTACAAGCTAATACTAATGGCTAGAAATAAATGTTTTATTGGTTGTATAACTGGAAGACTAATAATTTCTTGGAATTGTAATATCAAATGTACTGTTATTAGTAATATCTTTTATTTTTATAGTAAATTCCACATCTGGTAATGATGAGTCATTCCATGTAATTATAATATTATTATTAGTTATTGAACCTCCAAACCTAAATGTAACTATTTTACTAAGCTATTTCCATGTTGCATAGAATGTAGTATTCTATGTAATCGGTGCTGAATTTCCTGTTGTATTACCAGATGTTGCAGTTGAGGATGTTGCCCAACCATTAAATGTATAACCTGTTTTAACAGGTGTATATTTTGAAAAACTTACAGTATCACCATGATTAACAACATCTTGAATACTAGCTGCATTACCATTTATATTACCACCACTTAAAAACCATACTACAGTATATTGCATAATATTATTTAATTTATATTTTCCAATAGACCTAACATCATCATTATTAATAGTATTAGACCAATCTATAGTATTATATAATTCATTGGTTAAAAAATCAAAACCAATTTGATAACCTTGTGTTGATTCTTGTCTCCCACCATATACATACATTTTGCTATTATCTGTAACATCACCTAATTGAAGTTGAACATTTCTATACATGTGTACTATTTTTATTGGTGCTTCTATTAATTCATTTTCATCATTACTAAATTCTTTTCCAGTAACATATGTTAATGTATTATTTGATATAAGTGTTTTTATTGTTTTATTCAAAAAAATATTACTAATATCTTTATTATTAGTGACATGATATAAAACAACATCTGTTGTTTTGTTAGTATTAATAATCGCACCTGGTATTAAATCTAAATTATGTAACAAAACTATATCAAAATCATCTTGGGTACATACAATATAATGTTCATAATATGAGACAGGAGCTTTCCATGTTCTAAAATACACATAAATGTTATCATCAGTTACATTAGTTGCCTAATTTATTTTAAATAATTCTGTATTCTTATAGTTAAATGTTATTAATCTCGCACTACCTGTTGTATTTTTAGATAATCTATATGTAATTATACCTGTTTTATTTGTGGTATCATTATTATTTTTCATTATTGTAGCATAACATCCATCAGTATCACTTTCTACCTATATATTAAAATCGTCTTCTGTTAATTCTCTCCAAGACTTTTTTTCATCTGGATCTGTTTTTGGTTTCTTAATACCAAAATATATTTCTTTCTTTGATGAATTTTTTAAAATACCATTTGAAACAGCTTCTCCATTATTATCATCATTAAACGTTGGTACTGACTCACTACTACCATATCTTTTATATCCCATTGTTTATTTAAATTTATTATTAAATTTACATTATTTATTTTATAAAAATATAGGATACTATATTTTAACCATATAATATCCTATATCACATATATTAACTATTTGTTAATCAATAAATTAATAACCCGTTTCGAAAAAGTCTGCCTACTAAAGATTTTTCCAATATTCCTTACAATCATTTATATCATTATTCGCTTCTTCTGAATATGTTCCAGTATTTACTGTTACACCACCAATCGCTGTTACTGTAAATGTACCTAATTTCTTTACTACCTATAATTTACACTTAGCTGCAATCCATTGTCTAACCCAAGGATCTTCAAATAAATCCTAATCATCTACCTTTGTTGCTAATTCACAATATACATCATTATATGGATCATGTCCAGTTACAAATAACTAATGTGTCGGTCTATTCCATCTATGCTTTATATCAACCAAATTAAACTGCTTCAACTAATCCCAATTAGACCACTATATAGTCCTAAACATAACAGTGTCCATTGCCATCTATGGTCCCATCCACATATCTGTCTAAAACATTCGATTCCATGATAAATCCGGGTCTGCAATACCCCACATTTGATTACGCATTTTTAATTCACAAAATTGAACAACACTTAAAACGCAATCCGGAAACTTAATACACCTATTCTTTCTAAATTCCTATGAATAAAATACATCTCTTGGTATTACACACTTATCATATTTAACAGCCTCAACATAGAGTTCATAAATCATATTTAGTTCTCGATCAATAATTCTATTATATTCTTTATCAGGTAATGACAGGTTGATGGTGCCACTCATTGTAATTTCTGATTTTAGGTATTCTATAAATTCAGATCTTGTCATTTAAGTTAATATATATTTTTAATATTTATTTTCAATATTAACTTATTTAAGTAATTATTTATCTTATCTTTATATAAATCATTAGGAAATATTTCTAAATAATTTAATTTATTATCTTTCGCTGTTTTTCTTTTCAATGGATCGGTTATAGTCCAATTTTGTATAGCGCTTTTATAAAATTTACTTGCTTCTGATTTAATTTTCCAATTATTAAGTATTTCTATATCATTTTCATCATTTTTATTAAAAGGGTGTTTTCCATGCGTCCACATACCTTGATATTCTATGTATAAATCATATTTAGGTAAATAAAAATCACAATGAAATGGATATAATTCTGAATAATACTATCTTTTAGTATCTTTATCTAATGTAATTAAATAATCATATATTTCATTTTCTTTTTTTGAAAAGCATTTTCCTTTACTTAATTTAATACGTGTATTAAATACTTTTAACATAATCTCTTTATTCTACGCTGGGTATTCACATCCAAAATGATTTAAACATGTTTGTTTAGATTTCTATTTAAATATATCTGATTGTATTGGATATTCAACTCCATATTTTTCTATGCATGTTTGCTTAGATTTCTATTTAAATATATCTGATTGCATAATATATTCAACTCCATATTTTTCTAAACATGTTTGCTTTGTGCGTTTCTTAAATAAATCAGACTACGTTACATATTCAGTACCATATCGATTTAAACATGATTCTTTAGATTTCTATTTAAATAATTCAGTTTGAGTGACATATTCAACACCATAATTATTTAAACATGTATCTTTATTTTTCTTTTTAATTTGTTCATTTTGCATAGCATATTCAACACCATACTTTTTTAAACATGTCTATTTTGCTTTATTACGTATTTCTTTTAATTCAAATGGATTATTTACACCATATTTTTCTAAACATGTTTCTTTAATCTTCTATTTAATTTTATCTGATTTATGTGGGTGTGAAACACCATAATTTAATAACCATGTATGTATAGTTTTATTTTTTATATTTTTATCTTTAAGAGTACAATCAACACCATATTTTTCTAAACAGGTTTGCTTCATTTTTTCTTTTACTTCTTTATTCTATGAACTAACTTCACATCCATATCGTTTTAAATTTGTTTCTACTGTTTTCTATTGTATTACTTGTTTACCTTTATCAGAATTTTTACATTGTTTAGAACAAAAACTTTTATATTTCCATTCTCGTTTATAAAATTCAAGTAATTTTCCACATACTGGACATTTAGGATGTTCTTCTATTTCATATTCAATTCTATAAATTAATTCTCTAACCATTTCATTACCTGTAGTATCATTAAATCTATTTCTTATATATGTAAGAAAATCTGGACATTTTTTATTTAAAGATATTATTTTAAGTCCTTTCCCTTTTAAATTCTAATTATAAAATTCTATACATTCTTCATCATTATTAATCATACTTAATAACTACAATTTTATAAAAATTATATATAAAAATATATAAACTGTCTATATAATAAAAAATGTGGATATACCCATATCATGAATATATCCACATTATTAAATTATTTTATTCTTATATTATTATGCAATATAAGACTTAACCATATTTGAAACCATCGCACCATCAACTAACTTAAATTGACTTCTTACAAAACCGATAACTTTACCCATTTCTTTCTGTGTATAATTACCATTATCTGCAATATATTTTTCAATTACAGTTTTTACTTCATCTTCTGATGCCATCTTTGGAAGTAACTCTTTGATGTAATTCATCTGTTCAGTAAATTCTGATGCTTCTTCTGTTCTACCTACAGAAAGACGAGTTTTAATATCACCCTGAAGTTCCTTAACCATTTTGTTAAGAATCTGAATTTCTGTTTTCTCATCAAGAACAGGGTAATTTCCATCTTGATCTGCCGCACCAGTTTTATACTCAAGCATACGAGCTTTTACCAACTTATATGTATTAAGTTTCGCCTTCTCATGAGCCTTCATTGCATCCTTAATAAGATTATTATACTTCACAATAATAGGATGCTCTTTCTTATTCTCTTCCATTTTTCTTTAATTATTTAAAATTAATTAATAATTTACTTTAACTTTACGACCAATAATAATATAAACAATTACTGCAATATATGTAAACAAAAGTCCACAAACAGCAGCAGTTGTTGTTCCTCGATTATTTGCCTTTGCAATATAATAGCAAAGAATCATACAAATAATCATTGATAAAACACATGAACCTATTAGCATATTTTTAAAATTTTATTTTATTTATTAATCATGAATATGTCCTTTAATGTATGTAAATATCTTTTTATAAGCTCCGTTTTGTATTGATTCCCACATATTTGATATATACATATCACGTCCTTTATAAAAATCTAGTAACATTTCATGAATCTTTAAATTAATTTCTTCATTTGTTATATTATTTACATAAGAATTTGTCTGTTTTTGTTCTTTAAATTTTATCATCTCTATATTTAAAATTTAATTAAAAACTCTATCTATAATCTCATTGTATATTTTCTTAAAGGTTCCATTAACCATAGCATCTCTTAATTCCGAATTATCATAGTTACAAAAACGTTTTTCAATGAGATTTTCTTTTATCTCCTCCTTTGTTGGTGTTCCACCATTTGTATTTTTAAATCGTATAGGCATTGTTTAATTATTATTTAAAAAGTTTACACAAATAATATGCTATACCTGCACATACACCAGTTAAACATAATGCGAAGGGAAATCCATAAATCCAATCTTCCATACCATTTGTTAGATTCATTCCATAAAAACCTGGAACAAGTGCAGCAACCATTAAACATATAGTTATAATCGTCATTTTCTTCATAGTCTGGTTCAAACTATTATTAATAATAGATGAATATGAAGATTGTTCACGTTCTAGAATATCACTATATATTTGAGATGTATGTAATGCCTGACTTAATTCTACTTCAACATCATCCATAAGATCTTCATCATATGATTTAGAAGGAATAAATCTTTTTGCTCTTGTTAATACAGATTCATTATCTTTAAGCGATGCAGTAAAATAAACTAAGAATTTTTCTATATTCATTATATGCATCAATTCACTTTTATTCATCTTATCACTAAGAGATGATTCTGCTTTTTTCATTTGTAAATGAATCTGCTTTAAATATTTAAGATACCAAAAATTCGATTCAAGAAAAATACTTATGTAAAGATCATAACCTGTTCTATTAATTTTTTTCTGATTTGACCAGTTAATAAAATTAGATATAACATTATTTTGTCCATAATATACAGTTACAAGTATATTATCTTTTAACATCATACCTAATGGTATAGTTGTATATATAGGATCTTGATTTTCTTCTGTTCTTACTCTATTAGGAACACGAATAATTGTTAATATCCAACCATCATCTCTATCAAATCTAGGTCTTTCATCAATATCGGAAATATCTTCATAAAAATAATCAGGAGTATTGAAATGTGAAACGAGTTCATTTATATCATCCTTTGTTGGATTTACTACATTAATCCAACAACTAGAATCATATTGTTCTGTTTCTTTAAACCCATTATCACATTTCAAATACTGTATCATATCCCTGTTATTTTTTATTTTAGATATTCTTATTCTTATAAATGAATAAAGTCTTATCTTTATTCACTTTTATCTTATCTTTTTTCAAGTTATAAAGAATACGACATAGTTCTATATATCGCTTAGAGATTTCTGACATCTCATCTTTACAACATTTCATCTGCTTTTCAATACCTTCAAGTTTATCATCGAATTCAGTAAGTTTTGCTTTATAAAAATAACAATCTTCTGTATTATCTGACTTACTATCATTCTTTGATTCTTTCTTCTTAAGTTCTGCAAGATAAAGTGCAGCTTCCATCTGATTCTTACAGAAAATATCATCAGGTTCAACCCAGATTTTAACAATCTTTCCACCTAATGAACCTGTATTCTTAACATACATTGCAAAATTATGCAAACCAGATTCATCTTGCCACATAATAATCTTATGAAGCTCATTATCTGCAACACCATAACCATAATTCAATGTATCAAATGTTGCTTCAGTTGTACTTAAAAAACGTCTCGTTGGATCATTAAAAAATGATGTCAACATTTTTGCAGTTTCATTAGAGAAAATATGTTCAGATTTCTGATAAAACTGCTTAATACGATCTACAATTTCCTTTGTAGTCATTACATTTTCTTGGAATTCCTTAATGCTATTTGCATCAATGGAAATACCTTTCTTATCTACATAAAATTTAATCATATATTATTAATTATTGGTAAATATTTTCTTAATTTTTCATAATCATCGTCATCTAGTCTAAGTCTAGTACAATCTCTAAATTCATTATCTCCATTAGAATTTCTGATATATGCATAATAACCTGACCAATATTTGTCACCGTCCCATGCATTAGTTACTCTTACAACATGTGTAATATCGTCAATACATATAACAGATTTATATTTAGTCATAAAAAAATGTTTATTATTATTTCTAAATTTTATCATAATGCATAGTTAAAAACTCATAAAATGTATATTCTTCAATATTATTTAATTCAGATTCATCTAATATAACAAAGGATGTTCCTTCTGTTTCAACAATATTATCATATTCAATGTATTTAATATTGTTTTTTAAAAGAAATTCTCGTAATTCCTCATTATTCTCACAATTATCTATATTATCACATAATATATCAGGGAATTGTTTTTTTAATTTAGATTTAATTTCAATAATTATATCATGTAAAAAATTATCATAATATCTAAATATATCTTTTAAATATAAAGTATTTTGTCCATTTGGATTTATATCACTTACATATAAATATGAGTCTTCCCAAAGAAATTTATTACTTTTCCTCTTTGGATCTGCTATATCAATTGCTTGACATAGATTTCCACAATGCCATCCTAAATGGCATTCATCAATATCAATACAATTGATTTTCTTTGAACTACCATGATATACTAACATAATAAAATAAAATTAATCAATATAAGAAATATTACCAGTTTCTTTATTCAACAAAATTGCTTTACCTTTTGATGAATATGCATAATTATCTTTCGATGGAAATATTACATGCTCTTTTGTTTCAATAGGTGATGCATATCCATATTCAAATATTTTTTCACATGTTTCTAATGAATATAATTCTTGCTTACCTATTGGTTTATAATACTTTCCATATACAATGTATCCACGACTCCATTTCGGTATTTCAATATTAACTTCTTCTCCTGTTCGCAGATTAATAATAACATCTGTTTCCTTTAAGTATTTTTGACCAACTTTTCGTTTATCACCTTTATAATTATATTTTACATAATCTTCATTATACTTATCTGCTTCTTCTTTTGTATAATGTGATATTTCAACACGTGTAAAAAAATCAAAAAGAATTTCTTTATTATATTTCTTAATACTGTAATACAATTCAGATAACCCTGCTGCACCTTTACAATAATATATATTATCATTTAATTTTTTTCCATCAATTGCTATATGCACAAATTCTGACTTTGCAAAATGTTCAGATAATGATAACATTTCTTTTTCAATATCATTATCAACAGGAACGAAACTAAAATGTGAATTTCTGATATATGTTATCATATCATCATCTGATGGTCCAGAGAACATATTTGTTAAATATGAATTAAGTGATGCCGCAAGATCTTTATTTAATGTATCTTCATCAAATTCAAAATATGATGAAAATACACCATTATTTAAATAAGTTGAAATTAAATCAGTCATTTTCTTTTATGTTTATTTATTACTTTACATATTGTATCAATCTTAATAGGTTTAATATCAACCCATTTTGAAATTTTATTACTATCAACAGGTTTATTTGTAGTTGGATCTAATACACATGTAATATGTGGTTGTTTGTTTTTAATTAACATTGATACAACTTCAGTTTTCTTAATACGAAATGCAAAAACATTTTCATATCTGCCTATACCATCAACTGTTAAATACATATGAGTATCAGGTGGTGTATCCTTTAAATAATTAATAATGTTTTCTGATTTTGCATCATCAAAATTACCATCATTAAATATCATTGTACAATGATCAATATATTTCTTCCAGTCTTGAAGATATTTTGCACCATTATCTACATTTTCACAAAATGCAATTTCAAGTTTTTCTTTATCTTCATCTGATACAAAAAAACCTGCATATATAAATGAATTAAGATTAATTATCATATTTAAATCGTTTTGTTTCTTGATCAATAAGTGAAAATAATAAACTAAATTTACTGTCTTTCTGAACTCGCTTCATATTGTATATTTTATCAACAATAGTTTTTTCTTGAAGTTCGTCAATCACATTACAGAAAGTAATATACATCGCTTTCTTTGGTAATTTATTTTCTTTATTAAATTCACTATATTTAATTAACTTGTCATCATATTCAAAAAATGTATTATCATAAAGATATTTGTATGGGTGCTTTGCAATTCCAATGATAGGAGTATTAACGCATGGTAATGAATTATCACGTAAATAATCTTTAAGTCTTGCACCTAAACCTTTATGATATGTTATACCATCATCTTCACACATATGACAATAACCATCGATAATTATAGTATCAAGAATATATCCTCGTTTCCAACATTCTTTTAATACATCTACAATACAAGGTAATTCTCTTTTATAAAAATTACCTGGCTCGTATAATGCTATATTATCTGTACGTGTAATAACAATATCTTTAAATGTTATATCATCATATGTTTCAAATATACCTGCAACTGTGCGGGCATATTCTTTATCTGTATCTTTATCTGTATAATAATATACGTCTATATAAACTTTCATAATTTTTCTTATATATTCTTATATTATTATAAGAAAAGAGTTGAATAAAGTTTGTTTATATTCAACTCTTTAATGTTATTTAGTTTAAATTACTTCCATGAAACTTCTGCAGTTGAAGTGTAATATGGATCACGACATCCAGAATATGGGTCATATTCTGCTTCTGTTTCAACAGATACTTCCATATGCTTAGAAACTTGTTCACGAACAATAGATGGAGTCTTTGTATCAACTACAGACTCTGCAGTTGATTGCATCATCTTCTTAATTGCAAGTGCAACTTCATGTTCTGGTGTATTAAGCTGTGCATCTCGAACCTCAATTTCATGTTGAAGTTCTTCTTCCTTCTGAGACATCTTCTGAATTGTTTCATGCAATTCATCAATAGTCTTAATCATCTGCTGAATTTCTGGAATCAACATAGCTTGATAAGACTTCTTAATACCCTTTGAAAGGAACTCTTCTGATGATAAATCTGTATATGATAACATAATTATATATTTTTAAATGTTTAACTTCTTGTCTATTATTTACTCATTTATTTAAAATTCGATTTATTTAATTTTAGACAAAAATACCGATTATTTTTGTAATAGCCAAAAATATTATGTTAAATATCCTAAAGTTCTAATTTATAACATCGTTTGCCACAATCATATAAACGATATAACTTACTTGAAGGTTTTACCTTACCAATATCTGATTTACGATATCTCTTATGCCCATCACCAGTAACATATGTGTAATCAGGCTTAGTATCATTAATATGAATAAAACCAAAATTTTTAAGAAAATCATCTTCCGACCATATTCTATCAACGTTACATATTACACTTTTAGGTTTTATCTTATTTATAAAATATGTAAGCAGCTTTTCGTCCGAATCAATTATTTTATAATTCTTTTTATTACAATAACGTTTGATTTCGTATATGTCGTCTTTATGACGACTAAACGTCATTAATGATACCAATTCTTCTTTATAGTATAAACCATATTTATATTTTGAACGACAATTACCTTGTAAATGATTAACGGATAAAAACTCCTCAGATAATCTAATATCTGTATTTTTTATCGTACAATCATCAGCGTGTAAGATAATATCATCTTTATTTAAGATGGCTTTCAATTTGCTTTTTATTATTTCTTTCTTTTCGTTCCATTCATCTTCAAAAATATGTATCAGTCTTATACCAATCTTTTCACAATTTTCAGTCTTGTTAAGGTGATAATTAAAGACCTTACCCTTAAACTTTTCGCTATGCCATATTAAACCATTATATTCAATCGCTATCTTTTTTGATGGGATGTATATATCAAGTTCATACGGATGGATTATATTTCTAACCCTTTGTAAGGCATCAGTAATACAAAGTTCATCTTTAATAAAATGATATATTTCATTTTCATCTAACGATTGTTGATTGCTGCACTTTGGGCAACCTTGATGTAAACAAGTATGATTTGTGCCTTTTTGGACAAAAATCCCGTGTATTGGACATATAATACTTACATTATCACTCGCCTTGGTGTAACTATCTTTTATGTAACGGTATTTATTACCGTGTATAGTATTTGCGTATTCGACGAAATCTTCAAAAGTTATTCTTGATGAAATTGAGGTTCTATCTCGTCCGCATTTAGGACAACCTTGTCCTTGAAGATGATTAGATGGTGTTTGCCAAAATTCACCATGTTCGGGACAAATGATACAGACCTTTTTATTATCTCTTTCATATAAAGTCTTGTGATAATCGTATATGTCACCAAAAAGTTCTTTGGCTTGAGTTATAAACATTTCTGTTGTTTTGGTCTTACTTTTTGCCGATTTTTCATAACGGCATTTAGGGCATCCATGACCCATCAGATGTTTTTCAGGTGATTGATTAAAGTATAG
>NFYZ01008650.1_pt1 | contig 13437 bp, 17 predicted proteins | sample 1092561 | NCBI WGS metagenome assembly NFYZ01 (sample SAMN03609887, study PRJNA323583) | gut metagenome | isolation source: feces | host: Rattus norvegicus | place: Malaysia | collected 2013 | reverse complement strand
CGGTCGTTCACTCGCTCGCATGGAGGCTCGCTCGTTGGTTGGCTGTTGCCTTCGCTAATAGAGCATTTGTTCGTCAAGCTGTTCTATATCACATATAACAATAATTTGTTAACACTATGTTCATAATTTATACTTTATTTGTTAACAACTCAATGATACAATAAAAGAAAAACTCAAGGAGATATAAAGAAATGAAAAGACCTAAAGACGGAATTATAAATAGTAAGTTGTCACCTTATGAAATGTTACAACATGCAATATTAGTTCAGGCGGTTGATGATATTAAGATATCACCATGGAGTATTGCAAAGCGTACTGATTTTAAGTGTAGCTATAAAGATGGTAGAGAAGCGGTTCAATACGTTGTTTTAGTATTGAAACAGCATGGCTACACTGAAAAGGAAATCGGAAACATTTTTAGAGAAATCACACCGCATAACTATAAATATGAAATTGTAAAAGAAGAATTAAAGAAAAGAGGTATCAAGTTATGAAACAGACAGAGATTCAAGCAAAGTATTTCACACGTTGGCACTATGATTCTATCGAGTCCACTTCAAGCAAGGCTGACTATATCGCCCGTGTTGGCAAACTTGCCAACGTTGCAAACAAGCGAGCCAAAACGCTAACAACTGCGATATCAAAAGGCAGAATCACAGAAGATAGAACGGCACTTTTCAGATATCAAGATGCTGTTGATTACTTTAACAAGCGCGTTTCTTATAACGCTTCTTATGTGTCAACAGGCAAGGCAGTTTATAAAGATTTTTCAATTCGTGAGCTGAGAGCACTTGAAAACAAGCTGTTACATTATCTTGAAGCAAAAGCTTCGACAGCAATAGGCAGTATAGAAGTAGAAAATAAACGTGCGGCAACTTTTAAAGAACGTTACGGGGTAGATATATCAAATCTCTCAAAAGATGTTAGAGATAAGCTTTTCAACACATTACACTACTTATCAGACAAAAAGTATGCTAAGCTATCAAGTGATCAAATTGTGACAATGCTGACTGAGTCACTTAATACGAATAGCCGTAAAGGATTAAATGACCTTTTTGACCAGTTTGAAGAGCTGTACCCCAACGTAAAAGATCAGGCAGAATTTAGAGTTGCTATGATACAAAATAGTTCATTGTCATGGAAAGACAAAGCACGAGAATTTAAAGCGGCAAACAAACTATACAAGAGCAATCGGGCGAAGCCAAAACCAAAGTCTATAAAACAGGAGTTATAAATTATGATAGTTCAATGTTTAAATAGATCAAATCAATATGATGATATAGAAGTGAAGTCAGTGACGGACTATGTGCCGTCACACTGCTTTTCATTGCATAAACCTTTAGGCAAAAAGAAAGATAGTCCGTATTATATTGATCAATTCGCAACATTTGATATTGAAACAACATCACGGACACGCATTGAAAAAGACGATCAAGGCGAAGAAGTCACTAAACCTATTGACGCTTTTATGTATGTGTGGTCTGCTTGCATTGACGGAGAAGAAGTACAGGGTAGATATTGGAAAGATTTTCTTGTTTTGCTTGATAAAATTCAAGCTTACTACAAAACTAATGAGACACGCTATTTTGTGATTTACGTTCACAATTTGCCTTTTGAATTTTCTTTTATGATTGGATATTTAAACGATTATAGCGAAGTGTTTGCAACTGGTAAACGTAAACCGCTTGTATGGCGACTAAAGAAACGTGGTATAGAACTGAGATGCAGTTATAAGCTTACTAACATGTCACTCGATAACTTCACGAAAAAAATGGCGGGATGTGCGCATATAAAAGCAAAAGGTGATCTGGACTATTCACTTATCAGGCACAATGAAAGCTATATCAATCCTACTGAGTGGGGATATATCATCAATGACACGTTAGGCTTGTGGGAAGCACTAACGTACATGCTTACAAAAGATAAAGATACTATTGCAACAGTGCCGCTGACAAGTACCTCTTATGTACGCCGTGACATGAAAAGAGCTATAAGAAAAGGCACTACTACACGATTGCTAAAGAAAAAGCTTGCTTTAAACGACGAAACATATAAACTTTTGAAAGAAGCTTTTCGGGGTGGAGATACTCACGCCAATATGATAAAGTGTGCGAAAATATATCATGACGTATATAGTTTTGATGCTTCGAGCATGTATCCAGCTATGCTTCTTTTGATGCGATTTCCTGTGACGGCATTTGAAAAAATGCCTGTAACATCAAAATGTTTAAAGTATATAAAAAGTAAAGACCTTGCATGGATAGCTCAAATAAAGCTTACAAACGTAACACTTAAAGAAGAACAATACAATCCGTATCTGTCAATAAGTAAATGCCGTAACTTACAAGGGGTTGACCCTGATAATGGTAGAGTATGGAAAGCTGCGGAGCTTGAAACAACTGTTACAGATATAGACTTTTCTATAATAGAAGAATGTTACGATTTTGATAGCATTGAAATTATAGAAGATACCCTCTATACTGCCCGTTATGGATATATCCCAGATGATGTAAGAAGTGTTATCATGGAGTATTTCACTGCGAAAACAAAACTTAAAATTGCAGTAAAGCATACCGCCCCAAATAGCAAAGAAAGAGAAGAAGCAGAGTACGACTTGATGAAAGCAAAAAATAAGCTTAATGGCATTTACGGCATGTCTGCAACAGACCCTATACATCCTATTATGTTGTACTTGGAAAACGAATGGCAAGAATTTTCGTATGCAATGTATGAAAACGATATTGCATATAAAGAAAAAGTTGATGCAAGCGGCTTTTCCGTACCAGATGAAAAATCCATTGCAGAGCAAAGTGAGAAAAGTGTACTGCCTTATGTTTGGGGAGTATACACAACTGCACACGCAAGAAAGCACTTGCGTAGGATTTTAGCATGTGCTGAGAGTAGCTATATATACTGTGATACTGATAGTTGTAAAGCAACTAACTTTAATTTTGATAAATTGACAGAATTAAATAATTGGATATATAAGCTGTGTGAAGAAACTAATACTTTTGTTAACATTGACGGCAAAAAATATTATATCGGATATTTTGACTGTGAAAGCAATATAAAATCTGAAAATAGGTATGAACCAGAATACAAAGATTTTAAAACTTTAGGTGCAAAGAAGTATTGTTTTAACGCGTATAAAGAAACAAAAGATAAAACGTATTTTGGATGCACAATATCAGGAGTTAAAAAGTCAAGGGGTGTAGAAGTAATTAAAAATCTTGATAACTTTAGAGAGGGGTTCAAGATAAAAAATAGCGGTGGATTCCAAATCTGGTATAACGACAGTGATAGCATTACAAAAGTAAAAGTCACTGACTATCAAGGCAAAGAGGCAATAACTGAATATACTGGGTATAGTTGTATGATAGCACGTGACTATGAAATAGGCTTGTCAGATGATCAAATAAAGAATTATACTATAATTGATGAAATATCCGAATAAATAACGTTTTATTTGCAAAACTTTTATAAATAAGTTATTATATACTTGCAAGGGGAAGATACCCTAATAAAAGAAAAGAGGATACTGAAAATGAGAATTGAAAGACAGTCAAGAGAATTTGACAAGAAAGAAATGTTTAAGATGGCAAATGATAATCACCTGCTAATGAAGAATTTGCCAGATGATACCATTGTAAACGTAACTGATTATGTGCGTTATACTACCGATGACGATAAGGAAGTGGCAGTTTTCTATCATACCAATACAGAGACAGGTGAAGTCGTAACAATTGCAACTTCAAGTCCAACTGTGATTAAGACAGCCGAAAGTGCATATGATTTTATGGAGAGTTACAATTTACAGTTTAAGTTGACTCGTTCACAGAGTAAGGCGGGCAGAACTTACATGAATTTTGAGCTTATTTAAGACAGGAAGGGAAGTCAAAAGACTTCCCTCTTTTAAGGTAAAAAGAGGTGCCAATATGAGCTTATATAAAGAAAACGGCTATTTGAATTATAAATACATTTGCGATGTTGGACAACGTTACATTGATATAATAGGTGGCAGAGGTATCGGAAAATCTCACTTGATATGTGATATTTGGAATGATGGTCACTATCCGATTTTGTATGTACGTAGAACAAACGTTGCACTTGAAAATAGTTTTTCTACCATAGGAGACTTTGTGAAACCAGATTGGTTCGGGAAAGATATTCGTTTGAAATATAACGACAAAAAAGGTTATGGCAAAGCATATCTGACAGATGAGGACTTGCAAAACGATACCCCTTTCATAGTGGGTGTTTCATTGTCTACGTTTCAAAACAAAACTGGAATAGATTTCACACGTTTTTATGATGTGATTTTTGATGAATTTATACCGCAAAAAGGTGATAGACCGATCAAAAACGAGTTTCAAGCATATAAAAATATCATGGAAGTGCTTTTTAGAAACCGCCCCGACTCGGAAACGGAAAAGATACGCACGTGGTTTTTTGGAAATTCTAACGCTATTATGTCGAATATCTTGATCGGGTATAGACTTATCCCTGATTGCTACAAGGCAGTCAAAGAAAGAACCGAGATTACACAAGTAGACAGGTGTGAGACAACACTTATACTTCCTTTTAAGTCGCCTATTTCAGAGAAAAAGAGACAAAACGCTTTTTATAGAAATCTTCCAAAAGGCAGAACTAAAATGGAGCTTGATAATGAGTTTATGGATTTAGAAGATGACAGAATACGTCACCAAAACTTAAAAGAGTACACGCACGACATGAAAACACCTCTGTTTTCCGTATGGCGGCATAAGTCAGAATTTAAGTTTTATATAACTAAACCTATGCGTGCTTTTTGTGATGATATTTTTGATACTTCGCCTTCGTCGCTGGAGAGGTGGCAAACGAGTAGTAAAAAGTATCTTAGACCAATGTTTATAAGTGGCGACATTACATTTTCAGACTACGAAACGCAATGCGACTTTTTAGCATCATTTGATTGCGTATCATGGCACGATATTTTATAAAGTTTATATTGACAAACAATAACATAAATGATATATAATAAGTAGGCGGTCGCACTATCCAAACACTAGCCAGTGTGTGCGAGTCGGGGACGACAGACAGACCGCCTTTGTAATGCTGTATAGTGTAGCGGTTAGCACATGTGACTTTGAATCACAAAGCACTAGTTCAAATCTAGTTACAGCTGTATAATAGAAAAGAGGTGAAAACATGAAACTTGATGAAATTTTAAAGCTTGTAAATGCAGGCTATAGTAAAGATGAGATCAAAGCTCTTGACACAGCAAAAGAGCAAAAGCCAGAGCAAAAGTCAGAGCAAAAGCCAAAGCAAAAGACAGAGCAAAATCCAGAGCAAAAGAGTGACACTTCTTTTGACTATGATAAGTTTGCATCAGCACTTGTAAAAGCGCAACAGATTGCAAACGGAAAACAAAATTTTGGCGGAACTCCATCAAACACGGATATTAGTAAATTCTTTTAAGGGGAGGGGTAACAATGGCTAATCTTACATATACGCAAGTATCAGGATTGCTTAACGTAATGTATGCGCAATATACTGGTTTAGTAACTACAAGTCAATTATCATTTGGCGATATGCAGAACACCTTTAAGATGGGGCTTGATAGGGAAGATGATAACTTATACCAGATTATTCCTACCGTTATAGCAAAAACGATCTATTCCATCAGACCGTATTCAAGAAAATTTAGCGGTATGGTTTGGGATGAACAACGTTTTGGAAACTACATTAGAAAATTTACGCCAATTGTAGTTGGATCTAATGTTGATAATAACGAGTGGGATATTAACGTAGAACTCAGTAAACTAGATACACAGCAAGATTGGAAAGTGGGAAGTAAACCAGTTAAGTATGATGTACTTCTTACGGTATCTAGTGGCGGCCAAACTTTTGCAAGAAAGTATACAATTTATAAGAATCAGCTTAATGCTGCATTTGATTCTGAAAGCGGTGTTGCAGCTTATTTTTCTATGCTAATGACCGAGTTCTCAAACGTTTATGAAATTGATCTTGAAAACATTTCTAGGGCGCAAATTGCAAACCTTGCTATTATTCTTGCTGATGCAGGAAAGGAAACACCCACCGAAGGAAACATGTGCAAAGCTTCGCAAGTTTTCCATGCACTAACAAAGTATAATGCCGAAACAGGTCTTGCTATGACAGCAAACACAATCATGAATCCTGCTGATTTTAGACCATTTATGATTTGGTTATCAGCTGAGATCAAAACGCTCAAGGAAAATCTAGCTATCAGGTGCAGGCGTTATCATGGAGATTTCATAGGTAAACCTGTAAACAGGCATACGGATGCAAATAATCTTCGATTTTATCTCATTTCAAAATTTGGAAATTATTTTGAAGCAAATGGCACTGAGTTTTTCCACCCCGAAAAGGCAGAGTTGGGAGATTATGAAAAAGTTACGTTCTGGACGGATCCTGATAACCCTATGAAAATTTTCGGTGATGCTAAGGGTCTAAAGAGTGATGGTAAGACTGAGTTTATGCTTGCAGAGCAAACGGTTGACAATGTGTTAGGAATTATGATGGATATTGATACATTAGGCATAGTTCCTGTTGATCAATGGAGTGCAGTTGAGCCGCTTAATGCTAAATATGGATTCAGAAACGGTTGGAATCATTACACGTTTAAGACACCAGTTGATTTTACAGAGAATGCTATATTGATTTTACTTGATTAACGAAAGGGGGCGAAAGCCCCTTTTCTTGAATAAGGGGGTAGCGATGTCAATTACAGTTAATTTTGGAAAATCCGACAAAAGAATTAACAGTACAAAGATACCGACGTTTTCAGAAAGTGCTGCCTGTGTGCTTAAAAGTGGTACAAGTATAGAAAATCCAACTTTTATTTTGCAAAAAGTTGCTCCTTTTGATTGGAATGTTGCGTACTGTGAAACGTTTGGAAGATATTATTTTATCGATGATGTTACATATGTAGAATCTACTTATGAAATATCATGTACTTGTGATTATTTGGCTAGCTACAAAGATGAGATTCTAGCTAATAGTGCTTATGTTGAGCGAGGCGGTTTGGATATAAGAAATCCGTTTATTATTGACACCATGTTACCTACTCTTTGCAATCCAACTATTAAAATAGCAAGTGCAACGTTGGCAGTTGATACAAGCGGCTGCATTGTAATATGTACAGCAGGAAAATCAGGAAATGGCTTTACAATTTTAACAGTTGCTAATTTTAATCGCTTGTGTTCATATTTATACACAGCTGAGTATACTACGGGGTTAAACGATTTTTTAGAAAATCCAGATGGAGTTGCTAAAGAGGTAGCACGTCCTCAAGACTACTTACTATCTGCTATGTGGCTGCCTTTTCAATCCCCTGGTGGTACACCAGTTAATGTAACGTTAGGATATGTTGACACTGGTATACCAGGGTGGCAAGTATCCACAAAAGACACTTTTAGTAAGTCGGTAAGCGTTACAATTCCTAAACCAGATAAATCCAGCAATTCTGAATTTCCGTATCTAAAATATTCACCTTTTGCTCATTATACATTACAAGTTCCGTTTTATGGTACAATTCCACTTAATCCAAATCTATTATCTGAAACATTGCTAATAAATTACACAATTGATATAAACGGTGGATGTGATATTTCAATTTTAAGTGGGGCAACAGTTGTTGTATCATTAAATGGTAACTGCGGTGTACCCGTAGGTTTTTCAGCCAGACAAACAAACATTATTGGAACTTCACAAGTACAACTTGCTAGCGCAATGTCTTTTGCTGATGGCATTGGGAAAGGTGTAGAATCTGCAATGGCTGCTGACGCGGTGGGTGCTGTGAGCAATTTTGTAAATGCTACGTCTGTAATTGGTAGTGGCATAATGTCAGGGCTTGAAGCAGCAGTGCCCCGTGTATCAAGTAGTGGTGGTAGCGGTTCGATTTATGTAAACAATTTGGTGTATTTGATAGGAGAATTTTACACACAAGTTGAAACAAATTTACTATATCAAGGATATCCGTGTTGTAAAGTTAAAACATTAAGTGAATTATCTGGTTTTATTAAGTGTAAAAATGCAAACATAAAATGCAGCGCAACTGCAAATGGAACTGCAATTATTATTAACTATTTGAATGGAGGTATGTTTATAGAATGAAACCTTTTGTATATAGTGGCTACTATGTTGGTGAAGGTGTATCAAGTCCTATTATTAACGAATATGAATCACGACAAAATCCAAACATGATTCACGTTAACAACACTTGGGACTATGCAACATACTTTCGCTACTTTTTGCAACGTGCAGAAAGTCTTATACTTTTTGACGGGATGCCTAAAAACTGGTCGAAAAATTATATCTATCCTTTGCTGTTTTTAAAAGGAAACTTTTGTGTTATGAATACTGCAAAATTTGGAGTAATACCGCAACACGGCTCTCCATATGGTTTTGATGTACAGTATCAACCAACTAACTATGTAGTTGCTAATCCAGCTTTTGATGCCTCTTTTAATGGTGACTTGATTATAGGCGAAGATTGTGAGATTGTGAGATTAACACCTGACTGGCTCGGAATTGGGGATTTAATCAATTCATACGCGCAAAGAGTAGCCATGACGTTATCTAACCATGACGTTGCGTGTGCGCTTGCAAAATTTGGTTTTATTTTTACGGCGCGCAACAAAAGCGCAAGCGAGACTTTCAAGGCAGCTTTTGACGATATCATGAGTGGCAAGTTGGCAGTTGTAATAAATCAGTCACTTTTTGATAAGGAAACAGGACGCCCTCTTTATGAATATTTTAACAATGATATTGAAAAATGTTACAATGTCGTAAAGGCAGCGTTGGAAAGCGTTGAAAATCTCAAACACGCTTTTGATATGGAAATTGGTATTTACACAGCGCCATCTAAGAAAGAACGTATGATTACAGACGAAGTTGAGGAAAGCAAAAATGCGATTATGTCAAAGTGTGAGTTGTGGGTGGAAACCATTAACGAATGTTTGGAAAAAGTAAACAGTCATTATAACCTTGACATTCGTGCACGTTTGCGATATCCTAACAATAGAGGGGGTGAGCGGAGTGAGAACGATAATTCCAATAGCGACTCTGTATGACTATGATAATAGTATCTTTACGGATATCTATGTTAAAGGTGTTTCAAGAGATCAACTAATTGAACATTTTTTGCTATCATATGGAGATTTGACACCTGTTTACCAGAATCCCTCATATTTAAGAAGACATGTTACAACGGTAGCACGTTCTTTGCAATGGAGTATTGACCACTTGTGGGAAGTAACACAGCTTGAGTACAATCCAATAGAAAATTATGATAGGATGGAAAATTGGACTGATAATGGAAACGGCACTTTCCAGAAAGGGAAAGTTGATACCGAAGAAACGTTTAATAAAGGTAGCATCACAACAACTTTCGGAAAAGTTTCTGACAACACTCACAAAGTTGCAGCTTTTAATTCTTCAACTCCTGAAGTTGCCAACACTGATAACACGACTGACAGCGGAAGTGATTCACAGACTTTTGGTGCTGATACCTCACACGGAAGTGTTACCAATGGTTTGGATGAGTCAACAACAAACGGAACCCATGACGGAAGGATTCATGGCAACATTGGTGTTACTACTTCGCAACAAATGATGCAGTCAGAAATAGATTTGTCTAAAGCTTACAATTTTCTTGATGAGGTATGTAAGCTTTATGCCGATAGACTTTTGATAGGAGTGTGGTGATAATGGAAATTATGAACACAATTGCACAAATCGCTCAAATGGTGGGCGTACCTTGTGTCTGTCTAGGTGCGGTGATGTGGTATGTTAATGCACTAGATTTGCGACAGCGTGAAGAGCGAAAAACATGGTACGAAAAGCATGACCAGGAGAGTGCAAAGTGGGTTGACGCTCTAAACAATAACACAAAAGTTATTACAGAATTACTAACAATTGTAAAAGAAAAGGAGACTTAAGCTATGATTTATGATATTCCTGACAAGAACGTTGCTTATATCGCTAAGGCTAGAGAGCTTTACAAAAACCGCGACAAGTACGCTTACCTTTACGGCGCGAAGGGTCAAAAATGTACTCCTGAGGTTTTTGATGCTTTATGGAAAGCAGAACCGAATTATTTTAAGAAGTACAACGCACAACAGAAAGCACAAATTAAAGCGTTCTGTATGGGAAAAACTTTGATTGATTGTAGTGGATTCATTAACCTTGTGACAGGGAAATTTATGTATTCGACTGCCTATATAAATAGTTGTACTAATGTAACTACTCCCGACAAGACTAAAGATGGAGATTTACTTTATACAACGTTTGGCGGTACAGGTAGGCACATAGGGCTTGACATCGGGCATGGTTTCTTCATGCACTGCGGAAAAGAGCTTGAAACAATTTCAATCGGTGTGATTGATGGATTTGGTTGGGAAAAAGGCGGCCAGTTGTTATGATAGGGGGTGTAGATATATGGCATTTTCAAACTTTCCGTATACCGATTTTCACAATTTAAATTTGAATTGGCTTCTGGATACTGTAAAAGATTTAAACATCAAGTGGGATGATTACTATAAGCATTGGAATCAATGGCAACAAGATGTGCAAAATTATATTGATAATTTAGATTATATTGCGGCTATTGACAAATATCTTGATGATTTGAAAAACAGCGGCGAATTGTCTAACATTATAGACACGTGGCTTACTGAATACGGACTAATAACAATAGGCGACTCTTACGGGGAAGGGTACACCCCTGACGGAACTGTTAAGTCTTGGTGTGATATCCTGCATGAACGTTACTTTTCAAACGCTAGCTTTTACATTAATAAAAGTAAGGGCGGCAGCGGTTTTGCTGCAAACACTCCATTTTCAGAATTACTTACAGCCGCTGTTGCTTCCTTAACAGATCAACAGAAAAAACTTGTAAAGTATGTTGTTATTGCAGGCGGTTGGAATGACCAATTTGCACAAGTAGGCGATATTGTAAACGGTATAACAGACGTTGAAACCGTTATGCGTTCACTACCAAATGCAACTTTATATATCGGATGGATAGCAACACCTATTGTCAGCAACTTTCCTAAATTAACCGCCCAAAGAGCGTATGAAGCTGCCAAAGCTGTTTATGTTACATCATGGAACCGATACAAATATTTGAGTGGTGCTGACAGTGCATTAAGATGGGGTAGTGTATTATCATCCGATAATATCCACCCTAACGCAAATGGACAAAACTCAATCGCTGACATGGTTTACAAAGCTATGAATGGTTATGCAACATGGAATAGATCAATGGACGCTTATATTACTGGTGTCGGATGCGCTCTTAGCATAGGCACTATGCACGTCGATATTACTAATGATAATGCACATTGTAGTGTAGGAAATGTTATTAAAATGTTAGGCATGACTTTCAACACTGCTAAAGATTTCACAAATACATCTGTCATTGTTATGCACCACACCGTTACTTTTGTAAATGAACAATCAATATGCAACTGCAATGCTATTTTACATGATAGTAATGGTTGGCATCATTGTTTTGCAGTGCTGACAATTAATCCTTATGATGATACTCAAATTGATACAGGTTCAATATATTTACAATTGGTTGATGTAAGTGGGGATGGTTATAAAACTTTTACATCCGTTGACGCAATCCAATTGTACGGAGTAGAGTTCAATATCCCATTGCATTAAAAATAAAGAGGGATTATCCCTCTTTATTTTCTTTCTACGGATATTACTGTAACGTGATTGACAAACGGTAGTTTTGATACATAGTCAATAGCAGAATCACTTGCCTGTCTTGCATTGTATCCCATACATTCCACATATTCCACATTGATATCATCGCTTTCCGTATTCAAAAAGGCTACTTCCACCCAATATGTGTGCTTCATCGTTCTCATTTCTTTACTCCTTTTACAAGAAAATCAAGTGAAAGCTTTACTATTTCAAGATATTGAATTTCTGCTATAGTCGAAGCATTACAGGTTTGATTATAGATATAAGCATACATTTTCATAATATCATTGTGAAAAAGTGGTGTTTTTAAAATTTTATCACGGCATTCTTGTAAAAGTCTATTTTTCTTTATCTGCGTTAAATTATCCATGTTCACTCCTCACTTTCAACCCAGTATTGAATTGTCATGAAGTTTTTAGAGGGTTTCCCTTTATAATAGCTCGGAACTACTCTCACAAACCCTTTTCCATATCTGCCTTTATACGGATGAATTGTTGTTAAATTAACGTTCATATAGCCACGTACCTCCGCCCATGTTACGTATTTAAGATTGTGATTAAATAGCCAATCGCCTGTTGTTCTGCTATCTGCTACCATGATTGCTTTACCGATTGTGTTTCTGTTTTCAATCCCATATAAATTCATATTTTTCCTTCTTTCTTCCCGTATAGCCGATAGAACAGCTGTAATTATCAGTCAATTCTACTTTTATTGTATCGCCTTGACTCGTGATAGCCTGTTGCTTCTTCATAAGCAGATGACCAACTACCGCTCTCAACATTTTGCATTGATAGTTTCGCTTCTATATAGCGACGCATTTCATTTGATATTTTACCTTCTGCCCACATTACATTTTTTCTTCTTAAAAAGGTCATACAACAATTATCATATGATAACAATGTCTTACATTTTCGCAAGCGTGTAAGTGTTTCTTGCATTTCTTTATATACGGTTAGATATCTCTGCCGCTTTTCGTCAATCATATCAAAATCGAGGTTTGCAAGTGTTGCAAGGCTAACGTGATGCCATTCTGGATTAGCAATTGCACTATATCTTTTCCATGTTTGCTGTTCTGGCAATGGTGCAACTTTCACACTATCGGTATCAACATAGATATGACCTTTAATTTTATTAGTTTCTTCTATAGTATACCATTTTAACATATCATCTTTGTTGCAATCAATCAATTCAAATAATGTGCGCATTACATTGATAACAGATTTAGTATGAATGTTAAAATTTGAAATGTAATGGTTATGAATATTGCTATAAAAACTTACTTGTCCTAAATACGAAGCTGTTATTGTAATAGCAATTTTTTCACCTGTTTCATATGTGTAGTTAAGTACATACGTTGATTCTTCTTTATTCTCTGTTACAAGATTCAATGTATATTCACCATTGCAATAGTTTTCTCTGTATCCCTGTTCAATTTTCTTTAATAATGTATTTTTACTCATCTTCATAAATTACCTCTTTCTGTTAGTCTTTCCTAACTGTCTTTATTTTTCTTTTCCTCTATGGTTATATAGTACTATAGTACTGTTAACACATTATGACGTATTTGTAAATAAATTGTTAACGATATATGTTTTAATTTATAAACGCTCTTATAGTTCATTTGTTCGATTTATATTATTGTCTGACAACTTGTGGGAACTTGCACATTTGTATATTATATTTAAAGAGTATCTC
>NFYZ01000007.1_pt1 | contig 13598 bp, 16 predicted proteins | sample 1092561 | NCBI WGS metagenome assembly NFYZ01 (sample SAMN03609887, study PRJNA323583) | gut metagenome | isolation source: feces | host: Rattus norvegicus | place: Malaysia | collected 2013 | reverse complement strand
GGGGGAGTATCCATCTTTCCAACTCTGAGCAATTTTTGAAAAAAGGGGGTGATGGCCAAAATGAACAGAGCAACTGTCAGCAGAAAAACGAATCGAATTTTTAAAGAAACAGTTTTATATATGCAAGAAATTGGAACTTACAAGAAGGAGTTCGACGTTACGATTCGCAGGTATGCAGAGATGCGATTTCAGTACGATTTGTTGTATCAAAAGTGGTTCGAAGAGGGGTGCAAAGTGACAGAGACTTTTAAAAATAAATCCGGAAATGAGAATGTTCGCAAGACTGCAGAATATTTGGCCATCGAAGCTCTTCAAAAGAATCTTCTTACAATCGAAACAACTTTAGGATTGACTCCAAAAGGATTAAAAGCGATTAAATCAAACGGACTTGAATCCGCAAAACAAAGTAGATTGGCGCAGGTGTTAAGTAGTGTATAATGGAAAGTATTTTTCAGAAGTACAGAAATATTGTCAAGATTGTAAGAGTGGAAAAATCAAAGCCAATATTTATCGTATAAAAGCAATTGATAGATTTTATAGAGATTTGGAAGACGAAAGATATGAATTCAATCCAAAGGATGCAGATTTCATTATTTCAATCATTCAAAAAACAATTTGCCACATGCAAGGCGAAACGCAAGATGGAGAACCTTTACGAGGTACTCCTTTTATTTTGATGCCTTTTCATAAATTTATAATCTACAACCTGTTTGGAATCTATCGAAAAGGAACAAAGATAAAGAAATATCATGAGGCTTTAATATTTATTCCTAGAAAAAATGTTAAAACATCATTTTCTGCAGCATTAGCGTATGCGGTTGGATTACTTTATCGAAAGTCCGGATCCAAGATTTATGTTGTGGCCGCAGCCTTAAAGCAAACGTTGGAAACATTCAATTTTCTTAAATATAACGTAAGAAACATGGGAGAATCCGATGAGGATGGAGGATTGTTTCATATTATCGACAACAATAACGAACATTCTATAAAAGCAGAAATGTCTGACGGAATGTTCGAATTAAATGCGTTGGCCACAAATCCAGATGCGCAAGATTCATTTAACTGTAACTTTGCGATTGCAGATGAGGTTCATGCCTTTAAGAAACCGAAACAATACAATTTGTTTAAAGAAGCCATGAAGGCTTACGCGAACAAATTAATGATTGGTATTTCAACTGCAGGAGATGATCCAAACAGTTTTTTAGCGCAAAGAGTTCGATATTGTAAAAAGATTCTAGATGGCGAAGTAGACGATGAGCAATACTTCGTTTTTATTTGCGAAGCCGATCTAACTGAAAATGAGGAAGGCGCAAAGTTTTTGGATTACATGAATCCAGATGTTCAGGCAATGGCCAATCCTGGTATTGGTCAATCGGTTCGTGCCGAAGACTTAATGAACGATGCGATCCAGGCGCAGAACGACCCTCAACAAAGAAAAGATTTCTTCGCGAAATCATTGAATGTTTTTACAAATCAAATTGATACATATTTTGATATGAATGTCGTGAAGACATCCGATGCCAAGTATAATTGGACGATTGATGAGTTGGCCAAGCTTCCTATCAAATGGTATGGCGGTGCGGATTTATCCAAACTGCACGATTTAACCGGTGTTTGTATTTATGGCCGATATAAAGGAGTGGATATCTGCATCAGTCATGCGTTTATTCCACGTAGTACGGCATATCAGAAATCGGATGAAGATAACATTCCAGTATTCTGGTGGGAAGAAGAAGGATGGCTAACATGCTGTAATTCAAACGTCATTGAATATGAAGATGTAATTCAATGGTTCATAAAAGTTCGAGACAGAGGTTTTAGAATTCGATGGATTGGATACGACAGAAGGTATTCGCGTGAATTCATTTTAAAAATGAAAAAAGCGGGTTTTAAAATTCGTGATCAGAAACAGTTGTACGTTGAAAAAACGGAAGCTTTTCGAGAAATCGAGAAAAAGTTCAATCTTCAAGAATTTTATTACGTGCATAATCTTGCGTATGAGTATTGCGTTGGGAATGTAAAAGCTACAGAAGATAGCGATGATTTTGTTCGTTTCCAAAAAGTAATGCCAAACCAACGTATAGATTTATTTGATTGTTCAGTTATCGCTTGTAAACAATTATTGATTGCAGAAGAAAAGAATTCGTCTGCTTCGATGTTCTTAGATTAGGAGGCTTATTTTGTCAAGGAGAAACAAGAAGAAAAACATTAGACCGGATCCACAAAAAAGGTCGAATTATGCTGCGGTAATGCCAGTGAATTGGGAATCTTTATTGTCAGCCGGTTATACACCGTTATCACAGAATCCTGAAATTATTAGTGCAGTTAATAAGATTGCCAATCTAATTGGAAGTATGACAATCCATTTAATGGAGAATTCTAAGAATGGTGATCAAAGAATAAGTAATGCATTATCTAATTTGGTGGATATCCATCCAAATAAATATATGACGAGAATGACATGGATGTCTTCTATCGTTCGTTCTTTATTATTGGAAGGTGATGGAAACTGTGTTCTGTATCCAAGAACAGTATACGGGTTGATTGAAGGTATCTATCCATTGAATCCTGGAAGTGTTTCATTCGTTCCAAATGGTGATTTTGGGTATTCGATTCTTTATAACGGAAAAGAATATTTACCGGAAGATTTGATTCATATCGTGATTAATCCGGATCCAAACTATCCATGGAAAGGTGTGGGATATCGTAAATCCTTACGAAGCGTGGCCGAAACATTAGATCAAGCAAGTGCCACAAAGAAAGGATTCATGGAATCAAAATGGCAACCCTCATTAATTGTTAAGGTCGATGGAATGGTTGATGAATTTTCTAATTCAGATGGAAGACAAAAGTTATTGGACAAATACATTAAATCAAATCAGACTGGAGAGCCGTGGCTTATTCCTGCAGACGGATTTGATGTGGTTACAGTAAAGCCATTATCATTGAATGATTTAGCAATCAAAGATTCGGTTGAAATGGACAAAAAGACAGTAGCTTCCATTTTAGATGTTCCAGCATTCGTATTAGGTGCTGGAGAATTTAACAAAGAGGAATGGAACAACTGGATCAATACAAGAATTAAAGGAATTTGTGAGTGCATCCAACAGGCACTTACTCGAAGTTTGCTTATCAAGCCTGAATGGTATTTTAGGTTCAATTATAGGTCGCTTTATGCTTATGACATACAGACACTCTCGACGGTGGGATGTGATTTGTATACGCGAGGAATCGTGACAGGCAATGAAGTCAGAGATTCACTAGGATATTCTCCGATGGATGGATTAGATGAATTGATCATACTTGAAAACTATATTCCACAAGGAATGATAGGAGACCAGAAGAAATTGGAAAAAGGTGGTGAGAATAATGGATAAAAAATATCAGATGAGAAGTTCTTTATCTAAATTCAAAACTAGAGATGCAGATGGGAAAAAGTATATCAATGGGTACTTTGCGGTATTCAATTCCCATTACCAGTTATGGGATGGGGTTACTGAAAGTGTAGATCCGCATGCGTTTGATGGCACACTGGATAGTGATATCCGTTGTTTGATTGACCATGATACACGTTTGGTTTTAGGACGTACCAAATCAGGAACATTAACTTTAAGAGTTGATGATAAAGGACTATGGGGCGAAGTTGAAATCAATGAATCAGACCAGGATGCGATGAATCTATATGCTCGCGTACAACGTGGAGATGTGGATCAATGTAGTTTTGGTTTTGAGATTACTTCAGAAGAATATGCAGAAAATGGAAGCAAAGTTCATTGGACGATTAAATCCGTGAATCTGTATGAAGTATCTGTAGTTACTTTTCCTGCATATGAAGATACACAGGTATCCGCGCGTAAAAAGGAATTTAACACAATTCGTTCTAGGAAGTTAGAACAAAGAAAAAAAGAAATGCTAAAGAGATTGAAGGGAGAATAAGCATGTTAAAAGTTTTAATGTTGCGTAAAAAATTAGATACGCAGAAAAAGAATCTTGAGAAATTAAGAAAAAAAGAATCTGATTTTGAAAAGCGTACAAAAGAATTAGAAGTTGCGATTTCTGAATTGCGTGATGATTCAACAGAAGAAGAACAAAAAGCTGTTGAAGAAGAAGTAGCAAAATTAGAAGAAGAAAAACAAGAATACGAAGATGAAAAGAAAGAGTTGGAAGAGACAATCGCTGATATCGAAAAAGAAATTGAAGAAGCAGAATCTCAACAACCAACAGATGACCCTAAGCAAGAAGAAAACAGAGGAGGACAACAGAAAATGACTGTAAGAAAAAAATTCTTCAATATGCCAATGGAAGAACGTGATCGTTTCTTTAAAGATGAAAGCGTAGAAAAATTCTTAGCGAATGTAAGAACATGCATTAAAGAGCATCGTGCAATTGAAAATGTTGGATTAACGATTCCACAAATCATGTTGCCGTTGATTCGTCAAAAGGTCGAAGAAAATTCTAAATTGATTTCACGAGTTAATTTGCAGAGCGTAAGCGGAACATCTCGTCAAAATATCATGGGAGATATTCCGGAAGGTATTTGGACTGAAATGTGTGGATCGTTGAATGAAATGGATTTGAAATTCAATAACATTGAGATGGATGGATACGCAGTTGCTGGATTCTTTGCGGTATGCAATGCAGTATTGGAAGACAGTGATGAAGATTTAGCTACAGAAATTATCAACGCGATTGGTAAAGCAATTGGTAAAGCATTGGATAAAGCTATCGTATTTGGGCACGGAGTTAAAATGCCATTAGGTATCGTAACTCGATTAGCACAGGAAGCGCGTCCAAACGATTATCCTTCAACGGCAAGAGCATGGAAAGATTTACATACAACAAATATTTTAAAAGGTAATGCTAGCCTTTCTGGAAAAGAATTATTCAAAGACATCATTAAAAAGTCTACTTGTGTAATTAATGATTATTCATCTGCTGGATTAACATGGGTAATGAATGAAAAGACGCATAAATTATTAATGGCAGAATCATTGGACGCAGATATGAATGGTGCCATTGTTGCGGGAATGCAGAATACAATGCCCATTGTTGGTGGTGAAATTGTTGAGCTTAACTTTATTGCAGACGACAATATTATTTTCGGACACTTTGATTTATACTCTTTAGGCGAACGTGCAGGGGCTAAGATTGATCAGTCAGAACACGTTAAATTCTTAGATAACCAGACAGTATTCCGTGGAGTTGCTCGTTACGATGGAAAACCTGCAATCGATGAAGGATTCGGTGTGATGACAATCAACGGTAAAGCACCAGTGACATCAGCAACATTCCGTGCAGATGATGCGAACGATGCAACTTTAACATCATTGACTCTTGGATCAGAAACATTAGCATTCAATGCAAACACTTACGAATATGAAGTAAGCGCAACTGCAGCAAATGCCGTTGTAAATGCAGTTCCAGTTCAAGAAGGAGCATCAGTGACTATTATGTATGGCGGAAAGAAATACAATAATGGCCAGGAATTAGCGCTAGAAGGAACTAAAAATTTAGTTATTACTGTTAAGAATGGCATGTCAAAACTTGTATATACTGTAAAAGTCGCAAAGGGGTAATAAATAATGGATTTTGGAGAAGATACTGAACTAACTGTCCTGAAGCAGAATCTCCAAATGCCTCAAACAAATGCCAACGATGAATATCTAAAAGTGTTGCTTAAACAAGCTGCTTCACTTATGACAAGAGAAGGAATCGTCGATGATGATTCCTTTGATTGTTATATGGCGAAGATTGACTATGCAGCATTCTTATTCAGAAAAAGAGCTAGTAAAGACAACACACTAGCAATGCCTAGATCTCTTAGATATGAATTGAACAATATCCTGTTATCACAAAAAGGAAGATAATGACCTTTGATGATGGAATTCTGAAGATTTATGAGCGTGTACTAGTGCAGGATAAAGGTTTTATGCCTGTATCTAAATTGCACCTTAAATCTTCTTATTATTTTTCTTATGAAGTAATTGGTGTTACAAAGTTTTATGAAGCTAAAAAAGCACAGGATAGACTGGATGAATCTGTATCTATTTACAGAGATCGTTCAATTACATATAACGATGTTGTTGTTTTGGAAGATGGTACACAGTATCAGATTTCATTGATCCAACATACATTTGATGATAATGGTATACAAATCACTAATCTTACATTGATGCATTTAAATGAAAAGTTTGAATTCGAAGCTTAAAGAATTTGCAGAATTATTAAAATATGTAAGCACTAATGAAATTTACCATTATGACGCAACAGGAGATAAAGGCGATAGATATATAGTTTGGCAAGAAGAAGGAGAATCTGATTCTTTATTTTTGGACAATCAGCATGATGAAATCGTATTAAAAGGTTCGTTGGATATTTATACGAAAGTTGAGTTTGATGATTTAGTGGATGAAGTTATTGATTTGTTTCATAAAAATACAGTGTCATTTAATTTGATTAGTGTTGATTACGAAACAAATTCAAATTACATTCATTATTCGTTCGATTGGGAGTATTGATGGCCAAAATTGAATTTAATGATTTTGATGAATATCTTGATAAACTGCAGAAACTTGAAAAAGTTGATGTAGTTCCAATTATGAAGATGTCATTGTATGAAGGTGCTGGAGTGGTTGTAGATGGGATTCGTAGTGAAATACAATCGTTACATACATCCAATCACGCAAGTCAAGGTCCTATGGATTACGAGAAAAATGCTCTTGAGAAAGGTCTTGGTATTTCAGATATGGAGAGTAATGGTGATGATATCAACGTAAAAGTTGGTTTTGCCGGATATTCAAGCCATAAAACGAAGAAGTATTCAAGAGGTGTTCCAATACAATTGATTGCTAGATCAATCTTGAGAGGAACGTCTTTTCGTCCTAAAAATGATTTCGTGGGTCGAGCAGTTCGGAAATATAGAAAAAAGAGTGTTGAAACAATGGACAGTAAAATGAATGAATTATTCAAAAAGGAGATGAACAAATAATGGCAAAAAAAGGTTTATCAAAATTAATTATTGCGAAATACAGTCATTCAGACGGTACTACTACTTATTCAGAAGGTAACATTCCCGAAAAGATGAGTGAGTATAGCCTTGATATTACGACTACAGACAATAATAATTTATATTTAGATAATGAAATTGCAGAATCGGAAGGTGGAGAGTTCAAAGAAGGAACTTTGACCATTACCACTGGTGAATTGATGCCTGCTACATCTAAACTTTTATTGAGTATTAAAGAAAATGAAACTACAGTTGGTGAGGAATCTGTGACTGAATATGTATTTGATGATAATACGAAGTCGATTGAAGTTGGATGTGGGCTTATTGAACTGCATCAAAATAACAACGAAGAATTCTATCGTGCAATTTGGTTTAATCGTGTTAAATTTAATATTCCAGGTGGTTCTGCGAAGACTAAAGAGGACACAGTCGATTGGCAGTTGTCTGAAATCACAGGATCCGTAATGCGTGACGCAGCAGGTGACCATGCATGGCAATGCTACGCAGACTTACCTGATGAAGCAAAAGCAGTTGCGTACTTGAAACAAAAGGCAAATATTGTTGCATAAGGTGACTTATGGAAATGAATATTCAATTTATAGACATTGGAGAATATAGATATCCAATGTCTTTTTCTTTAGCTTGTGTTTCACAAATGAGAAACTTTGCGCAAGCTGCTAAAAAGATTGAAGAAGGTCAGGATGTAGCGGAAGCTGCAAACATGATGATTAGCATGCTTTATCTAATGATTGATTCAGGATGTGCATTTATGAATATCATGCGACAAAAGTATGATAGAGCACCAATTGGTGAAGATGGATTATTGGAGCCGATTCCAAAAGATACAATTGGGTATTTGATTCCTTCTGATCCAGAAGAATTGAAGGCGATTGTTGCAAAAATCAAGAAATGTATTTCCAAATCAAAAGAAAGAAAAATCCAGGCTAAGCCTTTAAATTCTTCAAAAAAAAAGAAAAAAAGCTTCAAGGTGATTCAAGCAAATACTTAATGGTAAAAGCCTATAAGATTGGTATTCCATCCAATGAGTTTCTAGTGATGCCGTTAGGCTATTTAGCGGATCTAACGGATGCTTCGGTCATTTTAGATGGATATGCCGACGAATATATAGAGCCAGAATATATTAATGTAGATTTGAGGTGATGATATGGCTGGATATGATATTGGTCCAAAGATTTCGATTAAAGGTGAATCTGAATTTAATCAATCCATTTCTAAAATTAATCAAAATTTAAAAGAGTATGGGTCTGAATTAAAAGCTGTATCAAGTGAATTTGATGCTCAAGCGGATAGTATGGAGTCATTGACTGCAAAAAATAAAGTGTTGAAGAAACAATATGATGAGCAGTCTGATAAAATGAAACTTTTATCGGATCAGATAAAAAAACAAACGGATTATCTTGAGACACAGGCTAAGGAAATTCAACAATTGACGAATGAATATGGTGAGAATTCAAGCCAGGTTCAGAAAGCAGAAAAAGCTTATGCGAATACGGAATCGACTATTTCTAAGTTGAAAACTGCATTCAATGAGACAACTGCATACGCTAATAGATTATCTTCTGAAATATCAGACAATGATTCTAAATTAGATGATTTGGCGAAAAGTGCAGGCGATGCATCAACTCAAGTTGATAAAGTTGGAGATAGTTCAGAACAAACTGGAGAAAAGTTGAAAAATGCTAAAACGGACGTTCAACAACTTAAAGATAGCTTTAATATGCAAGAGGTTGCTCAGCAGGTATCTGATTTTGCGTCCGGAATGGTTGAAAATATAAAAGGAGCAGTTGAAGAATCTAAAGAGTATTTGAAAATCATGGGTTCTTTAGAAGTATCTTCATCTCATTTGAATTACACAACGGATGAAACTAAGCAAACCTATAAGCAGCTTATTGGAGTGCTAGGCGATACGCAATCCGCAGCTACAACTACCGCTAACTTACAGGCAATTGGTTTGGAACAAAGTCAATTAACACAAATCACAAAGGGTGCCATTGGTGCCTGGGCCCAGTATGGTGATTCGATTCCAATTGATGGTTTGGCTGAATCAATCAACGAGACAATCAAGACCGGTACAGTTACAGGTAATTTTGCCGATATGTTGAATTGGGCTGGAACTTCAGAAGATGAGTTTAATGAAAAGTTAGGACAATGTTCAGATAATTCTGAACGTGCTCAGTTGGTTTTGGAAGAAATGGCAAATCAAGGCTTAATGAAATCAGCAGATGCATGGAATGAAAATAACAAGGCGTTGGTTGAATCAAACAAGGCTCAAGATGATTATAACGAGGCTATGGCCGAATTTTCTAAATCTGTTATGCCGGTGTTTACTGAATTCACAAAAGCTTTGACATTCATTGTTCAGATTTTTAGTGAACTTCCTGGCCCAGTTCAAGAAATGATTGCGATTTTTGTCGGTGTAATTGCAGTTTTGACTACGATTGCGCCATTGATAGTCGCTGTTGGCTCTGCATGTGGATGGTCTGCAGCAGGATTTGGTGCTTTGGTAACTGCAGCAGCTCCGGTGATTGCGATAATCGTTGCGATTATTGCGGCAATTATGGCAATTATATATGTTATTCAGAACTGGGATGAGGTTCTCAATTTCTTGACGGAAACTTGGGAGTCCGTTTGCAATAAAGTATCTGAGTTATGGGAAGGATTCAAAAAATCATGGGCGGATGGTTTTAATAATGTAAAACAGAAAATCAATGATTTTTTCCAAAATCTTGGTGAGAATTTTGCGAATGGTTTAAACAACTTCCAAAATTGGATTAGCAATATGTTGTCAGCGATTGGCAATTGGGCAAAGTCCTTTGCATCAAAAGGGAAGAATGCAGCAGTTAATTTGGTTAAGAATATTGCAGGTGAAATCAAATCATTGCCTGGCCAATTTTTACAATGGGGATTGGATATGATGTCAAACTTCGCAAGTGGTATCTGGAAAGGATTTACCGGATGGGTAAAAGGAAAGATTAGTGGAGTCACAAACTTTATTAAGAAAAATCTGCATTTCTCTGTTCCAGATGAAGGACCACTTGCCGATGCAGATGAATGGATGCCTGATTTCATGGATTTATTAGCTACAGGAATTGATAGAAACAAAAGTAGAGTAGAAAGCCAAATCAAAGATTTACAAGATATCATGGATATTGGAATGGATCCTTCGTTTACTGATAATACGAATTATCGGTATGATCCAACGTTTGTTGTATATAACACTACGACATTGGATGGTCGTAATATTGCTTCATCTATGGAAAGAGTTATTGGATCTAGAAGTGTATCTAATGCTTATATGAGAGGTGAGGCATAGAATGGGTTCATTTGATATTTATTTAGATAATGTATCTTGCGTTCGGGAAAAACTATATCCAGTCAGACGGCCTGATATAGTAACTCCTAAGCGAAAATACAAAGAATATGACATTCCTGGAAGAGATGGTAAGTATTTCGAGGATTTAGGCACTTATGACGATATTACATTTAATATCAATTTTAATTTCAAAGAAAGAAGAGAATACTTAAATAAAACTTTTAGAGATTATAAAAGAATGATTCGTAAATCTAAAACACTTATGATGATGGATGATTCGGAAATCTTTTATAAAATCAAAAAAGTTGAATTTGGAGATATATCAAGAGAAAACACAAAAGAAATAAATGCTTTTGTGGCCACATTCACTTGTGATCCGTATGGATATTTATATATTGGACAAGATAGATATAGTTGTGGGATGGTGCAGACAAATCCTTATGCAGTATCGCATCCTATTTATATCATTAGCGGTGAAGGTCAATGTGTTCTGTCTGTAAATGGTAATAAGATGACAATTAATACATCAGGAACAATTTATATTGATACCGATAGATGCGTAGCCTATCGAGAAAATGGCGATTTACAGAATGTTCAGGTCAGTGGGGATTTTGAATCTTTATATTTAATGGAAGGTTCGAATTCAATTACAGTTAATGGCAATTTCAAGTGTGAAGTGATTCCAAACTGGAGGTGTGAACTATGATCCAATTGTATAAGCCTTTTAATAAGAAGTATGAAAAGAATGGTGATTATGTTCTACATCCATCTAGCTGCGTTATGCACGTTGTGTTGAACGGCGAATGGTATGTTAAGTTAGTACATCCTATTGATGATATTTCAGAAAATATTATTGATGGGGCAGTCTTAAAAGTTCCAACATTATTTAATAAAGATCAATTGTTTATTGTTCGTCATGTAGACAAAGCGGATTATGATGTTCAAGTAACAGCGTATCCGCTTTTTTACATGGTCAAGACAACACCGCCTTTGTGGGATACTCGCTGTGTGAACATGAATGGCCAGGATGCGTTAAATACGATTTTGAGTGGAACATACTTTAAAGGCGCTTCAGATATTACAGATATTTCTACGTGCTATTTTAATAAAATGAATCGTCTACAGGCTATTAATGGAAATGCAGACAATACATTTATGAATCGATGGGGCGGAGAAATTGTCTATGATGATTACACAATCAAGATCAACAAAAGAATTGGTTCAGATAAAGGCGCTAGGTGTGAGTTCGGATACAATTTGAAAAGTGTTCAGGAAGTCGTAAACACAGAAAATTTAATCACTAGGATATATCCACAAGCCTACAATGGATATGTATTGCCAAACGAGGAGTGTGTTGATTCTCCTTTTATCAATAATTATCCAGATGTATATTGGAGCTTTATCCAGTTTGATGACGTAAAGCTAAAAGAAGATGCACAGGAAGATGATGCATCGAATGGAATTACTGTTTGCGATACATTAGAAGATTTATATAAAGTGTTGAGAAAAAGAGCGGCCGAATACTTTACTGAGAACAATTGTGATGTTCCTAATATCACGTATAAGGTTGATATTGTCGATTTATCAAGACTGGATGCCTACAAAGATATTAAGAATCTTGTTTCAATTGGATTTGGAGATACAGTTCATATTAAGCATAGAAAGTTGAATATCGAAACCAATGCAAGATTAATTGAATGTGATTATGATTGCATCTTAAAAAAATACGATAGTATGACTCTAGGTGATTATGAGACAAAGTACTTTGAAAATGCGGATAGTGTTATTCAGGCAGCGCAAAAAGTGATTGACAAGAAAACATCGAGTTTGATCGCAGAAAAAATAAAAGGAATCATTGATGCGACTCAAGCTTCGCTTTATGCTCAAAGAAACATTGCGAAGAAGATGGATTATAGAGCTATGAAGATGGAAGATTTAGATCCAGATAGCCCAACGTATGGAGCGACTTGTTATGGAACTAGCGGTTTAGAGTTCTCTGATACAAGAACCGAAGATGGAACAGATTGGAAATGGGGCAACGCGTTTGGTCCAAAAGGTTTGATTGCGAATGCGATTATCACTGGGATTCTTTCGGATAAGAGCGGAAACTTCTACTTAAATATGGATACCGGTGAGCTAGTAATGAATGATGGGACATTTAAAGGTGTTCTTAATACTGTTAAAGACATAAATGTTGGCGCAGAAATCAATATGCAGCCACGTGCTGAGGGAGTTGCACAAGGCTCCGTCTGGTCTGATATTAAGTGCATTGATTCAGATGGTACTCGATTGCCCGAAAGAATAGCATTTCGTTCTTTTAAACATGATGGCGAGTATCTATCGCATAGTGTGGCACTGATCAGTGGCGACACCAGTGTTTCGGTTAGCGATGATGGCACAATTTTACTTTCAAGCGGTGAACATAGTTTTTCTGTGACCAAAAACTATGTTAGAATGCAGACCAAAAACTCAACTATATCTATTTCAGACAGCGCTAGCATCATTACTTTGGACGGTAAAAAAGGGCTCACTGGTACTTACACTGTAACAAAATCAATTACAGTTGAAGCTGGAATAGTAGTAGGGGTTGAGTAATATGGCTCAACCTTTTTCTGTATTCGTTGATACTTATAATGGTACCAGTCATAACGTAGATGGTGCATTTGGAGCGCAATGTTGGGACGGTTACGCGTTCTACATGAAGTGGTTAGGATACTCATATGCGAACTGCACGGCCACAGGCGGTGCTCAAGATATTTGGACTCAACGCACTTCTAATGGAATGTTGAATTCATGTAATGTTGTATCTACTCCACAGAACGGAGATATTGCAGTTTGGGGTTCCAACATGGGTGGTGGTAAAGGCCACGTAGCTATGTACTACAATGGTCAGTACTTCGGCCAAAACCAAGGTAGAAGTGGTGGTGCGAATGGCGGACCATTTAATTTATTAGCAATAGGAACTGCTCCATTAGGCTATTTTAGACCTAAATGTTATGCGAATGGTTCAGATGGAGAAAAAAAGCTGCAACTAACATTGATCAATGGAATAGTTGTTGGCGTTGATTATGTTTAGGAAGGAGAATCTATGGAATTATTAAGAAACGGATTAAAGCTTGTTGCTGTTCAGGGATTAGATGATTCAGAAGGATCCGTAAATGTGCCAGTGAAATTGGTTCATAACTCGGATGATCAATATATAAATTTTACTGAGCAAGTGCATATTAGATATATAAATGGCGGAAAAGCGTTTGAGGA
>NFYZ01009941.1_pt1 | contig 13704 bp, 24 predicted proteins | sample 1092561 | NCBI WGS metagenome assembly NFYZ01 (sample SAMN03609887, study PRJNA323583) | gut metagenome | isolation source: feces | host: Rattus norvegicus | place: Malaysia | collected 2013 | reverse complement strand
GTTTTTACTGTATATAAATCAACATTATTACCTTCACCCTTAAATAAGAATTCAGTTACACTATGATAGTTTCCGTTTTTATCGTAATCTATACTACCTTTATTTGTAGATACTTTAAGGTCTAGTTTATATTCTGGATGTTTTTTTATATAGTCTAATTGAGTTTTTACCTTCTTAGCAAATTTGACTTGTGCTCTATTTATTCTATCTATTCTATCTAAATCTTCTTGTGAAGCATTTGGGAAATAAGCTTTATTTATAAACAAAGGTATATCTGCAAAATGCTTTTTACCATCTTTGTCGACATATTCAACATACATAACAACATCACCTTTTTTTATAGTATAAGATGCAGCTGTTCTAGGATTCGTATATGTCTTATCTTTATCGGCTATTAGTAATGAAAACTTTGCCTTTTCTGCAAAATCAGGTTGTTTAGACATCCACCAATAGTTATTATTTATAGACATAGCATCCCAAGACAATGGATGTTGGAATGAGATATTATATTTATCTCTATACGCATGAGGCATTCTGTTAATACGTTCTACTTCATCTTTAGGCGGAGCAGGGAATGCTACATCTTCTTTATCACCCCATCCTAAATTAAAGTCTTGTATTAAATTATGAGCAGTGGTTATAGCATTATTAAGAGTTGATTTTTCTACTCCTTCTGGTAATTTGTCTGAGAATTTAGACGCATTTTCGAGAAGTATTGTGAAGTAATTATTTAATAATGAATTGTACCATCTTTGTAATACAGGATGGTTATCGAGATCCATTAAAACATGATCACGTAATGTAGTTGTCCAAGAATTAATCTTGGTCATATAAGTGCCATAGCTTTCTTTATTTATACTTGCTAAATTAGTAATCCACCATTTTTGAACAAACATTGACATTGCGCCAAGATCTTTTCTATTTGTAACTATCTTCTCCATTACTGAAGCGATAAGTTCCTCTTCTTGTGTAACATCAACAGTACTTGTTTCGGGATCAGACAATACGTCATCTAATGCGCTTTGTGCATCAAATACAGCTTTATATAACTTTTTAACTAAAGTTTTATCGTTGTCATCAACAATACGTCCACCTATAAATCTATCGGCTAACTGATCAAGCTCCATGCAGCTATCTTCCAATAATCCTAATTTATCAACAGCTTGCATAGATATATTCTCAGCAGTTTTGAAATAATCTTCAAAATATGCTGTCATTGTTTCACGATCTTCTGAATCTTTCTATGCAGATTTTAATGAATCATATATCTACGATAACTAATTATTAGCCTCATTTACATCTTCGATTATATTAAGTACTCTACGTATCTAATCGTCACAGTCTTGTAGAGTAATCGGGCTCGTAAACTATAAAGGTGTATATTTAAATGATGTTAATGAATTACCTCCAAGCTTATCTACTTTTTTACATAATTCTGTATACTGTTCTATATTATCATTACATTCTTGTATAATCTAATGTAATATATGTGTTTTTTCATCAAGATATTGATTATATTCCTCATCACTAAGTTTATCGTATTCTGACAGACTTAAATCGTTTTTAGGAGTAACTTCAATAAACTTAATTTGTTTATTTTCATCTGTTTGTATAAATAATTCATCACTACGTGAATCTATCGTAACAGGAAGAACACCTAGATAATTAATAGGTTTTCCTAACTTTACAGTAAGTATATCTTGTAAAGAATGTAATATGTCATTTTCGCGCTGAGATATTGTATAATACGCTTTCATGCCAGGTTTATAATCCCATCTTGTGCGTATATCAGCATATGATGAAAGTACATCAATTATTCTTATTTCACCTTTATCATTTGTTAATATTATATCAGCCTATTCGCATGTTTTTGACTGTAAATCATAAACATTCTAATTTACACTTACAATATCCCAACCAGCACCTTTTAAAGAGTCTCTTAATTGTCTACATTGTTCTATAAATTGATCAAACATAGATCCATAATCTGCAGGATTTAAACTAGATTCATTATCTAATAATGTAGCAATTACAGCATTTCTAACTTTTATTCCGTCTATAAGACTTTGAGTAGGTTTATTTGATACATAATTTCTAGCTATTGCTTCAAATATACCATCTATATTCTTATATTTTAAGTAAGCTTGATAGTGTACAGGAGTTCCTTTAAATATAGCTTGTAATGAGTGTAATAACAATTCATCATTATCTTTAACAGACACTAATCTATTTTTTATATCTTCAATTGTTGATTTATGCTCATCTTTAATTTTCTATATCGCTTCATTGTTAGAACACAATACAGGGCCGTTTTCAGTTTGTACTATTATATCAAAGTACGAAGATACTTCTTTATCTATCTTCTCAGCATCTTTATTCAAGATGTCTTGAACCGGATTTTTAGCTTTAGGTTCCGGTTGTACTGGTAACGGATTTAACTATACACCATATGCTACAACCTCATCAGCAGAACTCATGTTGTCTATGAAATCAGGATGTTGAAAAGCAATCTTAGTAGCGTTTTTAATATAAGCCTTCTTTAATTGCGGTATATAATCTTTTATATCAATATCACTAGCTATTTCTTTAACGTCTTCTATAAACTCTTGTATCTTATAAGTACCTATTTCGGCATTCTTCATAAGACTATTAGCTATAGATACAATAGCATCTTGAAATGGAACTAAAGCAGCACTTAAGTTACCTTTCTTCCAATTCTTATATCTCTTCTTTCTACGTTCATAAGCCTCTTGTGCTTTCTGTTTATTCTTTTGATACTTGAGATTAGATTCATTAAAAGCTTGCTTACGTTTATCTGCAGTCTATTCAAATTTTGTAGTAGTTTCTTCAGGAGTTGTTACCACTTCAGGTTGTGGTTTCGACTCTATAGGTTTAGTTTCAGTTGGCTTAACTTCTTCTGTAGCTAAAGGATCTCCTTTTACTTCTTCTGGTTTATATTTTACCTATTCACTAGTTACACGTTTAGCAGCTGCCTCATGTTCTTTTTCAACACCTTCCATGTATGCAGAAACTCCATCTCCATAGTACATATCAGATATCATCCAATCTAACGCTTCATTCACTTTAGTGGAATTCATTATCTTTTCTATGCGCTTACGGTATCCATCGAATTTTTCCATTCCTGAAAGATATTGTATATCTGTATCTTCAGATTCAATCTACTTCACTAATTCTTCATCGCCTGCACGTCTAGCTTGTTGTAATCTACGGTCTCTATCCTTTTCCTTAATGTATTGTTTTTCATTATATTGATATTTTCCGTCTTTTGTTTTTACAATACCGTATTGAAATAGATCCAATGTATTCTAAGTAACTTGTCTGTCTGCCTATAACATAGCCATAGCAAGGTCAGATTGTTGTATTTCATCTGAACGTGACTCAACGAGATATGATAAGTTATTTACAGCGTTTAATGCACTATCTATAGTAGAACCAAAGTCAACATCTTCATCAAACTCCTTAATAGCTTCTTTTACTTCTTTTATCTACTGATCTATGTTTTTAGATATTATACCAGCATCTGGTTTTTTAGTTCTAACATTAAATTTAGACATTGTGTCGTAAATATCCTTAAGAGTCTTCTACTGTTGTTTTATTTTAAGTAGTGCTCTAAGTCTATTTGCTAATCTAGTCTAATAAATAACATTATCTCTTACGTTGTGTAACCAATCAGCTTTAGCTTGTTCTCTAGCTTCTTGTTTGGCTTTAAGTAATTCTTTCTTATTTCTTATTACAGCTTTACCGTGTTTCTGTTTAGCATTATCTAGCATTTCTGCTTCAACTTTTGCTGCAGCATCATCTTGAGCTCTTTGTAAAGAATTTTGGAAACTTGTGTCATCCGTAGATGCTCTTTTTAGAACATTGTCTACTTCATCTTGAAACTCCTTGCTATTGTATAATTCTTGTAATTTTGAATTATGTTGCTGAGACTATTTCTAATTTTCAAGCAATGATTCTTGATTATTATATATATCAGCAACAGCATGAGCGTATTCTTTTGTTCCAAATACAAATCCTTTAGCTTCAAGCATATTTCTCACACGTTGATTTCTAACAAGACCATTTATACCTCTAATAGCATTCAACTTGTCATTATAATCATCATCAGTGTATTTACGATTGTCACCATCTCTAAGTTTATCTTGTTCATATAAATCAGTAGCACTTGCCAACAAATCATCTCCATGGCCCTTCATTGCCTCTTCTGCAAATCTAACATTAGAATTACGATTGAATTTATCAGCTTCACGATTCATGATTAGACTTTCAGTAATCACTTGATCTGATTTATACTATCTTATAGCATTTGGTACAGTTCCTACTATATTCATGATTGCAGGTTGACAAAAACCTAAAGCCAAACCACCTTTAACATTTTGCCAATATTGCTCATCGTCATATAATTCAGACTTAGATAATCCCAATAATGAAAGATATGCTGATGCTATTCTTGAACCTTGTGCAATATCGTTTGCTAATAATTCTGATACATTAGGTACACTAAATCCATATTTAGATGCAAAATCTTCTCTAGCATTTAATTCTTGAGCACCTTCCTCACTACCTTCAGACATAGCTTTCGTAACACCTCTACCAGCTGCATTAAATCCATATCTAGCAGCAAGTCTAGCCCAATCTGTAGGTAAAAGTTTATCGTAAACAAGACGATATTTTCTCATAAAAGCTTGACCCATGTCAGCCATAGAAGCTCTCATTTCAGGAGTCATCAAGCTACCACCTAATCTAAATACAGGTTTTGTTATTGCTCCAATAGTACCACCGATAATATGACCACCGTATCCGAAACCAAGTGCATCAGCTACTTCAGCACCTTTTTCAAACCCTCCACCAAGATAAGATCCAAACTTCTTCGTTGCGTTAAATCCATTTACAAATTTAGAACCTGCAGCTAATCTATTTCCATATCTTCTAGCATATCTTTCTGCTACTTTTTCTGCAGCAGCTTCTGTCATCTTACCTGCAGCTACTTTCTTAGATAATTTACCAATATTGCTATACATGGCTTTATCCATAGCTATAGATCCTACTTTTCTTATTGGTCCGGTTGGAATAAGCTATGATACAAGTTGTACAGGAAGCTCTCCTGCTGTACGTAAGTTGTCAGCCCAGAATTCAGCACTAAGTCCTTTTAGTGACGAATGTAACGCTAAAGCTAATCGTGGGTCATGATTAACTACGTTTCCCATCGTTACGTCTTGTATTATATTGGTTAGATCAGCATCTGTATTTGAATTATATCTCTTATTAATCCACTCATCAGACTTTCCAGCACTTTTCCAATAAGCTATTGCCTACTTCTTTAAGTTGTTTACTAAATCATTATTACCTTTATCGTCTGTATATTGAGATAATGCTTCAGCTAAAGTGTTAGTTCGTCTATCTCCAATCTGTCCAAAGTTTTCAGCAAGCGCACCCTTTACTTGCCAAGGAGCACTTACTACAGTAGCAGCATTTATTAATCCAAGAGAAGCTCCTCCTGTAGGTTTTGCAAGAGCTAGACCTGCAATAGTTCCAACAGTTTGTATAGCATTTGCTTTGATCTAATCCATTGATGAATTAGAGCTTCCTATCATTCCAGGCATTACGTATTTCCAATAATTCCAATCAAACATGCTTGAGTTCTGATTTAACTCTTCTCCTTTGGAATATGAAGACGCTACCGGAAACATTTTATCCATCTTGTCCTGAAGCGCAATTGTATCAAAATAATCCTACTTATATTGAGATTTTTTAATATCTTGAGTTTTTATATACTCTTCTGTTTTTTGCTTATCTAAATTATAGATATTGTTCTTTTCAGCTGTAGTTAATTCAGATGGTGTATAAGCTTTCTAAATATTTAATGCTTGATTTAAGTTTTTAGCTAATTTCTATTCATCTGGAGCAATTCCATGAGATATATTATTCATCTTCTGTATAGCTTCTGGAGTATTAGACATCGCTTTAGACATAACTTCTGTGTCATATTTTGATGCTAACTCAGCTCTTCTTGCAGCAGCTAAATCACTACGAAGTTTTTCTTTCTTAGAATCAAGTATAGTTAAACCTTTTACAGAATCCTTAAATGTACTCCATGCGGCATCAAATAAACCTTCGTTATCAATATACTGATCTATCTTATATCCTTCATCTAACTATTTTAATTCAGGACTCTCCAGTTGAGCTTTAAGTTGATCTATACCATTATATATTTCGCTCAGTTTATTCTATAATTCATTATATGCCTAAGCTCTCTGTTCGTCAGTTTCTCCAGGTTTAGGTGCATATATTTCTTTATATATTTCAGCTTGCTGTTTAGCCTAATCTATAGAATTTTGAATACCAATAGTTTTAAGATGGGCTTCTGCTTCTTTCTTTTTAATATCTACAGTAGATGATTTACCACCTAATTCTGTTAAATGCGCACTAGTACTTCCTTTAGCAAGACTTCCTATCATGTTTTGAATATTAAACATTGTTTTAAATCCTGCATTAAGTGCTCCTGAGGTTAATGCACCTCCAACTAATCCGGTTTTAAGTGGAAATTCTATAGATGAATCATATCCATGCTTCTTAAGCCATTCGGCATACTGTTTATTTTCTAATTCATCATTTTCTTCTTTATCAGCTTCCAATTTAGCCTCATCTTCAGCACGCCTTTTCTTTATTTCTTCATCTTCTTCCTACTGACGCTTTTTTCTTAATTCATATGCTCGTCTAGCATCTTCTTTTTGCACTCTTAAGGAATCCTCATATCTTCGTTGCTATTTCCTACGATACTCAGCTCCTTCAGCAATAGCTCTTTGTATTTTAACATATTCATCGAGCTGTTTTTTCTTCTGTGCCCTAGTCTTATCATCTGCAAATGACGGAACAACTGTTCCGCCACTTATAGCCGGTCTGATAGGCATATTATATAACTTAGGGCCTTTATAATTATTTATAGGCATAATATATAATATTATTTATATGTAGATGTTTTTTTATTAGGTTTAACGTATTGATCGTCACGTTCATTAATTATCTACCAACGTACATATGGTTGACCCGTTCTAGGATTAGTAAGTACTTTGGTTTCATAATCAATTGTTCCTGGAATTTCAGAACCATTTTTATCGGTCATTGGTTTATAACGATCCTAAACAGTAGATCCTCTATCACTTGCTGCCTTGAGTCTAGGAACCTTTGCCCAAATGTTTACAGCAACTGCTCGTATTTTATGATGTCTTTCTTTTCCGTTCTTATCTCTGGTAACCCAAGTTCTTGTTGCCATTTCTCCAGTTTCAGTTGTACCCATAGCTATAATATCCTTTCTAGGAATTCCAGTACGTTTTTCAGCTTCTTTTATGAAATCTTCTCTTCCAAAGTGTGGTTTTTGATATTTTCCACTTGTCATATCCACAGTTCTAGTCAACATATTATTAAGGTTATATGAAGGAATCTAAAAGCCGTTGTTAATTCGTCGAACTCCTTTTAAATATACTGGATCTATTCTTAATGAATATGAATTTTTAGGAGTATATTGCGCTGCACCAGTATTTGCTTTCCTATCAGATTCTACAAAAATATCTGCAGCATCGGATCCATCACCGCCTCCTCCATCAGAATACGCAGCATCTATTTTCTTTTTCTGCTCATATGCAGCTAGATCTTGTTGCGTTCTATATCTTTCTAATGCAAATGGATCTGATTCATATTTCTTACCACGTAGATACTTAATGTTAGCAGTAGCAACATCTGTCTAGAATTGTTCTTGTGCTTTTTTATCAAGTTCACTTGGTGTAAGTGAAGGATTTTGTTTAAGTAATCTTTCCTTTATATTACGATATCTATATTGACCGGTAGGAGTTTTAATATAATCTTGTATATAAGGCTGTGCCATCTTCTTTAAATCGTCAAAGTTTAATTCATAAACTCTGTTACCGCCTTCCATTCCTTTATATAAAGGTTCTGAACCTTTATACCAATTATCAGTATCTGTCTATAAGTCATTATATTGATACGGAGATCCTACAAAAGGTTTTCCTGCAGCAACGGTATCGTAATTATCAAAATTAGGTCTACCTTCAACTTGGGCCATAAAATCATCAAAGTCTTTATTATATTTTCCTTCTGCTTTTAATTTCTAAGCAGCTGCGATGTAATCTAATCCAGTCTTTGCTGACATCTTCATATTAGCCAACTATTCATAAGGCCTAGAATATATATAATTCTCCATAGCTAATCTACCTTCGATACTTCTAAGAGGATCTATTCCTCTTGCACGAAGATCGTCTATGAGTTTAGAAGCACCGCCCAATGTCAATTTATAATAGTTTTCATTATCTTTTGAAAACGGACTATAAAATCCACCATTTTCTTTAAAAAACTATTTTTGATCCTAAGCAGCCTACATATAATCTTGGCGCACAGCATTTGCATAATTCTACTGTGCTGCCAAGAACATCTATGCAGTTGCAGGATCAAACATATCATCCATCTTATAGATGACAGGTTGTTCTTGTCCTAATATGTTCATAATTATACTATTCGTGAAGGTTTAGTTAATTTAATATTAAACATGCTGTTTAATTCATCTTTTAAACTATTATATTTTGTAAATGGATTATAATATGTATTAAAATCGTACCAGTTTGTATTTTTCTATTTACTAAAAGCTTTTTCATTTAAATTAGCTTGCCTATCGTACAGATTAATAAGTCTATTATTATAATCTTGTGTTCTATCAAATTGTTGCTGCTGGAATATATTCTTACCAAGTGCTGATATCAAATTAAGTCTACCTTGGTTAGCATTTTCCATACCAAGTAATCTACGAGCTACAGCCTCTCTATAAGCTTGCTGTTGCTGTGAAAGAGCTGTCTGTCGTCTAATAGCATCTTTCTCACCAGTTTCCATTAATGCTTGTGCATAAGCCTGTTTATATTTATTGTTAATATCGTTAGCTTCTCCGTATAACTTAGCCATGTTTGCCATATAGTTATCACTATGAGCCAACATCATCTTAGTTCTCTATCCAGCACTAAGACCACCTTGCTGATTTATATTATATAAACCTTGTCTATATGCATCACGTACTTGCTGCACCTGCTGGTATGGATCAAATCTCATTTGGCTCAGTATTCCAATAGCTTGATTAGCATTAGTATTTGGAATATAACTATTTGCAGCTTGTGGTGCTGATTCTTTATAATAATTGTATTGCTTATTTGGTATTCCATATGCGCCTGCATAAATCAATGGTTGTAACCAGTTTAGATTAAACTTACCACCATCGTATTGCGGCATAGTACCATCATATCTATTCTATATTTTATGTTGCATTTCTTGTCTATTTAATGGTTCTTTAGTGCTTTCTACAAGCTATTGCTGCATTAAATCTAACTATCTAAGATTAAGCTCCTTTGTCTTATTATCCGCATATTTATTAGATTCAATTGATTTACGTAGCTTTTCATTTTTAGTATACTATTTAGATAAAGGAGCTACTTGATCTGCAAATGATTTTCCATTAGTCCAATCTATATCGTTACCGGCAATATAGTTATTATCACCTTCTTGCACTGAACTATATTGATCATCTGCACGTTTCTTTCCTTTATCTATATATGTCATCTTACCTTCATCGAAATTAACAATAGTTTCACCTTTACCTACTTTAGAATTAATAGGCCCCATATGATATCCATCTTTGTCAAATACCATTCCGTAACCACTCTTAGAAGGTCTATTTATCAGATTATAATTTACAGCAGTTTTTCCTTTATCTGCATTATACAATGAAGTACCTCCATAAGTATTTTCATCAAATTGGTTTCTCAAACCTTGTGATGCTGCTACTGATTCTGCTTGATCATTTGCATTTGCGTAGCTTTCTACTAATGCGTTTTTTCTTCTTTGTAGTTCTCTTTTACGTCTATTTCTACCAAACAAAGAACCTATACCGCCTATAAGTCCTCCTATAAGTCCACCACCGATAATTCCCAATGGGCCTAATGATGTACCAAGCAATGATCCTGCTGCCAGTGCAGAGCCTACACCAGCACCAATACCTGAAATACTATTAGATAATATTCTATTATTTTCTCCGTACTTAAGCATTCTATCATATGCAGAAGTATCACCTAAGTTCTTAGTAGTATAGTTTATTCCATTTACAGATTGTGTAACTTCGTTATGGCTCTGATCCATCATTTCAGCTGTAGGAATACTAGGGCCTTTAGCTAACCCGCTAGATAAATCGTATAATCCATATAAAGCTCCTGCTACACTAGCTGCCGTACCTAACGTACCTCCTAATGCAGATTTAGCTCCTTTCGCTCCTTGTTCAACTACTTTTTTACTTGCTTCTGCTCCAGCCTGTTTTGCTCCAGCAGATATTCCCTATCCTAGAGTACCATTGGCAGCAGCTGATAATGCAGACTATGTAGACATTTTGGCCATGTTAGATACAACTTGTTTTGCTGTAGCATCAGTAGCAGCTTGGGCTGCTTTTTGTCCTAATCCGCCCATTATTGAAGAATATTTAAATGCTCCAGTTAATGGTTGTTTTAACAAAGTAGTATATGGAGTAGCTGTACTAACAGCACCTTGCAAAGATGGTTTATACATGCTAGCTTCATTTGACATATCCTGTCCTTGCTGTATTGAAGGAGTACCTATATTAAAGTTATCACTTTTCTAATAACCAGATGCAGTTTGTTTTACTGCTAAATCATATCTAGGTAATCCGTTCTGTATTTGTTTATATTGTAATAATTTATCTCTCTTATTCATAATTAATTATATGATTGTCTAAATTTGGTTATTATATGTGATATAGAACTATAGTACTCTGGATCATTGTTCATAATAGATTCTATCATCCATTTACCACGTAATCTTTGTATGTTATTATTTAAACATCTAGGTATAGAGAAACATACATTACCTTCTCTATCTGTATACGAATTCTCTTCATTTGTGTTCAATGTATTAGCTTTACTTAAATCTGTACTGAAGTTTATAGCATTATCAAATCCAAATGACGTATTTCCATAAGTATTATAGTACACGTGCGGATATACTATCTATTGATTATCGAACACTTTAGTAACCGATGCATTAGGATTTACTATAAACTTTAGATAGTATTTAGATGTATTGTTTTTAGTATTAGACAATTGTGAATTACATATCTCACCTTCAGCATTTGTATTTATATAAATAATATCGTCTTGGTTAGTCTTATTGTTATATATAGTATTAACACATCCGTTAATATCATATAACGATTGTGCTATATCAAATTTACAATTAAATGCTAATGTATAAGATCCATCTGTATCTTCACCGGTATTATTCAAAGTAACATTATTGAATAATAATTCATCGTTATTAGGATCATATTCTATTGTAGGAGTATTTGTAATATCACAATTCTTCATAAGTGTCTTTACATTTGTTTTCTCTGTAAAGTCTATTACCTACATTGACGCTCTTCCGTTTCCAGCATTTACTGTTTTATATGCTGCTATACATCTATTTCTATGATCAAACCAATATATATCATTATCTACATTTATCTTACACATATCCTGATCACGCATTCCAAATTTTGTACTTAAGTAGTCATATCTTTGTAATACAGATCCTTGTCCTAATTGTATAAGGTTACTATTCTCATCTTTAACTAACGAACGTTCATTTACAGAAAGTTTACCAAATCCTTTATTCTACCAGAAATATAATGTATCTTGTACAGTAAACATATCTGTTAATTCACCATACACTGGATTTACATCTATATAGTCTACAGGTTTAAATATATTCCAGTTATTTAACAATTCACCATTAGTTTTCATCTAAGAATAACATATTCTTTGAGAATAAGTATTTTGTGACTGTATTACACTCTGTGGAGAATATATATCATTACTTGTACCATTATCTGAATATATTAAGTTATACTGATGAACTGGTCTATCTTGTGTAGATACGCCTTTTATCTCTCCAGCTTCTGATTGTAGATTAGCATTTGAAGTATTGCGATAATTCATACCATAATCAAAATATTGATTTATAGTGCTTTCCATAGGTATATAATGTACTGTCTGCATAGACTGTAATGAACTCTTATCGTCATTGAAATCATATGCTTTATACATACCTTCTATTTCATATATCTGAGTATATGTATCACCTGTAAATACATATATACTTTTTGGCGCATTTTCATCGTCTTTTATTTCTTTATAATCTCCAAATCCATAATATGTATCATATTGTTTAGAGAACTTATCTTTACCGGAATAATGAATAGCGGGATGTGTAATCTCACATAATAGTGTACCAGGATAACTGTTTAGTTTAGATACTTCTTCTGGGTCTTTGTAATTTATACTATTATCTGGTTGAGTGTGCGGTATTATTAAGATATGACCCTTATCTTCCTGTTTAATTCTATTTGTAGTTAAAACCTCTCCAAAAATATTATCTAATTCTACTTCTGAAGTTACGTCATAATAGACTTTATTATTGTCATCGTGTTTTTCAACCTCATCGCTATCTATTAATAAATCTTTTAATTCCTATTTCTTATTAGATAGTTGTATTACTAAACATCTGGCAGCAGGCCCTATTGGACCAATAGAAGGATATGTTCTAGTTTTGTGTGCATCTGCATTATTACCATTAGTAAATTCTACAACATTATTCCATGGAAAATCAGTCCATCCATATTCGTTACTAGTTCCTACTGGTATATTATATTTATTACCACAGACCCAGTTTAAATAATTAGAAGTTGATATATTTTTTATATATGACTTATACTTCTTTACAGCATTTTCTATTTTTCCTCCGCTTATAACATGATTAGAAAAACCATCTTCCCAATTTAACATCTTTACGCTCGAAATAGCTTGTATTGATTTAGAATAGTTATATTGATTTAAATTAAAATCAGTCTCCTTTGTGTAATAAACATTATCTATATCTACTTTATTACTAAATGCTCTAGGTTCTAAATTTTCACGATATACCTTCTCTTTATCACGTTTAAAAAATCGTCTAGAATATACAGTATTTGCAGACTTTAAATATTTTAGTTTATTTGTCTTATCGGATTTATCATCTTTTGAATAACTTAATACTTTATAATTTAAGTTTGTATATTTACCAAAAGTATAATTAGATGTATCTATATATGTATCTGTATATGTACCGTATTTATCTACCGCTTTAGCAATTAAAGGAATAAAACTTAATGAAAATATACGATTTTTTTGTGCCTCATTTGATTTTTCTATTTGTTTATAAGTAGACGGATCGTATGCGTTGTCTGTTGTAAATCTTATTATATCCTCATTAGTTACATTATAATTTATTGATGAATATAAATATAAAGCAGGTGTTAATGATATTTGATTAACCTTAAGTTTATTCAATACATCATCGACATATGTCTATATTTCTGGACAATATATCTAATATAACCTATTATCAGATGCACCACTTGTCATTTGATTGCTATCTATTTCAGGCCATTGTGTTTCTTCTTTAGTAGGATTACCTTCAACACCGCTATATGTAGCTTCATATGGAGTATATCCTATATACTAGGGATTGCTTATAATAAATCCAGTAGGATAATATGGAGAATAAGAACCATCAAACATCTTTTGACGTACAGTACTAGATATG
>NFYZ01011271.1_pt1 | contig 13723 bp, 11 predicted proteins | sample 1092561 | NCBI WGS metagenome assembly NFYZ01 (sample SAMN03609887, study PRJNA323583) | gut metagenome | isolation source: feces | host: Rattus norvegicus | place: Malaysia | collected 2013 | reverse complement strand
CCCTATTAATGCACCTATAAATAATCTAATGGACTTAGTATTAGTTCTAGTAACCTTTCTGGTTACATATAATATAATGTAATTAATAGCCAAGTTTTCCAATAATAAATACTCAGCATAAATATACAATATTAACTCCCCCTTAAAATCCTATATTATAGATTTATTCATTGTCCCTATTATTTATGTATAATATTATAACCTATAGGTTATAAAAACTTTGTCATTATTTTTTGCGAAAAAAATCGTTTCCCAATTTTCGAGAAACGATTTTCGACATATACTTATTTAACATTATTTATCCTTTCTTCTTAAAAAAGTAGGTATATCTAAGTCATCAAGCTCAAATTGACTACCTGCAATTTCTTCTTTTGCTTCCATTCTTTCATCAAAGTTTGTTTTTATATTTTTTGTTGGCGGGGCAGCCTTCCTTTTAGTGTCAAAGCCTGTCGCTATAACAGTGATTTTGATTTCTTCTTCTAAAGTTTCGTCAATACCTGCACCAAAAATAATGTTTGCATCTTGGTCTACAGATTGTCTTATTAAATCTGCTGCTTCATTAACCTCAAACAAGCCTAAATCCTTTCCACCGGTTATATTTAATAGAACAGCTTTAGCTCCTTCAATTGAAGTTTCAAGAAGCGGACTCTTTACTGCTAGTTTTGCACCTTCTGCTGCTCTATTATCACCTGATGCTGTACCTATACCCATATGAGCAATACCCTGATCCAACATAATAGTTTTTACGTCAGCAAAATCTAAATTTATTAATGCAGGTACTGCAATTAAATCTGAAATTCCTTGTATGCCTTGCTTAAGTATTTCATCAGCCATTGTAAAGGCTTCCATCATTGTAGTCTTCTTTTCAGCTACTTGTAATAGCCTATCATTAGGTATTGTTACTAAAGTATCTACAACCTCTTGTAAATTTTCAATACCTTTCTCCGCGTGAAACATTCTTTTTCTTCCTTCAAAAGTAAAAGGTTTTGTTACAACACCTACTGTTAAAATTTCCATCTCTTTTGCTACCTCTGCAACAACAGGAGCGGCTCCTGTACCTGTTCCTCCCCCCATTCCTGCAGTAATAAATATCATATCAGAACCGTTTAAAGCTTCAGCTATCTCATTTCTATTTTCCTCTGCTGCTTTCATTCCAATTTCAGGATTAGCACCTGCACCTAATCCACGGGTTAGTTTTTCTCCTATTTGGAGTTTTATTTCTGCTTTTGAAGAATTTAAAGCCTGTTTATCAGTATTTACAGCTATAAATTCTATACCTTTCACTCCACCATCTATCATTCTATTTACAGCGTTATTTCCTCCTCCACCAACACCTATTACTTTAATCTTTGCAAACTCTTCTACTTCAACATCAAAATCAAACAATTATTAAACCCCCTTATCCAAATAGTCGCTAGAAATATTCTTCCCAAAAATTTTTTATTAAAGAAAGTAATCCTTTATTATTATTTCTTTGGCTCCTATCTCTTCCAGATTCCATATTATTACATTCTATAAAATAATTAAACTTTCTTTTCAAATAATAGGTTATTACCCTATTCCAGTAGAATACACAGGCTCTTTAACTCCAACAAAATCAGGTTGTCCGACTCTAGCTGGTAATCTAAATATTTTTTACTAGATCCGTTATACCTTTGTAATACCCACCTTCACCTCCTGTAATAACTACTCCTGTCAATATTTCTTTTCTTATATCATCTTTTCATCAAACCCAATAGGTTCAATCTTTAATTTTCTTTCTACATCTGCCATATTTTCAGCTTGTTCTAGAGCATAAGATATAGCAAGAGTAGTAGATTCTATATCTACTATTATTCTCTTTTTTATACCATTACAATAACTTCAATCCACTCCCATTATTTGTAAATAATCATAATCATCAATTTTACCTATTATGGCAGATACCTTATAACTGTCTAAGTCTATGGGGTTATTAACTCATTAGCCTATATGCCCCTTCAAAAACAAATAAGCTTTCACAAAGTATATCATAATTTTGTAGTATTTTGTATAAAAAACACTATCCGAAGGTTTTTTTAATGCTTTTCATGTTTTTATGTCAAACTTTGTCGAAACCTATTCTTTATCTTCTCTATTTTTCCTATTGTACAGCAATAACCTTCTGATACTTGCAAAGTTTTCAAATAACCTTCCACCAAAAGTAAAAATTGCTGCATAATAAAGAGGTACACCTAGCCTATCACCAATATATGCTAGTAAAGCAGCTAAAATAGAGTTCCCAAAAAAACCTGAAAGAAATATTTCTGTATCAAAATTATTTTCTAAATTCGATCTAATACCCCCAAAAACTGAATCTAAGCAAGCTAAAATAGCTACTGATATATATAAGGCATAGGTCGTATTATAAGTAAAGGGTAATAGCAAACCTATAACCATACCTAATAAAATTCCAATAATTGCAAAAATCATTTAATCACCTTCTCCTACAGGTTTTGCGTGCTTAAAAGTAAATCGGCCTGAATATGCAGGTATAATTACTTTATCTTCCATAGTTATATCTAACACTTTATTATAAACATTTTTTTGAGTATAGCCGTATGTACCTGGTGCATTAACTGCAGCGTACAAAAGCTTTGGGTCTCCTATAGCCTTTATTACAAAAGGAGTACCTACACTTTTACCATTTACTCGAATAATAGGACCACCACATTTTATTTCAGAAACTGACATTATTCTTTGGCCATTTATACTTATAGCTTCAGCCCCTGCTACCCTTAAATCATTTAAAATATTCAATACATCTATATCATGTATGATATAATCAGATACATCTAAAGGATTTATTTCGCTATCTTGATTATCTTCCATTTTAATTACTATGCCAGTCCCTTCCATTCTCTCAAATCCTGCAACTGATTTTATTTTATCTAATTCTTCAATCATTAACTCATATCCACCATCATCTTCTTTAGTTACATTTTCAAACTTTTCTAGCTCATCTTCTTTGTTTTTCAATAACTCTTTCATCTCTTCTATTTCACTATCCATTCTGTCAATTTCACTTCTAGTAACTTGTATAGAACGAAGAGTTACAGGATTAAACGGCTCAATTTCTTGTTTAAATTGAATAGAAATAAATATACCTAAAAGCAAACTGAAGAAGATTAAAGTGAATTTATCTTTTAAACTTTTCTTCATTTTTATCCTCCTAACCTAGTTTGCTTTTTCTGGTACTGGTTGAGCATAAATAAATTCTTTTATTTTTCTATATTTCGGTATAGAAACATTTTTTTCCTTTTTAAGCTGTACTAAATAATCATAGGATTCTAAATGCCAAACTACTCCAAACTTAAGTGATAAGGCAGACTCTAGTAAATCCGGGTCACCAATGGCTTTTATAACTATAGGTGCACCAATAGATACACCATTTATTTCAATATGATCCCCAGCCCTTACAATTTCTGTATATGATGTATACCTTTGATCATTTATAGCAATGGCTTCGGCTTCAGATGAGTTTAAAATACTAACTATTTGTAAAATAACATCTAAGTCATCAACTATACTATATTCATCACCAATTTGTACATCCATAGGAGGGTCATTTATTTCTAGTACAATTCCTGCCCCTTCCATATCTAAGTACCCAGCTAACATTCTGTATTTTTCCAAATCCTTGTACAAACTTTCAGCATATACACTCTTATCAGCTTCGCCTTTCTCATATTTTTTTATTTTACCTTCAATATCTTCCAGTTCCTTTTCCAGTACATCTCTTTCATCTTGTACCTTTTTTAGTTCATTAGCCAATTGTTGTGACCTTTGCATAGGTAGTACATCGTCACCTAAAGTTTTACTAACTGTTTTAAATTGTATGGCTAGAATAACCCCTAAAAACAAAGAAACTAATATTATAGATATGCGACCTGTAGATTTTTTCATATAAAATCCCCCTAATCAGTTTCAGTTACAATAATAGGATTTTCTCCTTTGTTTAGGTAAATTTGTTCATAATATATCTCTTTTTCATCCATATCTTTTACTATACTATCTAAAAAGCTTAATTTATATTTCATATTATTAAAGTCGCCAAACGAAACTTTAGTACCGACTTTTAATCTAAGAATAAGATTACTTTCATCTCTTACATCAATTTTATCAAAATCTTTTAGAATATTTGCCTCATGACTTAGTTTTACAAAATCCTTTAACCTTTTAAATTCATCATAGGAATCAAATAAATTATCCCCTACTTCTAACTTCCCAATTTGAGGTCCGAGTATCTCTATATAGTTATCTTCTTTCTTTTTGTCTTCTATTGATAATATATACCCCTCTTTATCTAAATAAGTAAGAGAACCTGAGTAGGACATAAATAATTTTTCTTCTCTTTCTTTCACACTAATTATAACCTTATTTGGTAGTTTACGTTTTATTTTTACTTCCTTTATATAAGGCAAAGACTTTACATTTTTCTCTACTGTTTTTCTATTAAATTTGAATATATTCTCATTTTTAATAGCTCCAGCAGCTTTAAGAATTTTATCTGTTTTAGTCCTTTTATTTCCAGATACCTGTATTTGAGTAATGTCGAGCCAATTTGTCTTTAATGAGATAAGCAAAAACAAAGCTATAATAAATAATAATAATAACAATATAAATCCGAATCTCTTTTTCTTTACCTTCCTTTCAACTTTGCTTACCTTTGCCATAATAACACCACCCATCTGCTTGTCTCTTTAGTTCTAAGCAGCAAACTGCTGCTTTATATAATCTCTATAATATCCGCCCCAAGTTTCTTTAAATCTCTATGAAGACTATCATATCCTCTTCTAATATGAACAACATTATCCACTGTAGTAGTTCCCTTAGCTATTAATCCTGCTAATACTAAACTAGCCCCACCCCTTAAATCCTTTGCAGTAACTTTAGCTCCTGTTAATTCCTTCACTCCCTTTATTACGGCTACCTTACCAACAGTCTTTATATTTGCTCCCATTCTTATTAGCTCTTCTGCATGCTTAAACCTATTTTCAAATACAGTTTCCGATATAATACTAGTTCCAGAAGCAATACTTAATAAAGACATCATTTGAGCCTGCATATCTGTAGGAAATCCTGGATAAGGTAAAGTTTGTATCATCTCCACAGATTTTATATTCTTAGGCCCTAGGACCTTTATAGAATTATTATCGTAATATATTTGACTACCTGTTTCTTTTAATTTTGCCGTTATTGCTTGAAGACACTCAACATTGACGTTTTTAATAGTAACTTCACCTTCTGTCATAGTTGCGGCAACCATATAAGTTCCAGCGACTATTCTATCAGACATTATACTATGTTTTACGTCCTTAAATTTATCTACTCCTTCTATTTTAATGACACTAGTACCTGCCCCTGAAACTTTTGCTCCTGCCTTTACTAAATAATTTTGTAAATCTATTATTTCTGGCTCTCTAGCAGCATTTCTGATTAAAGTAGTTCCTTTAGCCCTCACCGCCGCTAACATAATATTTTCAGTAGCCCCTACACTAGGGTAATCTAATTGTATTTCTGCACCTTTTAACTCATCAGCCTTACAGTATAAAAAGCCATGGGATTCTTCTATATATGCTCCCATTTCTCTTAATGCTTTTAAATGTAAGTCAATAGGTCTAGGTCCAATTTCACATCCGCCTGGATAACTTATTATTACCTCTCCACATCTAGCCAACATTGCTCCCATAAGAATTATTGAAGATCTCATTTCGCTTACTAAATCTTCTGGTATTCTTATACTTGTAATATTTCTTGAGTCTACATATATTAAATTATCTAATCTTTCTACATGACATCCAATGGATTCTAAGATTTTTTCCATTATGTCTACATCTCTAAGATTAGGGGTATTTAAAATAGTATTCGTATTGGCTCCTATAACAGTTCCTGCTAGTATTGGCAACACTGCATTTTTTGCGCCGGAAACGGATACTTCTCCTTTTAATCTATTTCTACCATTTATAATATATGTACCCATCTTGCCACCTCCAACCTGTGCAATAAATTACATATATAGTCATAATATGCATCACAATGGGAGGTGTTACAAAATCATTTTTTAGTCAGTTCATCTATATAATCCACAATTTTTTCTGACACATTAGGTTTAGACATTCTCTTAGTATTCGTTGACATAGACATAAGTTTCTCAGAATCACCTAAAAGTTTGTTAATTTTTTCATTTAATAGTTGTCCATTTAAATCTTCCTCTAAAATTACCACACTGGCACCTTTCTTTTCAAAAGACCTTGCATTATATACCTGGTGATTTTCTGCAGTATAACTTTTGGGAATCAATATACTTGGTACCCCTACTGCCGATATTTCAGATAAAGTAATAGCACCAGCACTCGTTATTACAAGGTCTGATATATTCAAACTTTTAGGCATTTCAAATAAATAGGGTAGAATACTAATATTATTTTTAATAATTATATTTTCATTTTTAATCCTGTTCATAAAGTCATCAAAAAATCTTTTCCCCGTTACATGGAGTATTTGTATATTTAAATTATCAATATTTTCTTTTATTACATGGTACATAGCTTCATTTAATTTTTTTTGACCACCACTTCCCCCAAAAGATAAAATAAATGGAACCTTAGGATTTATACCCAGGTCACTATAGGCCTTAGATTTATCTATTGTTAAAATATCTTTCCTAATGGGATTTCCTGTTATCCCTACTTTATCTGGATATTTAAAACACTTAAGAGATTCTTCAAAAGTTGCAGCTACAACATCAACATATCTTGATAATATTTTATTTGTAATTCCAGGTAAAGCATTTTGTTCATGGATCATAGTAGGTATGTTCATTTTACTTGCTGTATATACTACTGGACCACATACATATCCACCAGTACCAATTACAACATCAGGTTTAAATTCCTTTATTATATGTTTCGCATCTCTTAATCCTAAAAATATTTTATTAACAGCCTTTATAGTTTCAAAGGAAATTTTCCTTGGTATACCACTTATCCTGATAGTTTTAAAAGCAAAACCTTCATTTGGAACTAGCTCACTTTCTAAACTGTTTTCAGTTCCCACGTATAATATTTCCGCATCTTCATGTCTATATTTTATTTCATTTGCAATTGCCAATGCTGGATAAATATGTCCTCCAGTACCTCCACCAGAAATTAGATACTTCATTTAATTCAACTCCCGTCTATTTGTGTATGTCTTGATATATTTAGTAGTATTCCTATTGCTCCCATATAAATCGCTAAAGAAGTTCCACCATAACTTACTAAGGGTAATGGTATACCCGTTGTTGGAATAGACGATGTAACTACAGCAATATGAATCAATGATTGAACCGTTAATAAAGAAACTATCCCTGTTGCCAATAAACAACCAAATAAATCATCTACGCTTAGAGCTATTTTAATTCCTCGCCATATTATTAATAGTAATAACATAACAACAGTTAAGGAACCTAAAAACCCTAACTCTTCACCGATAATAGAAAAAATAAAATCATTATAAGGCTCTGGTATATAAAAGAATTTTTGCCTACTCTTCCCTAATCCTAAGCCAAATAATCCACCAGAACCTAAAGCATATAAAGATTGAACTGCTTGCCAGCCTTCATTATCAATATAAGCAAAAGGATCCATAAAAGAAAAGATTCTTTTAAGCCTATACCCTTCGGCAGAAATAGCTTTAATCATACCAACGGTGGCTAACCCTACCAGGCCTAACATATGACTAAGCCTCATACCTGCCACAAAAAGAATACTTAATAGGGTAAGTCCTAAAGTTATAGTCGTTCCTAAATCTTTTTGCAAATATATCATTCCACAAGAAATTCCTATGATTAATAAGGATGGGATTAATCCTTTAAATAAGCTCCTTACATTATCTTTTTTCTTTGATAAAAATTTGGATAAATATATTATTGAACCTAGCTTTATTACATCAGAGGGCATGAAAGTAATAAAGCCTAAATCAACCCATCTTCTCGCTCCTTTTATTTTAACTCCTAAAGGAGTAAATATTAAAAAGCCAGTACCAATAGATAAAATAAATATTATTAGAGCTAGCTTATTAAGTTTTTTATAATTAAAGTTCATAAAGAAAAGCATTGCTATTACACCTAGAGCACTTGCTAACACTTGTTTCTTTAAAAAGTAATAACCATCACCTTTTTTATATAATGCATCAGGCCAACTAGAACTAAAAACCATTATTATCCCTATAAATACCAATATAATGGTTGCTAAAAGCAAGGTAAAGTCACTAGCCTTCTTTTTAGCCATTTTAACCCTCCTTTAGATTAAGTACTGCCTTCTTAAAATCTAAACCTCTATCTTCATAACTTTTATACATATCCCAACTAGCACATGCAGGGGAAAGCAAAACTTTATCCCCTTTATTCCCTAATTCAAAACTCTTTTTAACTGCTGATTCCATATCCTCAACAATATATATATTCTCAAATGCATTCTCTATTGCAGCTTCTTTTATTTTGTCAGACGTTTCACCTAAAAGAATTAAATCTTTCACTCTGCCATTAAAACTTTTCACAAATTCTTGAAAATTAGAACCTTTATCCATGCCACCAGCTATAAGAATAATTGATTCTTTTAAAGCTTTAATGGCTTCAATACTAGAAATTGGATTTGTACCTTTCGAATCATTATAGAAGCTTATACCTTTTATGTTTGTAACATATTCTACTCTATGTTCTAAACCTTTAAAGTCCTTTAATACACTGGCCATATCTTTAATATCTAATTCCATTAGCCAGCCAATGGATATACTAGCTAAAATGTTTTGTAAATTATGTTTCCCAGGTATTTTTAAATCTTTACAAGATATGACTTCCATTTCTTCCCTTCCATCGTTTATAACTATGGAACTTTTATTAATATAGACTCCTTTATCTAATATATTATGCACACTAAACCAGAATATATTAGAATTTATTTCATCTTTCATATTTCTAACAAGAGGATCATCATAATTAAGAATAGTATAATCGTTTTTATCTTGATTTAGAAATATTTTTTTCTTTGAATTAATATAATTATTATAAGAACCATGCCAGTTTATATGATCAGGACTTATATTTAATACTAAACTAATAGAGGGTTTAAAATTAATAGTATTTTCTAACTGAAAACTACTAGTTTCCACCACGAAAACATCTTCTTTTGATGAATTTACTAAATCCAAAAGTATTCCAACACCTATATTACCGACAACATGACACTTTAATTCGGTTTTTTCAAAAAACTCACCTGCTAAAGTAGCAGTTGTAGTTTTGCCATTAGTTCCTGTAATTGCTATTAAGGAACTTTCTGGCTTGATCCTATATCCTAACTCAATATCTGTAATAACTTCAATGTTTTTTTCCTTAGCTTTTTGAATAACAGGTACATTAAGAGGAATTCCTGGACTTTTCACTATTAAATCTATATTATCCAAGGGAACATTATTAGTTCCTAAAAAATATTCTACAGGATAAAAGTGAATTTCCTTTATATATTCTTTCAACTCATTCTTGGATTTTAAATCACTAACAGCTATATTAGCTCCTAATTTACTCAATGCCTTTATTGTAGATACTCCACTTACTCCTAATCCCATAATTAGTATATTTTTATCTTTTAAATTCACCTTAGCCACCTGTCTTTCTACTTAGTTTAAACCTACAATGCCTAATATACATAATAAAACTGTTATACTCCAAAAAATTGCCACAACCTTTGTCTCTTTCCATCCTTTTTGCTCATAGTGATGATGTAAAGGTGCCATTAATAAAACTCTTCTACCTGTAAGTTTATATGATATAACTTGAATTATTACAGATAGAGCTTCTACAAAATATATACCTCCTACAATTGGAATAATCAATGGTAAATTTAACAGTATAGCTATACCAGACACCGCTCCACCTAGGGCCAAACTTCCTGTATCTCCCATAAACACTTTTGCAGGATAAGCATTATATATAAGAAATCCTAAACATGCCCCTGCTAAAGCAACAGAAAATATTGAAGTACTACTCATTCCCCAACTTGATGCAACTATCCCAAAGAAGGATAGTACTATTAAAGTAACACCTGAAGCCAATCCATCTAATCCATCTGTTAAATTAACACTATTTACAGTACCAACTACTACAAACACTATGAAAGGTACATAAAATGGTCCTAAATCTAAAAATTTATCAGTAAATGGAACTATTACCTTTGTTCCTAGTACAGATGTATTAGACTGATATATAGCCAATATCACCGCTAAAATTGTCTGACCTAATAGTTTTTGATAAGCTTTCAATCCTAAAGATCTTTTTTTCACAACTTTTATGAAGTCATCAATAAAACCTATTAGACCAAAACCAAAGGTAGACAATAATAAAACGATAATATCTCCATTCACCATTCCCGACGTTAATGTAGTTATTAAAAGTGCTATTAAAATTATTATCCCACCCATAGTAGGTGTTCCACTCTTTTTTAAATGAGTACTAGGTCCATCATCTCTTACATTTTGACCAATATTTAATTTTCTTAATAAAGGTATAAAAATAGGGCCTAATATTATAGTTATAACAAATGAAATTACAATAGTTCTAATTATATCTATATAATCAACCATAAACTTTCTCCTCTCAGCTGTAAACTAGAATAATTATTATATCCCTTTCAAGATATCTAAGACAATTTTTCTTTCATCAAAAGGAATAACCTTATCTTTTATTATAGTATAAGTTTCATGTCCTTTACCAGCCAATAAAATAATGTCTTTTGGCTTTGCATTTTTTAAGGCATATCTAATTGCATCTTTCCTATCTACATAGTATACATAATCACCTTTCACTTTTTCAATCCCTTTTATTATATCTTGAATAATTTTTTCTGGTTCTTCATCTCTAGGATTGTCCGATGTAACTATAGATAAGTCTGCATGTTTTGCAACAGTTTCTCCCATTATTGGTCTCTTAGTTTTATCCCTATTTCCACCTGCTCCAAAAACTACAACCTTCCTGCCCTCTGCAAATTTATCAATAGCAATTAAAGTTTTTTCTAAACTGTCTGCAGTATGAGCAAAATCAATTATTACAGTAAAATCCCTATTTGTAGGAACTATTTCAAACCTTCCTTTTACACCTTTAACCTTTTCTAAACCTGCTTTTATAGTTTTTAAGTCCATAGAATAAGCAAAACCACAGGAAGCAGCTGCTAAGGCATTATAAACACTAAATTCTCCTGGAATATTTAGTTCTATATTTATTGAATCTTTAGGAGTATTTAATTTAAAACTTACTCCTGTAGAACTATATACAATATCTGTAGCAAAAATATCTGCCCTATTTGTAATTCCATATGTAATAATATTGGCTTTTTCCTTAGAAACTCTTTCAACTATAAGTTTTCCATAAGGATCATCAATATTTATAATGTTTACATCTTTAGTCATATAAAATAGTTTAAGCTTGGAATTAAAATATTCATCCATAGTATTATGGTAATCCAAATGTTCTTCCGTTAAATTTGTAAATACTCCAACATTAAAGTCAGTATCCTCTACCCTTTTCATATCTAATGAATGGGATGATACTTCCATTATACAAATATCTGTATTAAACCTAGCCATTTCATAGAAATTTTTCTGAAGTGCTAAGGATTCAGGAGTTGTATTCTCAGTTTCGTAAAGTTTCTCATTAATAATATTTCCATTTGTACCTATAACCCCTATCTTCTTATTATTTTCTTCAAATATACTCCTAATTAAATAGGTAATTGTAGTTTTACCATTTGTACCAGTAACACCAATAACCTCCATTTTCTTTGAGGGTTCCCCTAAGAACACCGAGGAAAGCTCTGCCAGTGCTATTCTTGTATCTTCTACCTTTATTATAGTAATATCTTCTTTTAATGTTACGTCTTCTTCAACAATTACGGCCTTAGCTCCCTTATGACCTACTTCACTTAAAAAATCATGTCCATCTACATTAAAACCTTCAATAGCAACAAACAGATCACCTGGTTTTACTTCTCTGGAATCATGATTTATACCTGTAACTTCTAAATCCAATGAACCTATAATTTTCTTTGCCTCAATATTTTTTATAAGATCTTTCAATTTCATAAATTACATCGCCTCCGATTTATAGCATATAAAATAAACAAGTAAAAGGCAACTAGAAAAGTCGCCCTTTTTCAGCTTTAATAAATACATTTATCCTTCTAAATATCTTATATTAATATTTTCATCTTATAAAGTTTGGGCACAATAACTTTTTTATTAATTACTTACTCTTCTAGGTATAAATCTACAGTAGATCCTTTTGTCACCTCTGTTCCTGGCTTTGGAAATTGATCAATTACAACCGAATCCTCTTCAACATCAAGAGGCTCTGTATTATATCTAAAGCCTAGTTCTGATAATATTTCTCCTGCTTCAATTATAGTTTTATCCCTTACATCAGGAACTTTCTCTGAATTAATAAGTTCTGTTTTTTCCTCTTCTGTATACTTTGGTTCTACATCTAAATATTTTAAAGTCTGTTCTATTACATCTCCTGCTACAGGAGCAGCAGTTAGTCCACCTGAATGAGAACCAACTTTTGGCTCATCTACAACAACTAGAACAACTATTCTAGGATCATCGGCTGGTGCCACTGCTAAAAATGATGATATGTATTTCCCTTGTGCATACCTTCCATCTACTACTTTTTGAGCAGTACCAGTCTTACCACCTATTCTATATCCCGGTACATAGCCTCTATTCCCCGTACCATCAGATACAGCAGTTTCTAACATTTCTAATAAATCTTTGGAGGTTTCTTCAGAGATAACCTTCCTTTTTACTTCTGGCTTAAATTCTTGTACAGTTTTACCATCTACATCTACCAATTCTTTTACTAACCTAGGTTCTATTAAATCTCCACCATTACTAACAGCAGTCATTGCTGTAGCAAGTTGGATTGGTGTCACAGCAATTCCATGTCCATAAGATATTGTAGCAAGATTTACTTCCTTCATAGCGCTAGGATCCCCAGAAATTATACCTGCTTGTTCCCCAGTTAAATCTATTCCCGTATTTTCCCCAAAACCAAATGCTTCAATATATTTATGCATTTTTTCTTTTCCTATTTTTCTTGCCACATTTACAAATACAACGTTACAAGAGTTTTGGACACCTTCTGTAAAGGTTTGGTCACCGTGTGGATTATAATATCTCCAACACTTCAATTTTTCTCCAGGTATATCTGTAATATATCCACCACAGTAAAAGTTACTTTCTGGAGTAACTATATTTTCTTCTAAACCTGCTGCAGCAGTTATAATCTTAAAAGTAGAACCTGGTTCATATGCATCATTTATAGTGAAATTCCTCCATATATCATACCATTCTTTTTCAATTTCTTCTTGGGACAATTTCTTCCATTTTGCCGCCATTTTCTCATCTAAGGGTTCCCTAGGCTTATTCGGGTCATAATCAGGCTTAGTAGCAATCCCTAACAAATCTCCATTATTAGGATCCATTACAATTACAGATACATTCTTAGCAGAATTAGCAACTAAAGCTTCTTGAGCCGCTTTTTCTGCAAAATGCTGAATATTTTCATCTAAAGTTAAAACTACACTTAGACCATCTTTAGCCTCTAGAATCTTTTCTCCTCCATAAGGTAACTGTCTACCTCCTGCATCAGTAGTTTTTACCCACTTCCCAGAAG
>NFYZ01001267.1_pt1 | contig 13807 bp, 12 predicted proteins | sample 1092561 | NCBI WGS metagenome assembly NFYZ01 (sample SAMN03609887, study PRJNA323583) | gut metagenome | isolation source: feces | host: Rattus norvegicus | place: Malaysia | collected 2013 | reverse complement strand
AAATTTAAACTGGCCTTTTTCAGTGGTCTCGGACGGTCCTAATCGACTCACTTTGTGAGTCAGTTAGGACCGTCCCTGGTGACTCATTTGGTTAGATCTGTTACTATGAAACTAGCTACGTCTTCGGCGTAGGATCCAGTGGTGAATCCTGCGTCGTAGCCTAGTTCTTGGGCTAGCTCATGGGATATTCTTGGCCCACCACATACTAATATTATTTCATCTCTAATTCCTTCTGCTTCTAATAGTTCTACTAATTCCGTTAGATTTGGTATATGGACATCTTTCTGGGTTACTACTTGAGATACTAGTATTGCATCTGCATCTAATTCTATAGCTTTGACTACTAATTCTTCATTAGGAACTTGGCTTCCCATGTTTACTGCTTTTACTCCTTCATATCTTTCTAACCCAAAATGCCCTGCAAAGCCTTTCATATCCATAATTGCATCTATTCCCACTGTATGAGCATCCGTTCCAGTACAGGCTCCTACTATTACTACTTCCCTTTTTATATTCTCTTTTATATATTCTTCTACTTCCTCTTTAGACATTACTATTCCTTCTACTTTTGGAACTTCAATCTTCGTATAATCCACTGTATGAGTACATTTCCCATATACTACAAAATAGGTATATCCGACTCCTAAATCATGATAATAGGTAACATTTGGTTCTTCCAACCCCATTTCCATTGCCAATCTTCTGGCCCCTTCTTTAGCCTCATCACCGTAGGTTACTGGAAGAGTGAAACTTAATTGAACCATTCCATCATTCAATGTATCACCATAAGGTTTAACCTTAGTTAAATCTACTTCTTCAACATACTTCATAACTTACACCTCCAACCATTAAATCTATAAATGGATTAAAATATCCTGAATCTTTTTTAGCTACTCCATCTAATCCCTTTCCGCCAGTTCTAGACCTTTTTACCCCGCCAAATTTACCTTGTTCTATAGTAGAAAATAGACCTTCTTCACTTATTTGGTTTAACAATTCCTCAGCCTTTTCTAATACTTCTTTTGCTCTGGTCTCAATTATTCCACCATCTTTAAAGGTAATTTCATTGCCTAAATCCTTTGCATTATTAAATATATATTGGGCATTTTCTATAGCTAAATATCTGTCTTGTAAATGTGGCGTATGTATAGCTTCTGTTGGCATTCCTAATAGCTGAATTTCCTGATTAGTCATTATAGATACCATATTAAACATAGCATCTTGAACATGACCTTTCATTATATTACCTGTCATATACTTTGTTGGAGGCATATATTTTAGTGGTGCCTTCGGGAATATTTCTCTAGCCATTTGAGCCTGAGCCAATTCATATAAAAAGCCATTCTCTACAGATGGATCCATTTCAAAAGCATGGCCCAATCCCATTTGTTCTTCTGCTAATCCAGCTTTTACAGCAAACTGTTCATTTATGAATTGAGAAGCGAGTACGGTATGAGCAGCTTCTACTGCATCATCAGTAGTTAAGTAATTATCTTCTCCCGTATTTATAATAATTCCAGCATAGCCATTTATAACTCTAGAAAAGTATTGATCTACAAGGGTTCTTTGCATATTAATATCCCTAAACAAGATACCATATAAAGCATCATTTAACATCATATCTAACCTTTCAAAAGCTCCCATAGCGGCTATCTCCGGCATACACAATCCTGAACAATAATTACATAATTTAATATATCTACCTACTTCTTCCCCTACTTCATCTAATGCCTTTCTCATAATACGGAAGTTTTCTTGAGTTGCATAGGTACCACCGAAACCTTCTGTAGTAGCACCATAAGGGACATAGTCTAATAAACTTTGTCCTGTAGTCCTTATTACAGCAATAACATCTGCTCCCTGTCTTGCTGCAGCTTGAGCTTGAACTATATCTTCATAAATATTTCCTGTAGCAACTATTACATATAAATAAGGTGTATTACCATCACCTAAATTATCTATATATTCATCCCTTTTTTCTCTATTCCTCTTTATCTTCTCTACAGATTTCTCCGCTATAGGATATATAACATCCCTTATTTCCTCTTCATTAGCTGTAGGAAGCCTTGTAATATCTAATTCACCAGTAGCTACTTTTTCACCAATAGTCTGGGGATCATGACCAGTTTGAATTATAGCATTACCAATCCAATAGGCAGCCCCCCTTTCTAGGCCTCCCCCTTCCTTTATATTATCTATAACAACATTAGGAATAGGTCTTTTTATTTCATCTACTCCATCTACACCTAAAAGCCTTACTACAGTTCTTTCTGTAGATGTAGTAGTATGCTCATCAATAAATTCTTGTATATCTTCTGCAATTATTCTAGCTGCATTTCTCGAACTGTCTATCATTTTTGGTTCTAAATTCAATTTACTTTCCAATGTAAATCAGCCCCTTTACTAAATAGTTCAAAAAATAATTCTTAATTATTCCAACTTTTAATTCTTTCAATCTTTAATTCTCTCTTTAATTCCCTAAATCTTTAATTCACTCAACCTTTGATTCTCTTAAAGTTCACATATTTTTATACCTAAAATCCCTATATGCAATTTAAAATATCTTGACACATATTTCAGCATAAACTTTAAATATCTTCGACATATGTTCCCATAGGAATTTAATATTTCCAACATGTCTTTCCAAGGGTAAAATTGACTTTAAATGCATATTGAAATAAGCGTTTTATAAGAAATAGAAAAATTTCAATTATCTTCTCTATAAAAACTTTTACAATATTTCTTCTGCTAAAATTATAATTTCTTCTTTTAAACCCATAAGTCTGGCAATGTTTAAGGCATCTTTGGGAACTTCCCTTTTATCTTCTACCTCCATTAGCCCATAATCCATATATCTATTTATTAAATCTAATTTATCTATTTCTTGCCTTTCCAACTCTTTTTCCAATTCAAAAAAGTTGATTTTAGAAAGTCCTTTCACTTGTAAATGAGTAACTCCTTCCATATTAGCAATATTGTCATAATGGGTAGTAATTAAAGTTATAGAATCTCTTACCTTTAGATATTTAACAATGGCTCTTGATATAGCATAGCCTTCTTTTGGATTAGTCCCTCTTGCCAATTCATCGACTAATATAAGTCCTTTGTCTTTAGACCTTTCTAAAGCTTTTTGTATCAGTTTTATTTCTCCTCCAAAGGTACTAAGACCTTTGTCTAAATTTTGTATATCCCCAATAGATGTACATATGAAATAATTAAGGCCTAATTCCATTTCCTCTGCTGGCACAAATAAACCATATTGAGCCATAGCCGTTAAAAGTCCTACTAGCTTCAAACTAACCGTCTTTCCACCCATATTAGCTCCCGTAATACAAGTTACTCCTTCTTTTAACCTTATAGTAATAGGCATAAAATCAAGTTTCTTTTCTTTAAGAACAGTTTCTACTTTAGGGTGTCTTCCTTCTCTTATGTATAAAGAATGTTCCTCTAGTATTTTTGGCTTAGTTCCCTTATGTTTTAAAGCTAAATTAGCCTTTCCCATAATAAAATCCATTTTCCCAATGCTAGACATATTTTTATATAATTTCTTTTTTTCTTTTCCTATTTCATTGCTCAATATTTTTCTTATTTTATACTCTTCTTTTTCTTCTCTTTCCTTTAACAGATCCAATTTACTTTTCAAAGCAATTATATTATCAGTAAGCTTAAAACAATATTTTACATGCATATAGGTTTCCGAAAGATAAGTTAAATAAGGGCAATTTTCTAACTTTTTTAATAGTTTTTCCTCTCCCTTTGAGACTAAAACACTGCCATCAGGACTAATATTTAGTTTTAAATCTTTCTTTATTTTATTTTTTAAAATCTCATTTTCCCTTTTAATTTCCCTAGTAATATTCCTTTTATCTTTCCTAATTCTTTTCAATTCTTCTGAATAACTATTATAAATATAAAACGTTGATATTTCTGTCCCTTCTGGATCTAATAGAGTTTCTAATCCAGGTATAGATTCTATCTTCATATCTTCCCAAAGTTCTACATTATATTTATCTAAAATTCCCCCTAAATCTCGTAATAGAAACAAGAAAATTTTTATTTCAAATAGCTCTATTTCTGATAATACTATTCCTTCTGCACTCCTTTTAATAGTACTTCTTAAATCTTTTATATGGGCAAATAAGTTCTCTATTTCCCGGGAAAAATGTCTATCCATAGCATAATCTATAAATAGTTCTACCTTTTTCAACTCTTCTTTTAATTCCTCTTCATTTCCTGGGAAAAAAGGTTTTATTTTGTCTTTATATATTTTTCCATAGGGAGTATGGACTTTTATTTCATTTAGTATATAATCAACTTCTAAACTTTTCTTACTTTCTTTGTTAAGGAAAACCACATTATACACCTCCTAGTAACAAATCATGCACTGGAAGATTCTTTATATAAATTCTCATTTGTCTTAAAAATTGTTCTGGCTCAAAAAAATAACCTTCGGGTGCATAAGGATTTATTGTTAAGGCTATAAGATTTATATTATTTAATACTTCTACCTCTATTCCCTGCTTCTGAAATTTAAGCCAATCCTTTGGTTTAATAAAAATTTTTGTGCCGTCCTCTACAATTATTTTTACACCCTTATATTTCTTCGATGTCTGAATAATATCCTCTACTGTTTTCTTTACTAAGGAACCGGGAAGTACTATGTATTTTGTATTCTCTTCTATATTCTCACCTATAATATTTCCACAATTTAATGCAGTCTTTACTTTCAGCTCATTAACTTTATACTTATCATCTATTTCATATAAGTTATCCATGTTTTTTGCACTATCTATAACTGCAACTTTCCCTTCTCTTATTAGCTTATTTGTTAACAATCTAACTTCCTTATCTTCTACTTTAGGTAATTTAAATAGGTTTACTAAATGAAGAGTCTCTTCTATAACCTTATTTATATCCCTACTGAGAACTGCTCCTGTGGAAACAATAGTCCCCTCTGAAATAGAAGGAGCAGCTGAAGATTTCCTATCTATAGCTCCATCAATTATTACAAATTCTGCTCCTAATTGTAACATTTTTTCCGAAACCTTCTTTATTTCTGAAGATCTTTGAGGACCTGCTATTTGAATATAACCTTTATCCTTTACACGACCAATTACTATAAAACCTAGGGGTGTTCTGTAATCTGTTACTTCTAATATTTCTGTTTTTGCATCTCCCATGGGAAGTAAATCTGTAGTAGTAGTAACCAAAGTCTCCTCTTCTACAAAAATTTTGGGTTTCTCCGTTTCCGTCACTATATCTAAAGATTCCCCATCTCTTCCTGTAGAAGTTACTCCAATGGTTATATTTTGGTTTACCGCTTCCTCTATAAGACAGTTTAAGGTAACAGTTTTTCCACTATTCTTAGCCATTCCAACTATGGATATAGTTTTGTATTTCCCATAAATAAGTTCTAATAATGCCATTTGAACACCCCTTGTTTATTACATTTTGTATCCTATTGTATAATTCGCTTTATACTCTTACTTTTTATAAGCTTTTAAACTCCTTAACTTTCTGCTTCTACTTTAACTAACTTCGATCCTTTTCTATTTTTTCTATCTAAATCCTTTGGTTCTAATGCCTTTACTTCAGACCCATTAAGAATTCCTGCTACCCCTGTTGGTTCAAAGTCTTCCTCATTGAATTTTTCTATATATTGAGGTTCTGTGTAAGTAGTAATAACCCCTTCATAATTTCTTAATACTATTTTAGTTGGTGACATACTAATTAAATAATTAGGCATTACAGGTATTTTACCTCCACCACCAGGTGCATCTACTACAAACGTTGGCACTGCATAACCAGATGTATGACCTCTCAAAGATTCCATTATTTCTAAGCCCTTAGATACTTTAGTTCTAAAATGTTCTATACCCATAGATAAATCACATTGATATATATAATAAGGTCTAATTCTCATTTTCACTAAACTATGAACTAAATCTTTCATTATTTTGGGACTGTCATTGACCCCTCTTAATAATACTGATTGATTTCCTAAAGGTATTCCTGCATCTGCCATTTTTCTTGCTGCTTCTTCTGTTTCTTTAGTTAATTCTTTTGGATGGTTAAAATGCATATTTAACCAAATTGGATGGTATTTCTTAAGCATATTTACTAAATCATCAGTAATCCTCATTGGCATAACTACTGGTGTACGAGAACCTATTCTTATTATTTCTACGTGAGGTATCTTTCTTAATTCTTTTATTATATACTCTAATTTTTCGTCAGAAATTAATAATGCATCTCCCCCTGACAATAGTACATCTCGCACTTCTTTCGTATTTCTTATATATTCTATTCCCTTTTCTATTTTATCCATTGGTACTCCAGCATCTTGTTGTCCTGCAAATCTTCTTCTAGTACAATGTCTACAATACATGGAACACTGATCTGTTATTAAAAATAGTACTCTATCAGGGTACCTATGGGTAATTCCTGGCACTGGTGAATCTTCATCTTCACTTAGTGGATCTTCCATATCTGCTACAGATTCATGGGTTTCCATAATAGTAGGTACTGCCTGCAACCTAATAGGACAATTTGGATCATCAGGATCCATTAGTGATGCATAATAAGGGGTAATCCCCATTCTAAATTTTTCTAGAACTTCGCCTATTTCTTTTTCTTCCTTTTCAGTAATATTTATTATCTTCTTTAAAGTCTCTACATCAGTAATTCTATTTCTAACTTGCCATTTCCAATCCATCCATTCTTTTTCATCTACATCTTTCCACAAGTCAATATCCTTGTAAGACCTCATTATTAGTCCCCCTTTTACATTTTTCGGTCTTAAGCATATAATTTCTCAAATATATTTCTTAGCTCTTTACTTTCTCTTATTATTTGTAAAGATATATCTGCATGACCTTTTGTATATCCATTGCCAATAATCATATTTACATCTTTTCCTACTCCCTCTGCTCCCAAAGCTGCCTTTGTAAAGTTAGTAGCCATACTGAAGAAATAAACTATTCCCTCATCTTTTGTGCATAATATACTAGACATTTCTGTATTTTGAATGTTTACATTATTAATAGTTACATCAGCTAACTCACCACCAGTAACTTCTTTTAATTTATTCATCATTTCTACTGCATTGGTAGCGTTTGCTTTAATATAATGGTCTGCTAGGCCTGCCTTTTTAACCCTCTCTATGGTCTTATCCCTAGAACCTACACATATAACCTTTCCCGTAACTCCTGCTCTTTTCTTTGCTTCATATAAACAAAGCATTCCTGATTTTCCTGTTCCACCTATTACTAATACTGTATCTCCTGGTTTAACTAACTTTGCTGTTTGAGCTGGTGCTCCTGCTACATCTAGTACAGACAATGCTAAATTTTCTGGTAAATCATTAGGAATTTTAGCATATATTCCACTTTCAAACAATATGGCTTTTCCTTTTATATCTACTTGGTCTACATCAGGCCTAATTTCTAATATTTCATCTATTACTAATGGTGTTAATGATAAAGATACTAAAGTAGCTATTTTATCACCAACCTTTAAATCTATTTTTCCTTTTAAATCTGGCCCTATTTCTGCTATAGTTCCTATAAGCATTCCTCCAGAACCTGTTACTGGATTTTGATGCTTACCTCTATCTTTCACGATTCCTTTCATTATTTTTTCTATTTCTTCTGGGTTACCCTCAGCTTGTTCTTTAATTTGTGTAAAACTTGCCGAGTCTACATTTAATGTTTGAACATTAATAAGTATTTCATTACTATATAACTTCATATCGTTATCAATTTTTAATGCTGGTTGAGGTAAAACACCTTCTGGTTCAATAACCCTATGAGTTCCATAAGGACATCCTTTTTTCATTATGTAATCCCCCTTTTAAGATTTTGATAATTTTTTGTCAATGTTTCTACTACATTCTGTTACCAATATATAATACAATGCAAAGATTGTGCCATCTCTCAAATCTCTATATATTATATATCCTAAAAACACAAGGCTGTTTCTACCGAAGAATCCTAAGTTCCCTTCAGCAACCAACCTATGTATTATAGCACCTTCTTAATATAACAAAAGTCTTCATACCCTGCAACCTTAATATAAGTTTATGATAGGAGTGCCTGACAAGGCCAACCTTAATATAGGTTCATGATAGGAGTGCTTATTTTTCGGCAGCTAGTCCATGCTTTTTCATTTTATATTGGAGAGTTTGACGAGGGATTTTCAAATATTTAGCTGTATGAGTAATATTATAATCATTCATTTTTAAGGATTTGAGAATAAGTTTCTCTTCTATCTGGTCTAAAGTTTCCATTAAAGACATGTCTTCTAATAAATCAATATCTTCTTTATAATCTTCAAATTTTTTAGGTAAATGTTCTAATTCTATTACATCTACATCATAAATACTCATTATTCCTTCTAATAAATGTTCTAATTCCCTTACATTTCCCTTCCAAGAGTAAGATAAAAATAATTCTTTTACTCCATTAGATAAACCTTTCACAGATCTATTCATATTCTTGTTAAGCTTATTAATAAAAAATTTAGTTAATATAGGTATATCTTCTTTTCTTTCTCTTAAAGGTGGAATTCCTAGACTTATAACATTTAATCTATAATATAAGTCTTCTCTTAATTGATTCTTTTTAACTGCTTCCTCTGGTACAATATTCGTTGCTGTCAAAATTCTCACATCTACGTCTATAGTATTAGTACCTCCTACCCTTCTAATAGTTCCATCTTGTAAAACTCTTAAAAGTTTAGACTGTAATTCTATAGGCATAGAGTTTATTTCATCTAAAAAAAGGCTTCCTCCATGAGCTAGTTCAAATAAACCAGCTCTATCTTCGGCCCCAGTAAATCCTCCTTTAACTGTTCCAAATAATATTCCTTCTAATAAATTAGGAGGAAAAGCAGCACAATTTTGAGCAATAAAAGGCTGATATCTTCTTGGGCTTGAATTGTGTATAGAATGTATAAATAATTCCTTTCCTGTACCAGTATCTCCATAGACCAGTACTGGTACCTTTGCCTCTGCCGCTTTCAACGCCATAGACTTAAGTTCCAACATTTCATTACTTTCTCCAATTATATCTACAAAAGTATATTTAGCTCTTTCTTTTTTAGTTTCTTTAATTTCCTTATGATTAATATATAATTCCTTTTGCAAATCTACTATTTTTTCTGACATTTCCCTAACTCTAGTAATATCTTTAGAGATTTCAAATGCCCCTAATATTCTATTATTTTTTCCTTTAATAGGAATAGAAGAGTTAACAGTAGTAATTTTCTCACCTTTATAATTTACAAAAGTTTGTTCTACATTTGATATGGCTTCCCCTGTCTTCATCACTGTTAATAAAGTACTAGTCTCATGAGATAGGGAAGGGTAAATTTCAAGTAAATGTCTCCCCAAAACCTTTTCTCTATCTACACCATCTATAATTTGAGCAAATTTATTGTAATATACAATTCTCCCATTCTTGTCTATAATATGTATGCCTTCTTCTACATAATCAAGAATTTCCAATATATTTTCCCTAAAGAACAAGTCTTTAATTTTAATTCACCCTTTCTAGGTGCCTAATTTTAGGCATCATACGCCGAATATTAGGCACCTTCATAAGTACTTTACTTAAATAAGTGCCTAATTGCTTATAATAATTCTAGATTAACTTTCTCTACTGATTTTATTTCTTTCCTTAAAAAGTTTCCTCCCAGTCTTCTAAACTTTTCCGAATCATAGCTAACATAAAATTCATATTTGCCACCATCTATATTTTCTGAACATAAATTATGTTCTTTAAGTAAATTTTTAGTAGCTTCAGCTGTCTCATAGGCTGGATTTACAAGAGTTACACCTTTTCCCATAACCTCACTTATAGTATATCTAAGCATTGGATAGTGAGTACAACCTAAAACTAAAGTATCTATTCCATGCTCTTTAAGTTCTTCGAGATATTTTTCTGCCGTTATAAAAGCCACTTCTGTATCTTGCCAACCTTCCTCCACTATTGGTACAAATAATGGACAGGATACTCCTGTTACTTCTGCAGAAGGAAGAAGCCTCCCTATTTTCTTTTGATAAGATTGACTATCAATAGTCCCAGAGGTCCCTATTACTCCTATTTTATTGTTTTTAGTTGTAGAAACAGCTTCTTTAGCCCCTGGCTCAATTACTCCTATTATTGGTATATTAAAATTTATCTTAGCTTCTTCTAAGGCATGTGCAGTAGCCGTATTACATGCTATTACAACAGCTTTTACATTTTTATTCATTAAAAACTCAATACATTGGAAGACATATTCTATTACGGTTTCTTTAGATCTAGTTCCATAAGGAATTCTGGCTGTATCACCAAAGTATATAACATCTTCGCCTGGAAGTTTTTCAATTATCTCTTGTAAAACCGTCAGTCCACCTATTCCTGAATCAAATACACCTATTGGTCTATTATCCATCATAAAATCCTCCTTTATTATATTTTACTTGCAAAGGGGGATTTTTACAACAACTATTTAAATTGATATTGCATTAAAATTTGAACTAAATTTAATGAAGTACAGTTATAGGCATTATTTCACTACTTTAATTGATGAACTAGAACCTAATCTAGTTGCACCTGCTTCAATCATCTTTATAGCTGTTTCATAATCTCTAATGCCACCAGAAGCCTTTACTCCCATTTTATCCCCTACAACTTCTCTCATAAATTCTACATCTTCTTCTGTTGCACCAGCAATACTAAAACCTGTGGAAGTCTTAACAAAATTCCATCCTGCTTTTTTTGAAAGCTTACAAGCCATTTTCTTTTCTTCCTCATTTAATAAACGGGTTTTAATCGTTACCAGATGACCCCATGCCTTTTTTAAGAGCTTTATTTGTAGCATTTTTAATAACTTCACTAGAGATTGTAGCACCACTAATTACATCTACATTATATGAATTTTGCTCTTTCATTCTAATAACAATATCCTCAGCCTTTTCTCCCATACCATGTTTATGTTGAACTATATCAACTTTTATAATTTTATTATCCTCAACTGTTACATCTACAGTTGCTTTTACTAAAAGTGTAGATGTATTTCCTCTATATGTCCCATTATTAATGACAAACATATCAATTTCAGTATAGTCCAATTCTTTTAATTCTTTAAACTCATAAGCTAATATAAAACCCATAGTTATAAAAATTATTAGTATAACTCTAAAAACCATCTTCCATATTCTTTTAGATTTTTGCATAATACCCTCCCATTATTGATATAAACCTACCATCTTAATCGATTGGCACAGGTATATATTATAAAGCTTCCATTCTTCGCCTTTCCAATTATAGTAATTCTATGTTCTTCAGCTAATTTTATTGCATTATCTGTAGGTACGGATAAAGTAATAATTATTGAAATCCTAGATTTTATTGCTTTTATTACTATATCACTAGGAATTCTTCCGCTAATATATATGTATTTGTCTTCAAAACTAATATTCAATTTCATAGCACTACCAATAACCTTATCAAATGCATTATGTCTTCCTATATCTTCTTGAAATATTATACATTTAGTCCCTTTGTATAAAGCACATGAATGAATACCTCTCGTTAAATTATATAACTTGCTACAGCTGTCAAATTCATCTATTGCCTTTAGTAATTCATTAACCTTTATAAAATTTTTCTTGTTTATATAGGATAGATTATTATACTTATGTCTTTGAAATACTTCAAAATTGTTTTGAGCAGAGTTCGGAAGTTTTTTTAATTTAAGTTGTTTGTACTTATTATCCTTTATGTAAACTTTAGCTAATTTATCCTCTCCAATATAAATCTTTCTAATATCACTATACCTTATAATTATTCCTACTGAATAAAGATATCCTATTATTAGCTCTTCAATACAACTTAATGTGCACAGTATTTCAATAATCCTATCATCATTTACATATATAGTTAATTTGTCTTCTACTAGTATATTAACTAACTTCCTATTTAAAGAGTTATCCCTATACTCTAATATTTCCTTTTTAATACTATTTTCCATGTAAATCACCCATTTTAGATTTTATTATCCTTTCTCTTAACTAAATTCATAGAAATGAAAAATAATAAAACTGAAAAAACTATCATCATCATAACTTTTAATATACAATCATTAAGAGAGTTTCCCATCTGTAATGTTAATAGACAATCTATTGTCCATCTTGTAGGTATTAAATAGGATAACTTTGACGCTAATTCAGGTAAAAACTCAGCCGGAACCATACCTCCCATTAATAAAAATATAGCAACAAAGGTTGATAAGATATTCGATACTTCTTTATTATCAGTAATTGATATAAAAAAATTACTTAAAGTCACTGATACTAAAGACAATAATAGTAATATAAAACTTATCTCAGCTAAACTACCACCAAATTCTATACCTGTTACCTTGGTAATTAAATATATAGATGTTATAGACTGAAATCCTACTACTATTATTGTACTTAGTAAATTCCCTAAAAAATATTTCTCTAAAGATATACTTGATATTAAAATTCTAGAATAAATACCCCTTTCTTTATCTCTACTTATTACAGCTGAACCATTCATTGCCCTCATGAAAGCAAACATTATTAGAAATGAAAACAACATATTAGATAAAGAATAGTCAGAGCTAGTCCCATCTAGATTCATACTTATTACATTTACAGTGTCTTTAATATTTTCTTCTACCCACTCAGTCTTATCTTCTTTAGCAGCACTTTTGGTTAATAAAAAATTAAATCTTTGAGCTTCCATAAATATTACAAATTTAATTGTTTCCATCGCAATATCATTATCTATACAATAAACTTCAAAAGCCTCTGAATATTTTCCAGCTTCTATTGCTTCCTTAAAATTTTTAGATATAACTAATCCAAAACTTATATCTCCTACCCTTATCTTATCCTCTAAATTTAAGTTACCCATATTATTATACTTTTCTAAATTAATACTTTCTTTACTAGCTATGGTCTCAATATATATTTTAGAAAGTTCCGAATCACAATTGTCTATTACTTGGCCATTAAATGCTTTTATATCGGGAATTAGTAGAGATAAACAAACAGATATTAATATGGGTATAAAAATAAATGCTAAGGTAAAGATTGGACTTTTTTGAGTAAGTAATTTTATATTATGCCTCACTAAAAAAAATATATTTTTCATTCACTAGCCCTCCTCAACCTACACTGCAAGATAAACAGAACCAAAAATAATCCTGTTACAGACAAAGCAATAATAAAAAATTTATTAATAGTTTTATATCTTCCAATATAGATTGCTTCCATTATTCCTTGATTAAGCCATCTCAGAGGGGAAAGATTTAATATTCCATTAATTATATGGTTATTTGAACTAATCTTTAAATAACTTCCTCCTAAAAAAGATAACAATGGTATTATAACGGTCTGAATAACCGTTAGGCTCTTTTCATAATTTTTAAATTTTTCATATATAAAGGTTCCTATGGAAACTGCCATAATAATATTAATAACAAAATAGCTAAATATTCTCATTGGATGTTCTCCCCAGTTTGTCTTAAACCCAATTATAGTTATTATAAATATGGGGAAAATAATCAGCATTTGAACTATTATTGCAGAAATCATCCTTGAGATGTAATATTCAAAATCTGAATAACCTGTCATCAAAATTCTTTCTTTGATATTGTTTTCATCATCATATGTAAAAATTGAAAGAGGTACAATCATTACATACAGTGACATCATAGTAAGAACAACTACTCCATAGTAATCAAATGAATTAAGATTATACTCAATACTTTGTGACTTGTTTTCAAGCAA
>NFYZ01003984.1_pt1 | contig 13830 bp, 11 predicted proteins | sample 1092561 | NCBI WGS metagenome assembly NFYZ01 (sample SAMN03609887, study PRJNA323583) | gut metagenome | isolation source: feces | host: Rattus norvegicus | place: Malaysia | collected 2013 | reverse complement strand
AATCTGATTGGAAAGAAGAATATTTAGATTATATTTTAGCTGTAAAGATTGTTGGAGATATTAATGAAAGCATAGACCATATAAATACCTATGGTTCTAAACATTCAGATGCTATAATAACAGAAAACTTAACTAATTCCCAGATGTTTTTAAGAAAAGTAGATGCAGCAGCAGTATACGTAAATGCATCAACCAGATTTACTGATGGAGGGGAATTTGGATTTGGGGCTGAAATGGGTATTAGTACACAGAAAATTCATGCAAGAGGACCAGTTGGACTAGAACAATTGGTATCATATAAATATTTAATAATAGGAGAAGGACAAATAAGAAAGTAGAGGGATTAAATGAAGCAAAATACAATGGATAATATCAAAAAAATAGTTATAAAAATAGGAAGTAGCACAATAACTAGTAAGGATGGAGTTATAAACAAAGGATTTTTAGATAATTTAGCTAATCAAGTAAAATCTTTAGTTGATGAGGGAAAGCAAGTAGTAATTGTCTCTTCAGGAGCTAGAATTGCAGGGGTATCTACATTAGGTAGATGGTCAAGAAAAGAAGATGTAAACTATAAACAAGCATTATGTGCAATAGGGCAAGTAGAGCTTATGGATTCCTATAGAGTAATTTTTAATAATTATAATCTTCATACTGCTCAAATATTATTGACTAGAGAAGATTTTAAAGATGACACAAGAACATTAAATATAAGAAATACATTATTTACTTTACTAGATGAAAATGTTGTGCCTGTAGTAAATGAAAATGATACAGTTTGTGTAGAGGAAATAAAAATAGGTGATAATGATATGTTAGCCGCCCAAACTACTGTATTATGGAATGCAGATTTGCTTGTCATTTTAAGCGATATAGATGGAATATATGACAAAAGCCCTGTAGAATACAAAGATGCTAAGCTAATAGAATTAGTAAATGATATAGATGAATTAGAAGCAAATATATCAATAGGTAAGTCTAGTTCCTTTGGAACAGGGGGAATATCAACTAAATTAAAAGCGGCAAGATTAGTAAATAAATATGGTATAAAAATGATAGTAGCAAATGGGAAAAAAGAAAATATAATAGAAAAATTAATTAATGGTGAAGAAAAAGGAACGGTTTTTATGTAAGATAGTATTAAAAAAATAAAGGTTAATATCATAGATCTTATTAGGCATTTAATATATAATGGTGGGCGATATTGGATTCGAACCAATGACCTCCACGATGTCAACGTGGCACTCTAGACCAGCTGAGCCAATCGCCCACTAATTCCTTATATATATTATCATAAAACTAAAAAAAATTCAATTATAATAATTCTTTTCTTAATTCTTCATTAGATTTTGGTGAAATATATGAAAGAGGAATATCAAATATAGAAAAAGCTCCTTTTTTGCCTTCTAAAGCCATCTTATAGACTCCACGAGCAAAAGCCACCAATACAGCAGCAGTAAACTCAGGATTATTATCTAAGGATAGATTAAACTCCATTCTCTGTCTATGACTATTTTCATTTATATCAGTAGAAATTACAAAACCTCCATGAGGCATTTTAGAATGATTTTTAATAAATTCTTCCTTTGTAATAAAATGAACTGTAGTATCATAGTCAAGGAAATAATCGGGCATAGTTTTTATTTCCCTTTCAATTCTATCTGTATCATCAAAATTAAATGGCACTACATAACAAATTCTTTTATGTTTTTCTCTAGCTTCAAGTTGTGGATTTTCACCTGATCTTGCTTTTTCAATGGCATCCTTTGTAGGTATAGTATATTGGACAGCATGCTTTACACCTTTTATTCTTCCAACAGCTTCAGAATGCCCTTGACTTACTCCTTCACCCCAGAAAGTATAATCTTGCCCTTTTGGAAGTATAGCTTGGGCTAACAAGCGATTAATAGAGAAAAGTCCCGGATCCCAGCCAACAGAAATTAAACTTACTTTATTTGATTCTCTTGCAACATTATCTATCATATTAAAATAATCAGGTATCTTACTATGGTTGTCATAAGCATCTATAGTATTGAAACAAGATGAAAGTACTGGGCATTGTTCTGGCAAATCATTAGCAGAACCACCACAAAGTATCATAACATCTATTTCATCTTTATAATCTAGTACCTTAGATATATGAATAACATTTGAATTAGACTTTATAAGAGAAACATCCCTTCTAGTGAAAATTCCTTTTAAAACAAAATCATTATTTTGTTTAAGTGCTAATTCAACCCCCTTACCTAAATTTCCATATCCAACTATTCCTACTCTTATTTTATTTTCCATAAGTACACCTCAGCTTTATATTTTATATGCCTAATTAAAAATAGTTTAGCATAATTTATTCTATTTATCCAATTTAAGATATATTCATGTTATCATTAATTTATAGCTAAAGTCATAGGTGTGTAAGATTATTTTATCAAATGAAGAAAGTGGATTAAGTTTTCCTTTGAATGGTGACCTTAAATCACCAATACACCTTTATGTAGAAGAAGACTATGAAATAATTATATTGTAATCTATAATAGACTAAGGGCTTAGCCTTTAGTCTATTTATTTTTATAATAAGGAGAGAGGTGAGATTATATGAAGATAATTAAATATAGAGATTTGACTATAGTAGATATGAATAAGGAACAATTTTTAGTAATATCCTGTGATTCTTCAGGGGGTATAGGGAATAAAGAAAAAGATATAGTTAAAGTATCACCAGAAGTCGTGGGATATTATGCAACTCAAGTAGCTCTTATGGAGGTACTTTCATTTGGAGCTAAACCAATTACAATTGTAAATACTTTGTCTGTGGAAATGGATGATACAGGTGGGAAAATAATAAAAGGAATCGAAAAAGCATTAAAGCCTTTAGACTTTGATATATCTAATTTAATAACAGGCAGTACAGAAGAAAATATACCAGTAGTTCAAACTGGAATGGGAATAACTATATTAGGAATTGTGGATAAAAAGAAATGGAATAAGCCAAGTACACAGGCTGATTTAGCCTCTGTAGTTGTTGGACTTCCAAAAGTGGGAGATGAAGTAGTAGACGATGAAAATAAAACTATAATGGATATTCCAAGATTACTGGAATTAAAAGAAAAAGACTATATAAAGGAAATACTCCCAGTAGGCTCGAAAGGTATATTATATGAATTAGAACAAATGGCTAAAACAAATAATATTAATTATATTTTAAAAAATGATATTTATATAGACCTTAAGAAGTCTGCTGGGCCATCAACTTGTGTAATTATATCTATAGAGGAAGACAAGTATGTAGAATTAAAGAATAGTTTTCCTATACCAGTAAATAAAATAGGAAGATTTATTTAAATATTGATATTCGTTAATCCTTTTAAAAACTTTTCAGTAGAAAGCCTAAATAATATTATTATGGAAGAATAATATTATTTAGGCTTTTTACTGAGTTTAGATTATGCTTTTTAACTAGTAAGAGCCTCTTCTTCTAAATAAAATGAAAAAGGAACAGGTTCAAACATTTACATTGATTCTATTTAGTTGTATAATTTGAGTTGTGTCATTATATTGTTTATTTAACTGTATTGGAGGAATTAGATGGAAGAATTAATATTTGGTGTCATTGGTGGAACAGCTTTACTTATGTATGGTGTTGATATGATGGGAGATGGTCTTGAAAAGGCCTCAGGGGAAACAATGAAAAAGATACTAACAGTTTTAACGGGGAAAGTTTGGAGTGCATTTCTTGTTGGTATTTTTTTAACAGCAATTGTTCAAAGTAGTACTGCAATTACAGTTTTGACTGTAGGATTTGTTAATTCTGGTCTTATGAATCTTCCCCAAGCTGTAGGAATAATTTACGGGGCTAACATTGGAACGACAATAACTGCCCAGTTAATGGCCTTCAGTTTTAAGTTTAAGTTAACTGATGTAGCCCTTCCTATATTAGGGGTGGGTTTTGGAATAAGTAATATAGTAAAGAATAAAAAGATAAAAAATATAGGACAGGCACTAATGGGTTTTGGAATGATGTTTTTGGGCCTGAAGATTTTAAATAGTGGTATTCCTTTTATGCAGGAAAGCGAATCTTTAAAATACTTTTTTACTCACTATGCTTCAATTCCAATAGTCGGTATATTATTAGGTGGTTTTGTGACTGCTATGGTACATAGCAGTGCGGCTACAATTGGTCTTGTTATGGTTCTTGCTCAAGCAGGACTTTTAGATCTTGAATCTGCAGTTTATATAATGTTAGGAGATAATATGGGAACTTGTGTTACAGCACAACTTGCTAGCTTAACAGGAAATATAAATGCTAGAAGAACAGCATGGGCTCATACTTTTTATAATTTTTTTGGTGTTGTTCTAATGTTAATATTTTTCCCTCTATTTATGAAAATTATTGTTGGAGTAACATCATTTATGCATCCTAATGGTGATATAAGTGCATATATTGCTAACTCTCACACATTATTTAATGCATTAAATGCGTTAATATTTTTACCTATGACAAAGTACTATGTTAAGTTTCTTAACAAAGTAATAAGACCGAAGAAAGATATTCATACAGAAAAAGTATTTCTAGACAAATTACTTTTAAAAACTCCTGTTGCAGCATTTCAGGCAGCTCGTTCTGAGTTAATAAGAGGTGCTGAAATAGCAAAAGAAATGCTTTCTGATGTATTGAAGTTATCCTATACAGATAATAGTAAAAAAATGCCCCTAATTGCAGATAATGAAACTATAATAAATGAGATACAGAAAGATTTAACCAGATATGTAGTGAAAATTTCACGAGAAGAGATGACAGAAAGTCAATCTATTATGGTTCCCGCCATGATAACTAGTATAAATAATATTGAAAGAATTGGGGATCGAGTAGTAGATATTATGGAACTTTGTGAAATGAAAATAGAGAAAGAACTCTTATTTACAGAGAATGCAGTTAGTGAACTAAAAGAATTGGAAGAAATTATATTTGAAATGTTTGACGAAACCATAATTGCTCTTGGGGACAGAGAAAAAGGAAGTATAAACAAAGTTGTAGAGCTGGAAAATAAAGTTGATGAATTGAGTGAGAAATTTCAAAAAAATCATATAAAAAGATTAAATAGTGGTATATGTAATATAGATGCCGGGGTAATTTATATAGATATAATAAGCCATCTTGAAAGAATTGCAGATCACATATATAAAATAGCAATGTTTGCTAGGGACGAATTGTTTGGAGAAAAAAGAGTGTAAAGTAAAGGGGGGCCAACATGTCTTTTTTTAATAATTTTGGGAAGAAGATAGAAGATGCAACTAAAACAGCGGCAAAAAAATCTAATGAATTAGTGGAAATGACGAAAATTAATGTAGAAATTAAGTCTGAAGAGGATAAAATAAAGAAAATTTACACAGATATAGGTGAAAAAGTCTGTGAAAATTATAATGTAGATGATGAAATCTTCGATGGATTTGAAGAATTATATAATAGGGTTCAAGATTCTAAGGCTAAAATCCATAAATTAAATGACAGAGCTTTAGAAATAAAAAATATTAAGTTATGTAATACATGTAGTGAGAAGTTATCAGAAGATAACTTATACTGTGATAAATGTGGAGCTAGGCAAGAAGTAATAAAACAAAATGAGGATGATGGATTCATAACTATAAATCCAGATAATGAAGAATAGATAAAAGTTTTAAAAATAAGAAGAGATTAACCCTTCCTAAGTTGAAAGGCTATAGAAGGGGTTAATCTTTCATTTTTTTTATTCAAAACATACTAGTCTCTTTGATGGTAAATGATCAAATCTAGAGTTATCTTCATAATTTTTCAATATATTTATAAAATTACTCATTACTGAATCTATGAATCGATCTTTATGATAGACAATTTTAAAGGTTCTATCTAATAAATTTTTTGAGCAGTGGAATATAGTAATGTCTCCATTTAATACTTCATCTTCAATTAATCTAATAGATATGACAGATGCAAAATTATTTATTAAGATAGCATTCTTTATAGAACCAGGACAATTACTTTGTAAGACTACATTTATAGGAATTTTACTTTTTTGTACATAATCTTCAAATAATTCCCTGGTTCCACTTCCTTTTTCCCTAAAGATGAAATCTGTGTTTTTAAGATCTTCAATTGTAAGTTTATTTTTTTTGGCTAACTTATGTTTTGAATTGCATGCAAGCACTAAAGAATCTGTTAAAAAAGGTATGCTTATTAAATTAGGATTATTAATATTTCCTTCAATCATGGCTATATCTAATTCAGAGGTTAATAGTTTTTTTTCGATTATTTTAGTATTACTGATGCAAGATGAGATATGAATATCAGGATATACTTTTTTAATATCATTTATAGCATCGGGCAATATACAATTTCCTATTGTAATAGTAGCTCCTATACCTATATATTTCTTTGAAGACATTTCTAACATTCTCTTTTCAACATTATCAAATTCAGTAAGAATATTTTTAGAATAAAGTAACAGTTTTTCTCCTGCGTCTGTTATGTATAATTTTTTTCCTAACCGTTCAAATAATAGAACTTCATAGTGCTCTTCTAATTCCTTTATAGCTTGGCTAACAGTTGGTTGAGATAGGAATAATTGATCCGCTGCGTCGCACATTTTACCTGTAGTAGCAACTGCAACAAATATTCTTAGGTGTCGAATGGTCAAAAAGGTCGCCTCCCTTCAATATGGAAAGTAATGAATTTTTATGATAGGTTTTACCTATCAATGTAATAAGATAATACCATTTTACTAAAAAATTAACAAGTGCTATACTTTAATTAGTAGAATAATTAACATAGTTTTCGCGGTATTAGTTAATTTTTTCAAAAAAAGACGAGAGGTGGTCAAATGAAAGTTCTCATAATAGGAGGAGTAGCAGCAGGGACGAAAGTTGCTGCAAAACTTAAAAGAGAGAATAGGAATCATGATGTAAAGCTACTTACAGACAGTAAAGATATTTCCTATGCAGGTTGTGGATTACCTTACTATGTAGGGGAAGTAATTAAAGATAGGGAAGAATTAATAGTAAATACTCCAAAAAGTTTTTCAGAATTAACTGGAGTAAAGGTTATTACGGAAACTAAAGTTATCAAGGTTAATCCGGATAGTAAAACAGTAGAAGTTGTAGATTTAAACAGCAATGAGAATAAAGAATATACATATGATAAATTAGTAATTGCAACAGGAGCAAGCCCAATTAAACCGCCGCTAGAAGGTATGGACTTAGATGGAGTATATTTCATGAGAACTCCAGAAGACGCTATAACATTAAGAGATGAAATAGAGGAATTAAAACCTAGAAGAGCTACAGTAGTAGGTGGAGGATTTATAGGATTAGAAGTTGCAGAGAACTTAGCAGCTCAAGGGATGGTTACTACTGTAATCGATATGGCAGATACTATTCCGCCAGGATTTGATAAAGAAATGACAGATTACATATTAAATCATTTAGCCGAACATAGAATAATGGTATTTACGGGTACTAAATTAGATTCTATTATTGGTGAGAATGGTAGGGTTAAACAAGTAAAAACTAATAGGCATAAGATGAATACAGATATAGTCATTTTGTCCATTGGTATAAGAGCAAATACTCAGTTCTTAGATGGTTCTGACATAGAATTAATGCCAAATGGAACGGTAAAAGTTAATGAATATTTAGAGACTAATATTCCAGATATATATGCAGTTGGAGACTGTGCAACAGTATCTAATCGAATTACAAAAGAACCAGCTTGGTCGCCTATGGGTTCAACAGCTAATATTTCTGGTAGAATTGCAGCTATGAATATAAATGGAGAACAAAACAAATATAATGGAGCTTTAGGAACGGCAGTAGCCCAATTACCAGGTTTAAATATTGGTAGAACTGGGTTGACAGAAGATGATGCTAAAGCAGCAGGGTATGAAGCCATTAGTGTAGTAACAGTAGTAGACGATAAGGCACATTATTTTCCTGGTTCATCATTATTTGTAATAAAGATGACAGCTGATAAGAATACAAAGAAACTTTTAGGGGTTCAAGCTTTAGGCTTAGATAGCTCAGCAGTAGATAAAATTATAGATATAGCAGTAACAGCTATATCCTTAAATGGAGATTTAGAAGAAATAAAGGATTTAGACTTAGCTTATGCACCACCATTTTCAACGGCTATACATCCTTTTGCCCATACTGTTAATGTGTTACTAAATAAAATATCTGGTGATTTAGTAACTGCAACACCGAGGGAATTTGCTAATGGAGATTTTGATGACTATAAAATTATGGATGCAAGTATAGTTCCAGAATTATCTAATGCTACTTATGTAGATTTATCTAAAGTAAATGGTGAAATAAAAGGCTTTGATAAAGAGGATAAGATATTAATTTCCTGTAGTAAAGGAAAAAGGGCTTACATGATGCAAAATAAATTAAAACATTATGGATATAAAAACACAGTGGCCCTTGAAGGTGGAAGTATAGTAAATAATATTAAGTAGTTTTTAATTAAAATTTATTAAAATAAAGGGGGAGTCATAATGGCAAGTTTAACAATTAGTCCAGAAGAACAAAAGAGAGTAAAAGCATTAGGTTTTTTAGCTAATAAAGGGACAGATGAGTTTTCAGCTAGAATAATAACAGTTAATGGAAGAATATCCGCAAAACAAATACAATGTATAGCTGAAGCAGCAGAAAAATATGGTGATGGCATGGTAACATTTACATCAAGATTGGCCATAGAATGTCCAGGAGTTCCTTTTGATAAGATTGAGGACTTTAGAGAGTATATAGCTAAAGAAGGCCTTTTAACAGGAGGAACAGGATCAAAAATAAGACCTGTTGTTTCATGTAAAGGGACCACATGCCAATATGGTTTGGTAGATACATTTGACGTAACAGAGGACATACATAATGAATTCTACTTAAATTGGTATGATGTTCTAACACCACATAAATTTAAAATAGGTATGAGTGGGTGTCCAAATAACTGTATAAAACCAGATTTAAATGATTTAGGTATCTATGGACAGTTAGAACCAAATTATGATCCAGAAATGTGTGTAGGATGTGCAAGATGTGGAGTAGAGGAAGCTTGTCCTATGGATGCAGCAAAAGTTGTAAATGGAAAGCTAGAAATCGATAAGGACTTATGTAATAACTGTGGTTTATGTGTAGGTAAATGTCACTTTGACGCTATACCAGATGGAGAAGTAGGATATAAAATTACTTTAGGTGGTATGTGGGGTAAGAGACAAAATCAAGGTAAACCAATAAGTAAGATGTTAAGAACTAAAGAAGAAGTAATGGATGTAATTGCTAAGGTTATGTTGATATATAGGGAGCAAGGACATACTGGAGAACGTTTAGCAGAGACTTTAGATAGAATGGGCTTTGAAGAATTTGAAAAGCAATTATATAATGATGAAATATTAGAAAGAAAAGAAGAAATATTAGATGCTCAATTACACATTAAAGGTGGAGCAACTTGCTAGGATTGGATTAATACTATTGGAGGATTTAACTCCTCCAGTAGTATATTTTTAGGAATTGATTGTATATAATTTAACATTATTAAACTCAGGAAAGGAGTATCGTATATGAGTAATAAAGAAGCAACACATATGGGTAATAAACGTTTACAAGCAATAATAGTTTGTGTACTAATAGCAATCTTAGCTACTTATTTAGCAGGGTTACAAAATATTATAGGTGGTCCAATGATAGGATTATTAATAGGTATGTTAATAGTTAATGTTATTCCAAGATTGGATGATGAGTTTAGGGCAGGTACATCTTTTGTAGGTAAGAAATTTTTAAACTTAGGTATTATATTAGCAGGGGCTACATTAAATTTTAATGAAGTTATAGGTTATGGTGCTAAGGCATTGCCATTAATTATATTTAATATCTGTCTTTCTTTTGCAGTAGCTAGACTAATAGGTAAGAAACTAGAGGTTACTAACAATACATCAACTTTAGTAGGGGGAGGTACTTCTATATGTGGTGGTACGGCTATAGCCACAATTTCATCTATAATAGAAGCTAAAGAAAAAGAAATTGCATATGCCATGACAGCTATATTCTTATTTGATGTATTAGGTGCAATTTTATATCCATATTTAGCAGGAGCAATAAATTTAACAGCCAATCAATTTGGAATTTTAGCTGGTACAGCTATAAACGATACTTCAAGTGTTGCTGCAGCAGAAGCTACATACAATCTATTACATGGGGCAGATTTTAATACTGCTATAACAGTAAAATTAGCTAGAACTACAATGCTTATTCCATTAGCATTAATTATTACAACGATTAAAGTTAGAAATAAATCAAAGGAAAATGTAACTGGAATGGAAGAAAAATCTATAGGTAGAACAGTTCTAGATGTATTCCCTTGGTTCATATTAATATTCTTAATTATGGCAATATTAAATACTTTTAATGTTTTCAGTATTATACCAGGAGCAGATAAATTTTTCAGCAAATCATATAAATTTTTAATAACTGCAGCTTTAGCAGGAGTTGGATTTAAAATTCAATTTAAAGATTTATTCACTGAAGGTGTTAAGCCAATGATATTAGGTGGTTGTACATGGGTATCATTATTTATTTCATCTATGTTATTCGTCCATTTATTTGCAAATAGTATTGGCTAAGCTAAACTAAAATAAATTAACATAAAGAACTTTTCCCAACCATTAGAGTTAAGTAGGGGTATATAATGGAAGGGAAAAGTTTTTATTTGTACAATATGGTATAATAAGCGTGAACTTCCGTATGTATAAAAATAAAGCATTAATAAATTTTGGAGGTGAGGTATGTGAAAAAGATTTCTAGAGTGCTCTCCATGGTATTAATATTTATAATAGTATTGACATTAAGTACTTTTGAAGTTTATTCAGAGAAAAGTGAAAAGTCTGTAACAATTCTTTTTACCCATGATATGCATGACCACTTTTACCCCTACGAAATTGAAGGTGAAGGTGAGGTATTAACTGTAAGTGGTTATAGCAGGCTACAATCTGCTATTAATTTGGAAAGAGAAAAAGATCCTGAATTATTATTAGTAGATGCAGGAGATTTTTCTATGGGTACCTTATTTCAGACAATATTTGCTGGTGATGCACCACAACTTAGAATAATGGGTCAATTAGGTTATGATGTTGTAACTTTCGGTAATCATGAATTTGACTTTAGGGCTGAAGGATTAGCAGATAGTTTAAATGCTGCAAAAAATAGTGGAGATATATTACCACAAATTGTGGCTTCTAATATTTCCTTCCCAGCAGATGATGAAGGGAATTTAACTCCAACTTTAGAAAAATTACAAAAATCTATGAATGATTATAAAGTTGAAGAATATACGATAATAGAACGAAATAATGTAAAAATAGGGCTCTTTGGTTTAATGGGCGCAGATGCGGCATCAAACGCGCCTATGTCAGAAGTAGAATTTACTGATGCAGTTGAAAGTGCAACAGATATAGTTGACAAATTGAAAAATGAAGAGAAAGTAGATCTTGTTGTTTGTTTATCTCACTCTGGTACATCTAAGGATAAATCAAAATCTGAAGATGAAATACTTGCTAAAAAAGTTCCAGAAATTGATGTAATAATAAGTGGACATACTCACACTAAATTAGAAGAGCCTATACTTATTGGAAATACAATAATAGGTTCCTATGGAAAATATGCTGAAAACTTAGGTGTTTTAAATATAGTGCAAAATTCAGATGGAAATTGGGAACTTAATAATTATGAATTGAAACCAATTGATGATAATTTACCTATGGACTTAGAAATTTCAAAATCTATTGAAGATTATAAAGAAATAGTACAAGAAAAATATCTAGATAAATTTGGTTTAGGTTTTGATGAGATTTTAGCTTATACACCTTTTAATTTTACTTCTTCATCAAAGATTGGGAAAGAACATGCTGAAGATACTTTAGGTAATCTTATTAGTGATTCATATATATATGCAGTAAAAGAGGCAGAAGGCGAAGATTATGAACCAATTGCAGTTACAGTAGTACCTTCAGGTACAATTCGAGGTTCTTTTGTTAAAGGAGATATAACTGTATCAGATGTTTTCATAGTAAGCTCTTTAGGTATAGGACCAGATAAGGTTTCAGGTTATCCATTAATAGACGTTTATTTAACCGGTAAAGAATTAAAAACTGTGGCTGAAGTTGATGCATCTATTACGCCTATAATGAGCGTAGCACAGTTATATACATCAGGTTTAAGCTATACATTTAATCCAAATAGATTAATATTTAATAAGGTTACAGATGTAGCTCTTCAAAAGCCAGACGGATCCACTGAAGAAATAAAAGATGATGAACTTTATCGTGTAGTAACAGGTTTATATTCGGCTCAAATGCTATCCGTTGTTGGTGATAAATCATTTGGATTATTATCCATTGAACCGAAAACCAAAGATGGCACTCCTATAGAAGATTATGAAGCTCAAATTATCTATGATTCTACTAGTGGTCGGAATAATGAAGTAAAAGAATGGTTAGCAATAGCAGAGTATTTAAAATCTTTTGATGAAGTAGATGGAACACCACAGGTTCCACCATATTATAAAGAAACTCAAGGCAGGAAAATTGTAGATAATGATAAAAATATATTTGCTATATTGAAAAACCCTAATGCCATAGCATTAGGAATATATACAATAATTATAGTGTTTATTATAATTATTATACTTATTATTAAGACAATAGTGAAACGTAGAAAAAGAAAGAAAACTAAAATAGCTATTGACTAAAAGGGGTAATAATAGTATATTAAAGGTGATGGGGACATAGTTCAGCGGGAGAATGTCTGGCTGGCAGCCAGAAGGTCAGGGGTTCGAATCCCCTTGTCTCCACCATCTCTGTTTATAATTTTCAATGAAAACAAGGTCATTAATAAAAGTATTATTACATCTCTTCTATAAATTCTGATGGAATACCCTTAGAAAGCCAAACATTTTCATTACCATAGTAAAATTTAACTTCCTTACCTTGTCTCCAATAAAACTAAATCTGTATTGGTATACCTTTTGCTTTTCCTTTTTCCGTTTACTTTTAAGAAGTACATAGGTTTAGAATCCTTATAATGCTATACTTATATTTATATCAGAATTTAAATTTGGAATAAAGTCAAAGGATTCATCGTCATATGAAAATATAGCTTCACCCATATTAACTTGTTTGTTAATGGATGTTTGAAACTTCATCATTTTACCACCTACCTTTAGAATCAATATAGGGTCTCGATAATTGGCCAGAATTACGTCCCCTTTTAATTATATCATTAATATATTCCATATTGCCTATCGTCTCTAGCCCACTATAAGTAAGTCCACTAATCCCTATTCCAATTCCCATAGCCACATATGGATTTAAATCATATCTATCCATAAGAACATTAGATGCTACTGAACCAACTGTATTAGATGCTAGACCTTTAACCCAAGTTGCCATAACTTGTTCTATTGGAACACCACTTGTTATTGGGGCTTCTATAGGGATAATATAGAGTATCTATTATAGTTATTTTTAGATATAGAAAAGAAAAACATAAAATAGCAAAGCGAGATAAGGTATAGACAAAATAGTTAAATTAATATAAAAAATAGACTGGACACTTACCCAGTCTATTTTTATATTAATATCCTTTTTTCAAATTAATAACATTAATTAATTCTTCATTATTTATATACCTCTTCATATTTTCATAGGCTATTTTATATCTTCTATTACGATTCATTTCTGAAGCCCAAGAATTATGAGGAGATATAATAACATTATCCATTTCCCATAAAGGATTATCTTCCGGTAAAGGTTC
>NFYZ01004828.1_pt1 | contig 13946 bp, 19 predicted proteins | sample 1092561 | NCBI WGS metagenome assembly NFYZ01 (sample SAMN03609887, study PRJNA323583) | gut metagenome | isolation source: feces | host: Rattus norvegicus | place: Malaysia | collected 2013 | reverse complement strand
AAATATTGATATGATTGGCATGGACGAATTTATTGATCCCTCAGGTCGGGAGCTTAAAGATGAGACCAATAAGTTCCTACAGTTCGCTATGACTGTCTTTCGGGATATGGTAAGTTTTAAGGCTCTGTTCGTGGCTAATGCAACTAACTTATTCAACAACTATTTCTTAGATCTTGAGATCCTTCCAACGGGAACTGTTACAAGAAACAAAGAACTTGGGGTTAAACTTGTGATGTACAAAACATCCGAGGAACTTGATCTAGAACGGCGTCAAACAACTTTAGCTAAGCTTGTTGAGAAAATGGAAGGACAAGACAATAGTTCATTTGATAATACATTCTCAGGGAACTACGACACGTTTATTCGTAAGATCGAGGGGAATGCTAAATACATGGGAACATACAAGTTGAATAATCAAGAGTACGGTGTGTACAAGAACAAACAATGCTTTGTGATTTCACACAAGTTTGACCCTAATCACAAGAACAAACGTGCGCTAACCTTTGAAGACGTTGACGAAAGCTACTCGCTTATTGATTACGAAAAGTATTCTATCTTACGAGGGAACTTTTTCAACCACAGAGTATTTTTCTCAGATGTTAAGACACGCACAGCATTTCTAAAGAAGTTCAAAAAGATGAGTTTATATGAATAGGAGGTAAAACATGGTTAGTTTCTTTGATTATAGACCCGAAAACATTAATACAATTGCAAACATTTTACTAGCTAAGGGAGCGAACAAAAATGCTATTATTGGTGTTTTAGTTAATATGGGAACAGAATCAGGTTGGTCACCACTATCTGACGAAAAAGTTGGGGTTGGCTTTTATTATTATGGAGAAGGAACTAGTCATGGTTTTGGTCTAGTCCAATACTCATTTAGACCAATGGCTAGTGATCTTTACAATTATAGTAAAAGTCATTCAATGCTGGAGTGTTTAAAAAACGAGCTTGATTGGCTTTGGGATGAACGAGGTCTAAACGCTTCAAACGGGGCGTCGTGGGCTAGTTGGATCAGTCCATACATCAGTATCCAAGATTACTGGGTTAATAGTGGAGGTTGGTCTGCTTACGAATGTGCAGATATTTGGCTGAGATGTTTTGAACGACCTGCTGTTCCTGATGTGGATTCAAGGTGGAACAAACATATAAATGTTATCAATGCTAATGTTAAGTGGGATGGAAACATACCAGGAGGTGGGGGTGAAGTCGTGCCTCCTATTGATCCTAAACCAGATCCTGAACCTGAAACGCCTATTAGAAAGCTTACTTTACAAGAATGTATGGCATTCATTGATAAGGCAAAGCCCCAACATAACGGGACGCAACAACCCGACCCTATCGATCCTGACAACCCTCCAGTAACACCACCTAGTAGTGGAAATATGCAGAATGTGTGGGATATGTATCAACAAGCTGTAAACGCTGGGTTGAGCTACAGCTGGGAACAACGTAATAACTTCCCGTACTACGGCGATTGTTCCAGTTTCGTTTCACGTTGCGTGCAGACTTGGTTAGGACTACCTATCAACACGGGTTACACAACTGAAACGCTTCATGCGTATCTTAAGAGTCTTGGTTATGTTTGTACGTATGAAGGCTCGCGCTCAGGGTTTCCAAGTTCAGCTCCTGAGGGATCTGTTATCCTTATGGGAAAGTTAGGGCAAAGTGCAGGCGCTGGGGGGCACACAGTTTTTGTTTGTGATAACAATAAAACGATTGAAGTTTCTGCTAGTGCTCCACCTAACCAAAACTATGGTATTAGTGGTATCTACGATGTAGCTAGGTTAAAGAATTGGCATACCTCCATCAATTACTGGTACTTATACGAAAAGAGGTAAGAATATGAGTGAGATAGCTATTTTTCCTATAGATGATAAAGTAAACACAACTTACGATATACAAAACGATAATACCATTGTAGGACATGGTATTTTAAATGCTAGTTTCAGCATGGTCAATGTTACAGACGAGCGTATGTTTACTGACGTTAAGAGTCGTGGGTGGCAAATGTTTGTCTCTAACATGCCGTTAGACACAGGCTTGTATTGGTTGATGTATCTAAAAACTGAACGCAACATCTCACTACGCTACACGCAAGGAGCACAGATCTTACATGATGAAGATTTTGAGGTGTACTACAGAACATGTAGGAAGCCTCTTATTTTAGGGAACGTGAATACAAACAATCAACTACCTTATTGTACAAAGCTTCAATATATCAGGTTAGAAGACGAACGGCTAACAATGACTGAGAAGATTCAATCAACAGAGCTTAGCTACAATTCTATTGGTAAGCAACTTTCGATTATGGACTGTAAGACTATTTTGCAACACTATCTTAATAAAAATGGAGGAACTGAATTGAAGTTTATGGTTTATTCAAGTTGGCAACAGATAGGTTTTACAGTTGCTAGTTTAGTTCAACCGCTCTGTAATAATGATGTTAAACATCTTACAATAACTAACCTCAGTGAACCAATGCCTTGTTATATCGAACGAAACGAGGGGCTTGAGAAATACACAGTTTTGCAATATGCAACAAAGAAAGTTACTATTGATGATAAAGATTACTATATTGGTGATCTTAATTATTACGAGGTGAATGACGATGAAACTGAAAACCAATAAAGGTGATATATTTTTAGAAGGAGAAACAAAAGAACATATTTTGTTACAACTTTTAGTGTTCTTTGATTGTCAACAAATGGACATCAATTTTGAGGAGGGAACATTTAAAGTATTAGATATTGAAGGAGTGATCGAGAATGGCTAATAGTAGTTTAGCAAGTGACTATAAACTAAATCAGTGTATCTCTAAGACAGCAGGCAGAAATGGATACACGTTAGATAAGATTATAATTCACCACATGGCGATGACTGACTGGAGTCCCCTTCCGTTAATGTGGAATAATACTCAAACAAGTGCTCATTATGGCATAAACAAGAAAGGTGAGATCCGACAATATATTACAGAAGACTATGGTACGTGGAATTGTGGGGATTGGGATGGAAATATGACGAGCGTAGCGATTGAACACGAGAACACAAGTGCTGAACCTAATTGGGACATAGCACAAGCGACGGTTGACGCTAGTGCTAAATTATGTGCTGATATTGCTAAGCGCAATAACTTAGGTAAGTTAGTACCATATCAAAATTTATTCCCACATGACTACTTTAGTGCAACACAATGCCCAGGTCAGTTAAAAGATAAGCTGCAGTATATTGCTGACCAAGCTAATAAGATCAATGACGGTCAAGCTCCTGATGAAGGTGTTCCTGATAACCCTATTCCTGAACCTGAGCAACCTACACCTGATGAAGAACTTGAGGAGTTGTTTAATAAGATCCTTGAGGATAAGCTATTGACTAGAACAACGTTAGAACAGTGTTACTCGCTCTTAGGCTACTTAAGCAATAGTAATCACTACAACTTCCCAATATGGATGTTTAAGCGATAGATGTGATATAATTAATAAAGAGGAATTGATAAAGAAAGGAGGTATAAAAAATGGATATTTCTTTAATGGATATTTACAACACGGTACACCCGTGGCTTCATGGAAACTATGTTTCGGATAGTGTTATGTTACTTGTATTAGCTGTAGTAGATACAATATTAGGCGTAGCATGGCGAGTAAAAAAAGGACGCCCAATTTTATCAAACAAACTAAAAAGCGGTATCATCTTCAATTTTGGGTTATGCTTTATCCCTCAACTTGTAGGAGTTGCGTTCAATCACATTCACGGGGACGCTCCATTATTACTGTTTGTAACAGAAGCACTAACGATATTCATTGCTATCGGGCAAATTCAATCGATTATGGCAAATGTTGTGCTATATGGAATTCAAATTCCAAAGTGGTTACAAAAACCGTATGAAATGTTTTTAGAAGCAGAAGTCAATGAGAAAGAAAACAGAGACAAAAAATAAGATATGAAGCTGACTGTTTGTGCGTCAGCTTTTTTGTTATAATAATAGAAGAAATAATGAAAGGAGTGGAACAAAGTGAACGGAGTTGTAAACCCCTTTGACGACATTCAAAACGCAGTATTTATGCGTATGCGAGAAAATCGTCATAAGAAAGAAGCAGAAGAAAGAAGACAAGAAGCATTTGAAGAACGGCAAGATATGATCAATAATTCAGTATCTGATTTTAATAATGGTAGCAAGAGTGAAACATCAAGCTTTGAAGATCAAGTAACAGATCCAACAAAAGATACAGGTAGTAAAGCTACAGCACCTGTAGATGTTCTTGAAGATACTCACAAAGATACAGACTTCACACAAGATGACGCGATTGAAGAAGCAAAAGAAACAGTTGCTAGTGGGGAGAAGTCAAGAAATGAACTTATTCAAGACAACATGAATGAAAAGCTTGCTGATAAAGGCATTAAGGTAAGTGATGTGAACTCAACTGGTAAGATCGAAAGAGGCACAACAAAAGGGGTTACTATCGACAATAAACCTATTGACTACGAGCACTTCAATGGAAAAGTTGAAGAGAATATGAATACCAAACTCGCTGATGAGGGTATCAAGGTTAAAGATGTTAATACTAAGGCTGCTGATGGCAAAACCCTCAACCCTGTTAAGAATGTGAACCCACCTAAGACCGAAACGAAACGTTTTAAAGACGATTCAGGCTACGTGACAAGAACTATTCCTAATAAACCGGCGGGTCATATCACACAAGGAACAGGCTCACAAAAGTCACAGTCCCAATCTCATGACAGCCGAGACGATAAAGACCGCCCAGCAGACTTGATGTAAACTTTATATTATAATATAATAATTAAAGAGAAAGCAAGTAGTTTGTCTCTAAATACTATAGAAAGGAAGATACAATAATGATTAGTAACTTAAAGAATACCACAACGACAGTTGGTATGCTTGCGGAAGATGTTGAATTAAATTCAGGTCAAGCTGATACGACTCTTTACACAAGTGAAGAACAACAGATCAAACAACCTGAACCAAAACGCGATCCATTCCAAAACATTTGGGTCGATCCTGCTATCTCAAGTGCGTTAGGTCAAGTTGAAAATAAACCACCAGAAGTAAAAGATGAAGGTCAACAAGCAGGAACAGAACGTACACGTAACTAGAAAGGAGAATCTTAAGAATGGGCAGGGATATTAATTTTGAAAGATTAAACAATCTCAACATTGATGATGAGCTAAATAAGATCGGTGATCTCTATAAATTTGAAGATGAAGCGCCGAAAGAAGTAATTGAGAAAGTCGGATCGATGACTGATCTTCAATCTGAAATGAAGGATCTACTTATTGAAGCTCAAACAATGAAGAACTTATATGACAAGCTAGAAAAAGAAAACACTGATCTTAAACATCAAAATAGTCAACTCATGTACGAACGTATCACGAGAACGCCTGAAAAATCAGACCAAGAACTTGCGCAGGAAGCTCAGAAACGTATCGACATGAAACTACAATCTATTGATGTTTATGAAGAATAAAATAAAGAAAGGAAGAAAAATAAATGGTGCAAAGTAAACTAGCTAAGACGATCAGTGAAGCTGTTGGCGAAACAGTTACAGATCAACAAATTATGAATGACGCAGGACGTGCGATCGGAAACGAACGTATGGCTAACTACCACGCTGGCACAGACACAGTGGTTGGAGATGACTTCACCGTTATCGGTCGTGACCTCATGGAAAACCCTAATGAAGTTGGCGACTACTTATCGAGCGTAGCTGTTAAATACGCCAATGTATTTATCAAGAGCCAACGCGCAAGCAACCCACTTTACATGTTCAAACGTGGTGCTCTTCCTGTTGGCGGGGCTTTAGAAACAGTTGTTTACGATATCATTAAACCAAAATTATTAAAACCATATAAGATCGACGGTGAAGATAATCCATTCGCAGTTAACTTTGGGCGTGTAGTAGGTCACACATACACACATGAAATGCGTTTGGAAAGCCGTAACACGATCAGTGATATTGAAGATCCTATCCACTTCCAAAATATCACACAATACCACAATCACGTATTAGGTAAGATCAACCAATTAGTAAATGGTATTATCTTAGAAGAATACCTACAAACTAAAATGGCTGTTGCAAAACCATTAGCAGACGGCTTCATCAAGAAGAATGATGCTAATACGATCACAAACATCAAAGAACTTCAAGAAGCTATCCTTTACACAGCACGCCGTATGCGTTACATGACACCTGATTATAACGCTGACGGTATCACACAAGCTAACAAAGTTGATGACTTAGTAGTTCTTATCCCTCTTAAAGCTTCAATGAACTTAGATGTTAACTTCTTGATGAATGCATTCAATGCTGAACTCATGAAGAACACACGTATCCGCTTGATTGAAGTTGACAGCATTCCTAGCGTATTTGAATATACAAAGGATCACGTCGTAACAGCGGAAGAAGTTGTTTCTGGGGATGTTGACGCTCGTGAACACCCTGTAGGATCAACAATTCCTAAAGGTAGCTTAGGAAAATCAGGCGCAACAGACGTTGAAAAAGTTCTTGATGGCGATAAGGTTGGGGCTATCGTTATGGACCGTGATGCTCTTCAATTGTGGGATCGTCGTAAATTGACCTTAACGCAATTAAGCAACCCTGCTAAAGGCTACACAAACATTAACGGCTTGCAAGTTACAAAACTTATGTTTGTACAAAGCTTGAACAGCAAAGCCTTAATGGTAGACTTTGACTTAGGCTTCAAATATTGATAAGAACCTACCCTCGCAAAACTTTAAGCTATGAGAAAAAAGTTTCTCATGGCTTTTTATTTTTTCTAAAGCGTGTGAGCAACCCTTAGGCATATACCTAGAGCGATAACAGATCTAAAGATCTTTATATCGCCCTGTATGGTATCTGCTAAGGGCTGACCGCTCACACTAAGCCTCAAAATTTTTTTGTTGACATTTTTTATGATTATGGTATTATATAAGTGTAAGGAAGATAAGGAAAGGAAAATGGTGGTAGAAATGACAAAAGATGAAATTATCAAAGACCTACAAAAGCAAAACGAACTATTAAAAGAAGAAAATCATAAACTAATAGCCAAATTAATTAAATTAGACTATGAGCTTCAAATGGCTAAGCTAAAAGACTGGGGCGCAAGTAATAAAACTATTGAAGATGTAGAAGACAAGTGGATTGAAGATCACAAAGAACTTTTAGAAAGGTTGGATTAAGATGAAAGACGAGAAATGGTATGAAGATCGTATCTTCAACTTACAAAATGCATTGAAGACTAAAAATGATGAGATCAGACAACTAGTCACAGAAAACAACAATCTTGAAGCGCGGATCATTTACTTAGAACAGGAACTTGATTATTACATTTGTCGATATACAAACGGACGGGGGTATTAAGATGTTTAAAATTATTCTATCTATTGTTTTTGTATCATTATTTGGTTATATGGCGTATTTAGATCTTAAAGATGACACGGATAGAAAGTTAGAATGTTTGCTTTACGTGTTTTACCTCACAGCATGTTTGTGGATGGTATGGCAGTTATAAAGGAGGGATAAATAATGAGCACAAGCAGAAAACATAAAGGAAAGAAGAAGGTAAGTAAATGGAAAGCTAAGAAAGGTGGTAGAAGAAAATGAAAGATGATGTAATCAAAATTGTTCTTACAGGTTCAACCAATTCGGGAAAGACAGAGTTAATTGAAAGAATTGTAAACAAACTAAATAATGAATATGTTGTAAGTATCATTCCTGAGTCAGCAACAGAATTGTTAAACGAGGGCGTTAGACCTGACAGAAAGTTCCAACAAAAAATTGCATATAGACAGTTTGTTAATGAAGTAGAAATTGAAGAAGAGGCAAGAAAAAATGTTAAAAGCGGAAATATTATTTTGTTGTTTGACCGTAGCTTTATGGATCAATTAGCTTATTGTTCAAAAGATGAATGGCAGAATTACATGAGTAAAGTTTTAGATACAACCTCGTTCGATGAAAGTATTGAAGTTTTGAACGATCGATATGATGTTGTTATCAACTTAGAAAGTAATGCAAGATTTAATTTTGTTAGTGAAGGTAGATTGGAAACACAAGAAGAAGCCATTGAATTGGAAAAGAAAACTTTACATGCTAATCAATATTTTACTGATCTATACTATGTTGAACGTAAGGAAAACATTGATGATAAATTGAATGAAGTGTTGGATATTATTGATTATGAACTGAATGTGAGGGGTATGAAATGATTGAAGCAATTATCTATACAGTATTAACCTTTGCGATCTTTGCGGGTGGTTTAGCATTAATGATCGTTTACGGGGTTGGCAGACGGAAATAAATATGCTAATATAAGGATAAGGTGATAGGGGTATAGTGATAGTGAATGCTGGACGTCACAGAGTAAAATCTACCAGCTTCATTATACTTACTGACAATAAGGTCGCTAGCCTCATCATCATACATATCAGGCGAGGGAGTAGGCACGTATTATAGCTGTTGCTGAGCGACAGGCGTGAACCGAGGTAAGCTATTGGGCGGGATAGCAGAGCGGTCGTAGCACAGACAAAGCTGGGGTGTGCTAGCTAGCGGGACTAGGTATGATGTTTCAACCTAGTCTTTTTATTTTGCTTCATAACTGATATAATTGATAGAGAAGCTGAATGGAAGGAGAAGTGAAAATGGAACTAAATGAAGTAGAAAAAATGGCTTATGCGCAAAAACGAAATTTTATTAATAAGAGCCAAGCAAAGAACGCTCAATTTATTCGTGAGGGTACAAACTATCGTGAAAATCGTTTTGGAAACAAATATGCTCAGATCGAGCAAGAGTATACAATGATCTACCGTGATTACTTTTACAACTTACTATTAAACTTGATTACTTATGAAAATGCGCCGACGACTTTTGATGAAAAATTTTGTGAATACTTATTACGTACGACAGGTTATTGCCGTGTAGCTGGAACAGATCCTTTGAACGTGTATGTTGTTGATTATGCAAACAAAGCTGTTGCAACGCCCTCAATTGCAAACATTGGTTATTTGTATGATACTGATACGAATGTGGCTGTAAAAACTTTAGATGGAACAGGTAAAGATCTTAAACAAATAACTAGATTAAATTTTATGAACGTAATAGAAAAGGAAGGCGAGGGATACGTACTTCTCACCAACAAATTTAACGGTTACCTACAAGGACTAAGTAATTGGAACGACTTTAAACTTGCTGACAGGGTCGCTAAGACACTTGGTACGATCAAAGCTACACAAACGTATAATTTATTGCAAATGAAGACGCCTTACGTTGTTTATGGCGATAAAGGCGACCTATCAGGTTTAAATCTTTATGAACAAATTGTTGAAGGTATCCCAACGATTCAGATCGACAGTGATGTTGGAGATGCAAAGAACAAGATTGGGACGATTGACTTGAATATCCCTAATTATCTACCAAGTTTAAAAGACGCCTTCAATTGCGAGTTTGATGAGTTCCTCACTATGGTGGGGATCAACTCTGTTGGGATCGATAAGAAAGAGCGCCTTGTTGCTAATGAAGCTAATTCGAACGCTCAACTTATTGAAGCTTCTGCTAACATTTACCTTGACGCTCGTAATAGTCAACTTGAGCTTTTGAATGCTGTGTTAGGCACAAATATTAGAGCAGTGTTAAATCAAGAAAGCGCAAAGCAGTTGTTGCAGTTACGCCAAGAAGTTAATGAAAGTTTAGAACCTGAAGACACTATGCAAGCTTCCCCACAATCAATATAGAAAGGAGGAAAGAATATGAGTAAGTATACTGTTTCGATTGCTGAGATGTTGAGCGCTTATGTGGGAAATTTGAATGTGTATGAAAATGAAGAGACAGTTGAGATCAGAGATCCTCTGAGTAACCAAAGTTTAACATTTAGTACAGCAGATTTTAATTACTTTAAACTATCAAACCCTAACTTTGTTATCAAAAATTTTGGTCCTATGTGGCTCAAAAGTAAGTTAACGTACCTGCCAAATAATTTCACCACAGACAACCCTGAGTTAAATGATAAGCTTTTAAACTGGGTGCTTGAAAACTTTATTCGTAAGTTCTATATGTATGAGATCAGCCGAGAAAACCCTATGAGTTGGTTTGTAGCTCTTGAAAGTTTTTTCAACCAACATCTACCATATGTTATTATGAGTATTCAAAAGATATTCTTGGAAAACTTAGCTTTCACAACTCGAGAAAGCGAAAGCACTGGAAATGCGAATGCTAATGCAAATAGCACAAGTAATAGCAAAGATAACAATGTTTCAGCGAGCGCAGATGTGCCACAAAATGATCTACAATTTCAATTTCAAAGTGCTAAACCTGAGGAGACATATTGTTTTGCTTATTCGACTGTTGTTCAGGGTGCTAAAGGTGAGAATGACACAACATCTCGCACAACAAGTGACCAGAACACAAGATCGACAAGCAAAGGTAGAGATTATACAATTATGCAACTTATTAATCAGTTACAAGCTTGGTCGAACGGGGTGTTTGTCGAGTTATGGCAAAGAGCTAAAGCCGAGGGGTTATTTATGTTAGTATTCTAAACACATAAAAAGAGACTAGGGTAATTCTAGTCTCTTAATTTTATTTTGGTACGATAAAATGACGACCTTTACAGATGAAGTCTGTTTGCGCCTTGTTGATATGGCGAGCGAGCGCAGTGTGACTAACACTAGGCACTTCCCTTAGAGTTAAATAACCGACACTCACTTCTTCATTGATAACTTCAATTATAGGTGTTCCGCATTTTTGTTTTTGTACCTTTTTTCTATTTATGTCGTCACGATTTTTATACTGTTCTTTATAATCCGCCCACCTCAAATTCTGAACTCTATTATCATCTCTTACACGATTAATGTGATCTACGGTTGGTTTATTTTCAGGGTTAGGGATAAAAGTTTCAGCGACTAGACGGTGGACACGTAAGTTAAAATGTTGACCATTTAATAATCTAACAAAATAATATCCTGACGGATGTTTTATTAACTTCAAATACCTCCCACTCTTCAAACTATAAACTCTACCCGTATCAGTAACTAAATAATCTTCAAAACCTTTAATTGCTTTGTGAATCATGTTTATCACCCTTCCTTATTTCTTAACCTTATTATATAATATAAAGAGACGAAAGTCTACTAAAACATATTGAAAGGAGTAAAAATAATGAGCGAATATCAAGAAGTTGACAACATTGAAATTTCTTCAACAAAAAAGTTTGATGATATTATTTGTGAGACCGAAAGACGCATTAAAGAATGCGAACATCATAAAGTTCCTCTAGATGACAGAGAATTTATGCAATTCAAAAAAAGTTACTTTTATCATAATTGGCACCATCGTTTTGCTCGTCTTGGAAATCTTGGGGTCATCTCTATCCCGAATACTACGTTAGAAGAGTGGATCTACTGGCTTTATGAATGGTCAATCAAATTTACAGACGATTACAATAAATTCAAAAAACTCGTATTTGAGGCTATAAAGCTTCATGAGGAACACCTCAACATCTTAGATAATAAGGTGAAAGATTTAGAGGAACGTGTGACTGAACTAGAGCGTCAAGTTAACTTAATTTGGCAAAAGATCAATGAGATTTTGGAACAGATCAATCAGATTTGGACAAAGATAGACGAGCTACAAAACACTATCAACAATCTACAACAACAGATCAACGAGCTTAAAGCTAACAATGAGAAGCTTAATAAGATCATTCAGAACTTAACTAACTCAGGCGCTTGGAATCCAAACACAAATGACTTTAACTCAGGACGTAATATTGCTACAGGGAACATTAATTTCTTTGGTGGTTCTACAGACGGCGGAAGCTTTATTAGAACTAATAATGGCTCAACTGAAAATGATGTTACAGCAGGTATTTAGGGAGGGGGTTAAATAATGGTTCTAGAATTAGCACCTAATTTTGAAGCAGGTTGGTCTAATCGAAACATGGGAAGTCTTGCAAATTGGTTTGACTCAGACTGGGTCGCACAGTGGAATAAATTTCAAAACAGATCAAACTGGTGGTATGATGACACACATGATATCTTTTACGGAATTCAAGGCAATACGGCTACAGTACAATTTGGTTTAGACAGATCAGATTTTGCGTCAGCACGAGGCTTTTATCAAAAAATATGGTACACCAATGAAACTGTAAATAGTGATAATAGTATTGACGCTGATGTTACTGTGTATGTAAGTTGTATAATGGGGTATAAAACAACACACAGCCAAGCCGGTTATCCTGCTGAAACGACTATCACGTTAGGAGGGCAACAAATTGCTCACAGGTCTGGAAACACCATTGATAATTTTTACATGGACCCTAATCCGTATGAAATTACTAAACATATACACGTGCTTCCACAACAAAAAGCACAGGGTATTGATCTTGTTTATTTTACGCATTATCCAACTGGCGTTTATCCGGACAGCCCTATTAAACTAGGTCTGACGCTTTACAACCCTTTGCCACCAGCTTATAAACCAATGGCTATCCGTAAAGGTAGTTGGAAGAGTTTAGACGCTAACAACGGTTTTATCAAAATTCGTAAAAGCGGAAATTGGCAGGATAAATCGGAAGAAACTAACTTAACAACCTTGCAAGAGAACCAAGGACACAACAGAATTAGACGCAGTGGTAAATGGTTACAACTACCAAAAATGTAATATGAAAGAGGTGAAAAATAATGGCAATCGCTCGTATTGGTTTTGATGATCGACCATTTAATGAACATGACTGGTACGCACCAGTTGTCGCAGTTGAAGAACAAAAACATATTTCTCAACCAATTCATCTTGTACACTTTGAACACGATGACAGTTACTACTGGGCATGGATCATCAACTTAAGAGATGCAGAAGTTGTGCGTACTGAAAAGTTTAGAGACCAACAAAACTTACTGAAAGCTTATTCGTGGGTTGATGATTGCGGAATGAGCAATCTCATGAGGGTTGATTTTATTAAACTTTACACAACTAATGGTGACAGACCTAATTAAAGCGTGTGAGCCCCACTCATTAATTAGAAAGGAGACATAAAAAGTGGCAGAAAAATTTTGTGATGTAGCTAGTTATCAACCTAGCTCAAGAGAATTTTTTCAAGCTATGGTCAACAACGGTGTAAAAGCTGTTGTTGTCAAGCTTACTCAAGGGTCAAGAGACGGTGACAACTATATTAACCCAAGAGCAAGAGAACAAGTAGCTAATGCTCGTGCTGTTGGATTACGGGTACACTTCTATCACTACTTTAAAGGTGTGAATGAAGCCGACGCAAGAAATGAAGCACGGTTCTTTGTAGACACAGCTAAAAACGTTGGTTGCGACCCAAAGGAAACAGTCATGGTATGTGACGTTGAAGATAATAGTTTATCAGGAAGCAAAACGGCTTTAACATCTTACGTGAATGCTTTCTTTGATGAAGTCAAGAAGAATGGTTTCCCTCATGTTGACATCTACACAGGTTCATCGTGGGCAAGAGATCGTTTGAACATGAATAATCTTATCCCTAGAAACGTTTGGCTTGCTAGTTATGGTATCAATAGCTATGTTAAACCTGATAACTATTGGAGATCATATAAGGCTTGGCAGTACGCAGGTGATCCTCAATTCTTTGGTGCTCAATACTACAACGGCTCTGTATGCGATACAAACTGGGACTATTCAGGTATGTACACAAAACCAATAAATGAACAGAAAAAGAACGGTGAGTATCAAGAAGGAAACGAATGGTACTATTATATTGATGGTGTAAAACAAAAGAACCATTGGCAGTATATTGCAAAAGACGACAAAACAGTGTATTGTGGTCCTAGTGGTGCCTATGTTCGTGGCGAGCAACATATCAACGATCATTGGTACTACTTTGAACCATTTGACGGTCGAATGGTTCGAGGCTTCAAAGATCTGGGTTCGAAAACTTGCTACTACAACAAAGATGGATGGATG
>NFYZ01000006.1_pt1 | contig 13957 bp, 27 predicted proteins | sample 1092561 | NCBI WGS metagenome assembly NFYZ01 (sample SAMN03609887, study PRJNA323583) | gut metagenome | isolation source: feces | host: Rattus norvegicus | place: Malaysia | collected 2013 | reverse complement strand
CATTGGTTGCGATACAACATGATGGTGACTTATCACGAATCGAGGATAACACTAGACTTAATAGTTTAGTGTCACATGAGCATATGACTATCAATGAGAAGTTTAAGTCCACATATGTGAATAGCTTTAAATGCTTTCTCATTATGGGTACTAATAAACCGGTTAAAATTACAGATGCAAAATCAGGTCTTATTAGACGTTTGATAGATGTATCTCCAACTGGTGATAAGATAAATCATAAGGACTACAAAAGGATTATGAAACAGATTGACTTTGAGTTGGGTCCTATAGCTTACCATTGTAAAGATGTATATTTGTCGGAGCCTGATAGGTATGATGATTATATTCCTACAGCAATGTTAGGAGCATCGAATGATTTCTATAACTTTGTTATGGATTCATATTTGACATTTAAGAATGAAGATGGCATAACTCTAAAACGTGCGTGGGAAATGTATAAGATGTATTGTGATGATGCGAAAGTAGCTTATCCATATTCACAGAGAGCTTTTAAAGAAGAACTTAAAAACTACTTTAAAGAACAACATGAAAGATACACGCTGGATGGTATAAGAGTTAGAAATTATTATGAAGGATTTAGAGAAGATAAATTCGACAATGATATTAACCAGATTGGAAAATCAAAAGAAGAAACTAAGAGTAATCTAATAGAGTTCAAGGAGCAAGATTCTATATTTGACAAAGAATGCAAGGATTGCTTAGCTCAGTATGCTAACGATAAAGAGACACCTACTAATAAATGGGAGAAGATTACTACAACGTTGTCTAACATAGACACTAGCAAACTTCACTATGTTAAGGTGCCTGAGAATCATATAGTTATAGATTTTGATATTCCAGACGATGAAGGTAACAAATGTTTTGAAAAGAATTTAGAAGAAGCTAGTAAGTGGCCACCGACTTATGCGGAGCTAAGTAAGAGTGGAGCTGGTATACATCTACATTATATTTACACTGGAGATGTAACGAAGTTGAGTCGTATCTATGATGACAAGATTGAAGTAAAGATATTTACAGGTAAGAGTTCATTGAGACGTATGTTGACTAAATGTAACAACTTGCCTATAGCTTCTATCAATTCAGGGTTACCGTTGAAGGGAGAAAAGAAAATGGTTAATTTTGAAGCTGTAAAAAGCGAGAATAGGTTAAGAGCCTTAATTAAAAGAAACTTGATGAAAGAGATACATCCTGGGACTAAGCCAAGTATTGATTTCATCTATAAGATTTTGGAAGATGCATATTCTAGTGGGTTGAAGTACGACGTTACAGATATGCGAAATACTATATTAGCATTTGCTGCGGGTAGTACGCATCAATCTGACTATTGTGTAAAACTGGTTGGTAAGATGCACTTCAAATCCGAAGAAGCACCTGAACCAGGAAATGATGAAGATGCTAAACTTATATTTTACGATTGCGAAGTATTCCCTAACTTGTTCTTAGTGAATTGGAAAATGCAAGGTGAAGGAAAGCCAGTAGTTAGAATGATTAATCCTAAGCCTGAAGAGATTGAGGAATTGATTAAGTTTAAGTTGGTTGGATTTAACTGTCGTTCATATGACAATCATATTTTGTATGCGAGAATGATGGGCTATAGTAATGAGCAGCTATACAACTTATCACAAAAGATTATTAATTCTAAGAAGGGTGATAAAGACAATGGTAAGTTCGGAGGAGCTTATAATCTATCATACACGGATGTTTATGATTTCGCCGCAAAGAAACAGTCACTTAAGAAATGGGAGATTGAGTTAGGCATTCATCACCAAGAATTAGGATTACCTTGGGATAAACCAGTTGATGAAAAAGATTGGACTAAGGTTGCGGAATATTGTGACAACGACGTAATAAGTACAGAAGCAGTATTCAACCATCTTAAGGGTGATTTTGTTGCGAGAGAGATATTAGCAGAATTAGCTGGAGGTACAGTTAATGATACCACTAACTCATTAACAACTAAGATTATCTTTGGAAATGAAAAACATCCTCAATTAGTATATACTGATTTATCTGAAACATTTCCTGGATACGAATTTAAAGATAACAAAAACATGTATCGAGGTGAGGATTTAGGTAAAGGTGGTTATATTAGATCCTTTCCAGGTATCTATGGAAATGTAGCATTACTTGATGTGGCAAGTCTACATCCGAATTCTATTAGAGCTATGAATTGTTTTGGTGAGTATACTAAAAACTTCACTGATATTTTAGATGCTCGTGTAGCTATCAAACACAAAGACTTTGACACCGCTAGAAAGATGATGGGTGGTAAGTTGAAGGCATTTTTAGAAGATGAATCTACGGCTAAAGACTTGGCACAAGCTTTGAAGATAGCAATCAATTCTGTATACGGCTTAACTGCTGCTAACTTTGACAACCCATTTAGGGATATTCGTAATAAGAATAACATTGTAGCACTTCGTGGAGCCTTATTTATGAAGACTTTACAAGACGAAGTTGAGAGTAGAGGGTTTAAGATTGTAGCTATTAAAACGGATAGTATCAAGATTGCAGATGCAACTAAAGAGATTGTGGATTTCTGTATGGACTTTGCTAAGAAATACGGATATACATTTGAGCATGAAGCAACTTATGATAAGATTTGTCAAATCAATGATGCAGATTATATTGCTAGATACAAAGAAGCTAGTTGGTGTGAACAACATTACGGTTATGTACCTGGTGATAATCAAGACCATGAATGGCAATGGACAGTTACCGGTGCTCAGTTCGCTGTACCATATGTATTCAAGAAGTTATTTTCTAAGGAAGAGATTAGATTTGACGACTTATGCGAAACTAAATCAGTGGCCAAAGGTGTTATATATTTGGACATGAATGAGCAGTTACCAGATGTTGGATATTTGGAAGACGAATTAGAAAAGCGTAAAAAGGGAGCTAAAAAGCTAAATCCAATTCTGGAAAATTGCACGGATGAAGATTTGATAAAACAGATTCAGAACGGTCACAATTATATTTTCGTAGGAAAGGTTGGAAGGTTCTGCCCGATTAAACCAGGTTGTAATGGTGGAATCTTATATCGTGAAAACGAAGGAAAGTATTTTGCAGTAGCTGGAACTAAAGGCTATCGTTGGTTAGAGTCTGAGTTGGTCCAAGAGTTAGGACGTGAAAATGATATTGACAATTCATATTATGAGAATCTAGCAAATGAAGCAGTTGAGTCTATTGCTAAATACGGAGATTACGAATGGTTCGTGTCTGAGGAACCATATACTGAAGAACCAAAGAATCCATTATTAGATGAGATTATTGATATTGCATCAGACGTATTACCATTTTAATTAGAAGGAGATTAGAAACATGAACGAAAGAATTAACGATATTGTAATTGAAAATGCACACATTATATTTAGAAATTTCTCAGGTGAGGAGTCTAAATTCAATAGAGAAGGTAACAGAAACTTCTGTGTAGTTATTGATGACCCAGAACAAGCTCAACTATTGGCTGAAGATGGTTGGAATGTTAAAATCCTACGTCCTAGAGAAGAGGGAGATGAACCTACACATTATATTCAAGTAACAGTAAGTTATGCGAATGTACCACCACACGTAATGCTAATCACTAGCCATAATAAAACATTATTAGATGATGAAAGTATTGGAACTTTAGATTTTGCTGAATTTAGAAATGTAGATTTAATTATTAGAGCCTATCAATGGTCTATTAATAATAAATCTGGAGTTAAAGCATATTTGAAGTCTATGTATGTGACTATCAACGAAGATCCATTAGCAGAGAAATATGCGGACTAATAACGGAAAAAGAAGTATGGCTACCCGTTAAAGGTATGCCATATTTTCTTATAAGTAGCAATGGAAGACTCAAAAATGATAAAGGTCGTTTGATGAGTCCGTATTTAACTAATAGTGGATATTTTATGATAGGATTATGGAATAGAAAAGAGCATAAACATGAAAAACATTATATTCATAGATTAGTAGCTGACACATTCTTTGATGGAATTCATGAAAATATGCAAGTCAATCATATAGATGGCAATAAAACAAATAATTTCGTAGGAAATTTGGAATGGGTTACCGCAAGTGAAAATGCAAAACACGCTATAAGAACTGGATTACATGTTCCATATCGATTACCACCTCACCCGCATGAAGGTAAAAGAGTACGGATAATCGAAACAGGAGAAGAATTCAATTCTTTAACTGAATGCGCTAACCATATAGGAGGATTTAAAACTGCAATATCAGCATGTTTATTAGGAAAAGTAAAATCACATTTAGGTTATCATTTTGAGGAAATCTAATCTACGCGTTATTTACTTACACTATAACGAAAGGAGTGAAAACTTATGCTTGGAGAATTCAAAAAAGGTTTTGGATTGATATTTGGAGGAATTTGCGGAGCATATGCTGGAGCGATGTTAATCACAGCTGCTGGTGTATGGTTCAAGAAAGACCTTGGAAAGTCAAAAGAATCAGAAGAAAACCAATCAGAGGAATAACTAAAGAAGTTAGAGTCTTAGAGTGAAATCTAGGACTCTTTACTTTTTGTAAAAATTATATTTCTAGGAGTGATTTAAATGAGTAAACAAGTTAAAAAAATGACAATGTATGATGGAAAGGTATTTGGTGCAAAGCCATCTGAGTATGCTTTAAAAGCTGGATATTTAGATTACCTAACACTATCTAAGATAGTTGGAGAATCAGTTAGAAACTGTTATATTTACGAATACGTAGGAAGTATGTATTGGACTATGGTAAATGGCTACGACAGAGACAATGTAGAAGAAATCTATCAACACTATATTATCACAGAAGAAGGATACAAAATCTTAAGAGACTATACAGATGAAATAGTATATTACTGTGAAGAACTTGAAATGTACTTGTGGGGGATCACTCACTTTGGTACTGGTTGGGATATGGTACTAACAGACGTAAAACTAGTTGAGGATGGTGTTGACAATGAGTAAAGAATTGATATTTGAAAAGTGTTCACCAGAAGAAGCCGATAAAAAAGGTTATCCATCATTTAATGACTGTGACCATTACGTTGTTGATATGTCTCATTTGCAACCTGGGTCTGGTAATTGGTTAAATACTATATCTATCAAGTTGCCTAATGAAAACTCTGTAACTATATGTGTTATGCAAACTTGTAAGGATGAGACTTGTATTGACACTAAGTTTCATGGTGACTGTATTAAGGATACTGAAGTTATAGGGTTTGGTGGTGACGACAAAGGTAATTGCTTAATAAAGAATCATAATCTTTATGCAGTCATAGCACATTCTAAGAACTAGTTTATATTTTACGGAGGATGAAGAATGTTTGAAATTGTTGTGAACATTTTATTAACGATACTGGGATTTATACTAGGAATCCTAGTGACAAACATAGTTTGGAGAAGTCGGGTGGATGATATTTCTAGACGACTTCTTGAAGCTACTGATGAACAAATGAAGAAAGCTTATGAGAAATATGATTTTATAAGGAGGAATAATCATGAAAATTAATAAAATTAGAGAAGAAGATTTGATGACGAAATATTGTGGAACTCGTATTGGTCATATTCCGTATGGTGTATATGGAGCTAGAGGACAAGTATCACTATATCCTAATATTAACAGAAAGCAAATTTATTTTAACGTCATTAAGAAAGTAGTCTTCAATGAACCAGCTACAATCGTATTTTGGTCTGATGGAACTAAGACTATTGTTAAGTGCGGTAAGGATGATATTTGGGACCCTGAGAAAGGTCTTGCTATGGCTATCACTAAAAAGTTCTTTGGTAATGAGGGTTTCTACTATGATATTTTCAAAAAGTGGATTCCTGAAGAGAAACAAATGGATACTATTGTATGTGATGGAAGACCGTTAACGGATATGTTAAATATTTTACTTGTTAATAAGAAAGAAGAGGAAAACAAATAATGACAGGAAATGAGTATCAAGAATTAGCAGCTAGAACTATTAATAATGAATTAAAGGGTGACGAAATTGAGATGCATGCTTTGCATGGAATGGTTGGAGAGGTTGGTGAATTACACAGTATTTACCAAAAGGTATACCAAGGACATTTTGACTCACCTGAGCATATTCAAAAGGAATTAGGTGATTTGATGTGGTTCATTGCTGAGTATTGTACAGCTATGGGGTTTAGCTTAGATGATATTATGGAAATGAACATTAGTAAGTTACAAGCTAGATTTCCTGATGGCTTTGAAGTTGAGAAAAGTTTACATCGTGCAAAAGGAGACATCTAATTAGATTTATATTTATGAAAGGAGCATTTATATGGGTATAGGCTTATACGACTACCAGATAAAAGCTATTGAGCAGATGCGTAATGGCTGTATTCTTTGTGGTGGTGTTGGAAGTGGTAAATCTAGAACTGCTTTAGGGTATTACTTCAAAGAAAACAGAGGTGGTATTGAAGGAGATTATATTCCTATGAAGAAACCTCAAGACTTGTATATTATCACTACAGCTCGTAAACGCGATACCCTTGAATGGGAGGGTGATATGGGTCCGTTCCTATTATCCTCCAATCCTGAAATAAATTTATATTCTAACAAGGTAGTTGTGGATAGTTGGAATAACATCAGTAAGTATAAAGAGGTAAAAGACGCGTTCTTTATATTTGACGAACAAAGATTGGTTGGAAATGGGGCTTGGGTGAAGTCGTTCCTAAAGATATCTAAGTTCAACGAATGGATTCTGCTATCCGCTACGCCTGGTGACAGCTGGAGTGATTATATTCCAGTATTCATCGCTAACGGTTTCTATAAGAACAGAACTGAATTTACTAGGGAACATATTGTATACTCTAGATTCTCTAAATTTCCTAAGGTCGATAAGTATATTAATACGGGTCGCCTTATAAGATTGAGAAATAGGATATTAGTAGACATGGACTTCAAAAGGCAAACTATAGCACATCATGAAGACGTGTTCTGTACCTATGATATTTCGGCCTATAAGGACTTGATGAAAAATCGTTGGAATCCTTGGACAAACTTACCAATTGTTAACGCAGCGGAACTATGTTATTCGTTACGAAAAGTAGTCAATTCGGATGATTCGAGACAGACTGCTTTACTTGAATTGCTGGAGGACCACCCTAAGGCTATTATATTTTACAACTTTGATTATGAGTTGGAAATACTTAAAGCGATTTACTACGGCGAAGATGTCGAAATAGCTGAATGGAATGGTCATAAGCATCAAGAAATTCCTAGGAGTAATAAATGGGTATATCTCGTTCAATACACCTCAGGTTGTGAAGGATGGAATTGTATAACAACTGACACTATTATATTTTACAGTCAAAACTACTCATACAAAGTAGTCAAACAGGCTGAAGGTCGAATAGATAGATTAAACAGTCCTTATAGAGATTTATATTACTTCCATTTGAGAAGTAGAAGCGGTATTGACTTAGCCATCACTAAGGCTTTAAATCAAAAGAAAAAATTCAATGAAGGAAAATTTATTAAATGGTAGGAGAAAGAAATGAAAAAATTTACAGATATTTTGTTATTCACACTAATCATACTTGCTATTTTGGCAATTCCATATTTGGCAGTATGTGTAATTGTTAAGTTCTTGGCGTTTTGTTTCGGGTTTGCATTTAGCTTTAAACTTAGTTTAGGTATATTCACGCTATTGTGTCTATTCACGTTTTTCAAGATGATTGTAAGTGCAGGAGATTAGTATATTTATGGTAAAGACAATTAATAATGAATTTAATCCCACAGCACACGCTGAGAAATTATTCGAAGAGGCTGGATTCACAAAGAAACTTATAGGGAATTATATTTGGTTCACAGGTTCTAATCAATTCTCTATTGGCTTTAACTCAAGTAAAAAGGAAGTTATGATTAAGGAGAGCAATGCGCCAAGAATAGAAACGCATAGTAGTATTGATATTTCTACATTAAAAGCTATTAACTCAATGGTGTATGAATTAGGTTGGTATAAGTATGAGCAGAGCAAATAACAACAACTGTATAGTTTCTGAGAAGACATGTGAATGGTGTGGAGAAAAATTTAGCTTTACTGGTATGCGTTCACAATATACTTTTAAGCGTGCATATAAAGAAGGAACTAAATATTTTTGTTGTGAGTCTTGTATGAGGAAATTTCAGGAGGCAAGGAAAGAGCTAATGAATAATAAGAGGAAGTTGAGAAATGCGATCAAAAAGTAAGTTTGTTGACTTGGTTGAAGAATGTCGAGTTAATTTTCAAGAAAGTTATGAGAAAGAATTTGGTGGGAATGCAAAGGTTATTACTGTGTTTAGTAAATCTAATACGGTAGTGACCTTTTATATTTCTGTTCGAGGTAATTACAGGCACTTCGAGGATGCATTGAGATTTACTATAGATCAAGATTTAACGATGAAAAATTATGCGATGTCATATGCTAGAACATACCACAAAGAAATTAAAGAACGCGAATGGAGGACAAAGAAATGAGTAGAAATGATTTAATCACATTAAACAAAGAAATGGTTAATGCATATATGAGTGTTTTTAGGAAATACTTTTACGTTGAAATAGAAACACATGGTGATATTTATAAAAAGACGTTAGCAGCTATTCATACTATTAGTAAATCACCAGATAATCGTCATCGTAAGGACATTTTAATTAATTTTGATGATCCTGAATTAAAAAAAGTGTTAGATGAAAATTTTGTTAGTATCGCTACGAAGTTTGGCATTCCATATGATGATTATAAAGAAGAATTAGAAGTAATCAATGAAGAATATGGCAAGAAAATTTACTTGGATGAAATCACTAAAGTTATATTTAATGATCCAGCTACTATTGTGTTCTGGAGGGATGGGAGTAAGACAGTTGTTACGTGTAATCCAGATGATATTTTCGATCCAGAAAAGGGTCTTGCTATTGCTTGTATGAAGAAAATGTTTGATAACAAAGGCTTCTACAATGATATTTTCAGAAAGTGGTTGCCTGAGAAAGAGAAAGAAGAAACAATTACATTATCGCCACCTGTATTTCAAGATCTTGACCAAATTGCGGCAGTGATTAGAGATTTTAACAAATTAGTAAAGAAGGAGTTGTAATGACTGAAGAGCAATTAAGAATTTATTACGAGAATAGAGATTATGCAGTGTATCAAGTAAAAGACCCTAATATGGTTGGTAAGAATGCTACTTTAATCAGAAAGATGTTTAAAGACTTTACCGGACTCTTCTCTTATAGTTTGACTTTTAGACCATTACTTTATGATGCACGTGTTGATATTTGCGTTGACCACATTAGTAAACAAGCAGATTTTAGAATATCTAATACGTATGTAGCTGACTTGAATGAGCCAATGTTGATATCTAAAGTTTTACTTTGGCTATGTGAATATTATCCACACATTGGTAATGATAAAAAGAAGTTTGATAAAGTATATTTGAAGTTTATTAATTGGTGGGAAAGCTTAGATAAGGACTGGTATGAAAAATTGGAGACGACACAAATGAAAAGTAAAAGAGTAAATTACATTGAAGAGATGGAAAAAAATGATATTATCAACCATCCTGAGCACTATACGAAGGGCGGAATTGAGGTTAGAGAGTTCATTGACTCATGGCATTTGGACTTTAATTCCGGAAATGTTATCAAATATGTTGTTCGAGCACCTTACAAAGGCACTGAATTGCAGGATTTGAAGAAAGCACAAAATTATTTGAATCATTTAATTGAATTAAAAGAAAAAGAATAGGGGAAAAAATGATAGACTGGTTGTTTTGTTTATTTATATTTTTAATGTTTGGTCTTGCTGGGGTACTTGTGATCTCTCACATAGACCTTGATGAACTTGAAGAAGACTGCTGGGAAGATGAAGAGGCAGAGTCAGTTAGAAGGAGTATGTATCTTATGGATTTAGATGAAAGAAAAGAAGTATATTTTGACAAATATTGTAGTCATTGCGAATATAAAGACTTGAAGGAATACAAAGACCCTTGCCATGAGTGTTTGAGTAATCCTGTAAATTTATATTCTCATAAGCCAATTAATTTTAAAACTGAGTCAGGTGATGATTACACTTGTCCAGAGGATGTGAAATGATACCTGTATATTTAATATATGACAATAAAGGAAACCGTTACGGTGCATATCGTTCATTAAAAGAAGCAATAATAGCAAAAGCAAGAATAGGAAATAATCTGCGCAAAAGAGATGAATTAAAAGATATTGAATTAGAAATAATATACAGTCGGTAAAGGAGGATACAGAAAATGACTTTATATTTAGTACATGGAAATACTTGGTTTGAGAGATATGGTTATGAAGAACATGTATTTGGAGTATATACGACTTTAGTACAAGCAAAAGCAGCCAAAATTGTAGCAGAAAATAATTTAAAGGAAGAAATTGAGGAAAATCCTGGTATTTACGCTTGTGATGCAGAAGATGTTGAATTACAAATTTTAGAGCTTAAAGCAGATGAATTCATTGATTTATATTTAGGAGGTTATGTAGAATGATCAAACTTGCTTATAATGGAAAGGCTATTAATTCTATACAGGAGCCTTATGCAAAAGATTTTATTATTGACTCAGAGTGTACATTTGCTGAGATTCTAGATCGTCTAAAAAAGATTATTACTATTGGAGCTCATGGATCTATGCAAATTACATTTTTTGATTCAAATGGAAGAGAGTGGGGAAGTCGTGATATTTTCAAATATGAAACTCATGAAGATATTAGAAACATATTTAGTAATGTTGTAAAGAATAGTCTAGTTCTAAAAGGGCATATTTACGTTTATGACTCTGATGAAACTAGAATTGATTTTGACATTGATATTTTGAGGAGGGATTTAGATGATTAAGTGTAGTGATTGTATATTTAGTTCAACTGATCCGGGTTTTTGTATTTGTAGAAGATCTTATAAAGTTAGAGATCCTGAGAAATTACATTATTGTCGTAATTTTTGTGAGAAAAAGGGTGGAGGATCATCTAAAGATACTACTGATATTTTAGGATTTATTAATGGAATAATTAAAGAAAGTGAGAATAAGAGATGATTAAATTAGAGAATTGGAATGAAATTACGAAAGGTTTATATAGATATGTTGTGGCAGCTTGTTGTTGCTATGAAATTCACATAATGTATCATGCACACGATACTGATGTTTTAACAGCCAAGGCACAATTATATATTGCTGGCGATTGGAGAAGTGCTAAAGATGGATCTAATTTCTTCGAAAGAGAATTATTGTTTACTGGTCCATTATCAGAATGTTTAGAAAAAGCAGTAGAAGATGAAGAGGGAATGCGAGGATGATTAAACTAGAACACGAAGTATTTGCTAGTGCTGAGCAAATAAAATTTATTATTGAAGGAATGCGTAATCCTATGAATAGTTGGGATAAGAGTGATAGCGAACGATGTGAAGATAAGGAGTCTTGTGACGGTTGTACTAGAAAAGAAGAATGTGATAATCATTATATTCCAAAGAAAGAACTCGTATTAGGTCCTAATGATGTTAACTTAATGAAGAGACTTGTTAATGCTGGTACTGACCATCGTAAGTTTATGCGCATGATGCCTGTTTATGTTCGTATTACTGCACCTTTATATTGGTGGAAAGAGTTTGATACATATAAAGTTGGTACTGTCGCTAATAGTTGTAGTACCATGCATAAGATTCAGGCTAAAGAGTTTACAAAAAGTGATTTCTCGATGAATCATTTGATTGATGAGTCTATATCTGGAATAGATGCCTTAATCAATTATCTAAATGTATGTAGAAAAGCATACCTTGAAACTAAAGACAAAAAATACTGGTGGCAGATGATTCAGTTGTTGCCTAGTAGCTATAACCAGACTCGTAATATCATGTTGAATTATGAGGTGTTGGCTAATATTTATAAGAGTCGTAAGAATCATAAGTTAGATGAGTGGAGAGATTTCTGTAAATGGATTGAAGAAAAGGTTCCATATTCTTGGTTGATTACTGATAACGTATAATAATCACCCCCTATAATGAAAGGAGTGATATTTATGGTAAACAAAATTACAGTTGAATACATACATTGGAAAGGTACAACTAATAGTAAAGAATTTATTATCATGTGGAGTGATCATACTTGGGAAACAATAGTATGCCCATTTAACGATTACTGGATTGGTAACAAATCTCACAAACAGTATATGGACCTTAACAAATTAGTATGCGGTAAAATGAGTAAAGAAGAAGCCATGGAATATATCAACAAAAAGTTTGAAGGTTTTAGGTAACACTAGAGCCTTCTCTTTTTGTTGTAAGGAGGACTTGAGATGTATGCAGAATGATATTTTTAAGTACAGAGGAATTACTATTGAAGTGCCTGATACTAGAGCTTTGGTTGATGGGGCTTTTATTTTGCGGGTCAGGAAGAAACTTGGATTGAGTCAGAAAGTATTTGCTCGAATTTTAGGAACTGATGAGAGCACTTATATTCGATGGGAGCATGATAAGAGGCAAATGGGAACAGCTAATAGCAAGCTTTTATATTTGCTAGACAAGAACCCAGACTTAATCTTTGAGATGTATAACGTGGTGGAGGATTGATATTTATGAGTTTATTAATTTTTGCCTTGTGCATTGGTGTATATTTAGGTTTCGGTTATTTACTTGGTGTTATGGTAATGGAAATGATAGATGAAGATGTAGATGACTACCTATTATCATTCATAATATTTTGGCCAATATCATTAATGGTAGCATCTATATTTCAATTAATACGTTTTATTAAGAATGCATTTAAAGGAGAGTATTGATATTTATGAGTAGGTTAAAAGAATGGTTTTATAAGTTATTTCAAATAAAAAGCCCTAGTTATTTGTGTATAGCTGCTTGCTGTAATTATCTTAATGTCCATAAACCTACTGTAATCTATTCGGATGGATTGGTTAAAACTAGTAAGTGTAAATATTGTGGTAAGGAGATTACTCTCAGAGAGGATGGTAGTTGGAAGTGAGAATAATTAGTAAAAAAATTGCTATTTATATTTTGAGTGTTTTGGTTTTGTGTGGGTGTTGTGTAATGACAATAGAAGGAGAAATGAAAGATGTAGTATTACGAAATAATGAAAGAAATGGTGAAGTCAGCTCAATTGGGAGCAGTGACGAAGTTAATCCTGAGAACGTTGCTTCTGGGATTTCTGTTAACTTACAGTTTAGGGAACATTTGGATAATAGCATCAGAGAATCTATTTCAGATTGGTGCGATGCTGAGAATAGGTGTTCTAGCAATATGTGCGATAGTGGTGGTGAACATGCTTGTACTTGCTTGGAAGATGGGGATAAACGAATGGATGATATATCATTATCTGATGAACCTTATGAAAGTATTGCCGGAGGAAGCAATCAACAAATTTTTGGAGATACTTCTAGCAAATCAGAATCAGTCTACGGAGCAGGAACAATAGAGTCAAAAATAATAGAAGCTTGTAATCGTTATGGAATTGACAGTTCTGTTGTATTAGGAATTGCTAGATTAGAAACTGGGAACTTTACTTCATATGCATATCTTGTTGGGAACAATCCTGGAGGTATGAGTGTGAATGAGGTTCCTATTGTTTACGGTAGTATTGAAGAAGGAGTTGAGGCTATGGTGAGTAATTTAGCTCATAATTACTTTGCTATAGGATTGACAACGCCTGAGTTAATTGGTCAAAAATATTGTCCGATTAATCCAAATTGGGCTAACATGGTCAGAAGCTTAATATAGAATTATATTTTAAAAGGAGAATAGAAAATGATTAAAACTGAAATTTACAATGATAACTTTCAAAATTATAAAAAATATGGAATTCAAAAAGCTCAGCTAATAATAGCTGATATTCCGTACAATCTTGGGGCAAACGCGTACGGTTCTAACCCACTTTGGTATAACGGCGGAGACAATAAAAAGGGAGAAAGTAAGCTTGCAAAAAAAGCTTT
>NFYZ01014035.1_pt1 | contig 13975 bp, 18 predicted proteins | sample 1092561 | NCBI WGS metagenome assembly NFYZ01 (sample SAMN03609887, study PRJNA323583) | gut metagenome | isolation source: feces | host: Rattus norvegicus | place: Malaysia | collected 2013 | reverse complement strand
TATTAATGGCGTTTTCTATGTCCATTTCCATAATATCACGCCAACTTCCAACATTCAAAGTAACAAGCCCAACAATTAAAAAATCAAAATCTTGTGGGTGTTGATACCCTTTTACGCCTTGCGTTTGTTGCGGAAGCTTGGCAAGGCTTGTAAAAAACCCTGCAATCGTTCTTGAAACTTTGCAACAATTTCAACTCCCGCAAATTGATTCTCAAACATAGAATCCACAATGATAATCATATCATCAGCCGAGTTATTTTCCAACCAATTACCTTTCTTATCTTTGATTTTCAAATATTTAAAAGCCATTCTATCAATGACGCTATTTGCTTCCATTGTGTTTTCAAGAGATGATTTTTCGTTTGCCAAAATCATCATTGCGCTTTTAACCTTTAAGGCGTCCTCTGTGGTAACTCTTTTAAAATCAAATTCTATATTATCAATTGCATACATTATAACACATCTCCAAAAGCAAAAGTAAATGTTAAAGGGTTTTGTTTCTCGCTACCCAAAGCCCTAATGGGTGTTGCACTCAAAAGCGCACCGGGACTTAAAGTAGTTGTAACTCCCCCATTCGTGATAATGACGCTAACTTCCAAATGACTACCCCTCGCTTGTGCGTTTGCAAATGCTTGTAATGTTTTGCCACCCACACTCGCGGCGGTTACATTTAAAGAACACTGAATAGGCTCTCTCCTCTCCCAAGAATTGAAGTGCCCATCTGGGCTTACTTCCGCACCTCCCGTTGTTCTCGCCTCTGCGCTTAAAATATCGCTGTTTGGGTCAAAGTTATCCATAACAATAGGGACGCCATTTGCAACAACTACTACGCTAGTATCTAAAACCGATAAACTATGAGTTTGCATTTTCAAGCTCCTAAAATGTAGTTATTAATTACGATTTTCTTTGCGGGTGTATTCGCGACATACGCCTCAGTAATTCCAATCTCGCGCTTAACCAAATCTATACTTGAAAGTATATAATAATAACCACTACTTTGCAATTTTTCAATAACAATATTAATATCGTCAATAAGCATTCCAAAAATAGAAATTATGTTTTGCTGTTCTGTGGTTGTTAAATCTGCATCTTGTGCAATGATACCCGCATTAATAGCCATTTGGAAAACATTGTCTAGGTAAGCATAAATGATACTGTGGGATTGACTGCCCCTAACGCCTATAATTTTCTGTGATTTAAACATATTGTAAAGCTGGATTTGTTGGTTAAACTTTAAGAAGCTATTACAAACATAAATATTGATACTGCTTGTTTTGCTTCCTAAAATTGTGCCGTCCATATAAATAGCGTCATCTTGCCCTAATATTCCAAATTTACAAGGGGCATTAGCTTTGTTTTCAATCATACCCTCATATTTAAGCCTGTCCGTAATAGCTTTAACTTGGAATGTTGTTGCGTCATTAAAAGCAATATTGTAGTTTCCTGCTGGTTTAGACAAATCCATACCACTAATGAAACTACAAATTAGCGCATTTTGATAATCTTGCACTTTATAATCAATAATTAACCCATTGTATCCCTCGTAAGCTTCTGTTGCACCGCTTCCTAAGGTTGCTAAAGCTGGATTATCCCAACTATACACACCGCAGAATCTGTCGTTACTTGCATTAAGAAACGCACCAAACGCTTTAAGCTCTGTTTCCTCATCATCAAAAGCAAAGTTTGGTGTGATGAGGTAATAATTTCCGTTGTTATCGCTAATTTCTGATAGTGCTTCCGCTAGTGTAGGCTTACCTTTTGCACCATCATAACACAACGCGCCCTCATTTGCAGTTAAACCAAAAATACCGCTAATATCTGTTAAATTTATTATTGTGCCCTGCTCATTAGTGCTTGGCAAAGGTGATTCCAAAAACCCTATTGTCTCGGTATCACCCGCTAAACCGCTTTTAATAATAAAGCCTCTTGTGATAGTGTTATATTCAACTTTCGCAGTCTTAAAGCTTTGCCCATCTAAAGCGTTAATGGCATCTTGCAGAATATCCGCAATGATTGCATAACTAAAATCATCTTGCGCCCCTGCTTCTGTAAAATCCACTTCCACATTGTGAGTTTCTCCGCTAATAGTCAAAGCAAAACCACCATTGGCATTAGCATAGTCTTGCAAAGACTTAACACTTCCACCTTTTAAAATTGCGGGTAAGTCTGTTTTACTCCAATTATATACGAACAAATAATCGCATTTACTAGCAGTTTTGCTAATGAAGCCAAAATATACCGCTGCAAACCCTGCAATCTCACTATCATACCCAAAAAAGCTCTGCGCTTGTTGCAAATTTGTTATCTGGGTAAAAGTTGCATTGGGTAAATTGTCGTTATATTTTGTAACCAAAAGAGTGTTAAGCTTTCCTATCGTAAAGGCATCCTTAACGCCTGTGCTCGTAATGTCAATTAATAAATCTAATGGTAAAGCACTTCCCATTTTTTAACTCCTTTCATTTTCCTAAAATTAATGTTTTTTCAATAAAGGCTCTCTCAATTAGCCCCACCTCCTCTTTAATCTCTGAAGTTGTTAAAATTTTAAATTCAAAAAACGCGCGATTAACAAATTTTTTGTTAAGCAGCTCACTTGAATAGTTAATCCCACCATAAGCAGGTAGCATTGCGCTATTTAAGCTTTCCAAGTATTCTATACACTCAAAAGAATTTAGCCATTCTCTAATCTTAATCGCTTCTTTTTCTGCTTCAATGTAAGGCAAATTTGGCGCATTGACTTTGTAAAAATCAATTTGGTAAGCATTTTCAATAATTGAAACCTCTTTAATGAAGCCTCTTTGTGTGCCCTCATCATCAACTAAAATTAGCGGTTTAAACCTCTTATCTTGTGAAGTGATAGGAACGCTTGATGTTGGCGTAATGACAATAGCCCCTTTATCTAGGTTTGCGGTTAAAGCAGTGCCACCAATAATTACTTCAAAATCTGTTATGAGATTTTTTTTATTTTTTGGCTTTAAAAGATTGTAAAGATTTTCAGCTGAAAACATTATCCGCCTCGCTTTCTAAATCATCATTTGCTATTTCACTAGCGATAACCATAACCCACCCGTTTAAACTCCAATCCTCTTTAGAAAATACCCTAAAATAAGATTTATTCCAAAGGATTAAAGAATCAGTCTTTGAAATACTGCTAAGAACTTGAATTAAATTACCCAAACAATAAAACTTAAAATAGCGATTGGAATCTAAGGTGCCGTTTGTAAGTTTAATTAATTCGTTTGGATTAACGGGTTGTATGTGAGCAAAAGTTTTAACGCTAGATTCTATTTCTTTAGGAAAGCCATTAACATTTTGTATTTCCTTGTTTATAATCTCTACATTCTGGTTAGGGATTAAACCTTGAACAAGCGTTAATGCCTCATTTAACAGATTCATTTTACGACCTTATAGCTTACGGACGCCCTTAAAAAGCCCGTATCAATTAGCGGATTTGTGCTACCTTTTTGCTTAATTGTGGATTCTGCATTTGGTGGAGTTTTTAAGCTAGTAATTGACTGCATAATATCCCCTTTTGCAATCTCACCTAAACGATTAAAAGCTAAACTGCAGTCCGCGTTATTTTTTAATTCATTCTCTAAAACAGAAAACCATTTTTTGGTATTTTTAGTGATAGCATTCCTAAAAAAAGGGCGCATTGGAACTTTTAAAGTCCCAAACTCTTGCCAGAAAGCTACACTTGCAACATACTCTCCATTACCATATTTTGCAGTTTCAAAAAAGCCAACTTGCAACTTTTCTTTACCAATCCTAAAATTTTTCTCTAAAGATTGCTTTAAAGAATTGTTGCTTGTTGTTTTTAGAGATATTTTAATTGACATACAAAAGCCCCGCTTGTCTTTGAAGCCACGCTAGGTATTCCATTCCGTAAGGCGTTAGGCTTAGGAAATAGCTAAAATCGTTGCCTTTATTGGCATAAGGTGATGATTGATAGCTTACGCTGACATCGCCCACGCTACTACTTGCAACTAAGCCTTTTTGGCTTAAAATCCCTATGCTACTAGCAAATCCTTGATACACGAAATAATGCGCAACAAGGGCAAAAAGCGGTATTTTTTTGCAGTCTTTAACATTTTTAAATTCTGGATACAAGCAAGATACACGCCTAAACACTGATACCCAATTATAAAAAGCTACTTCGTTAAAAACTTCTACTTCCTCATACTCAAACGTTGGCGTTTCAGTTTCTGTTGGTTCGCTTGGCTCATTGGGCAAATCTGTAATATCCTTGTTTTCAGATTCTGGCAAATCTAAATCTTGAGTTTCAGTATTGCCATTTTCTGAATCGCTAGGATTTTCAGTATCTCCCCCAATATTTTCAGTGTTGCCATTATCTGGGGTTTCGTTATCCTCTTTTTTCTCAACTTTTTCAATCTTAAAAAATAAGGATTTAAACTCGGGATAAAAGCCCAAAAATTCAAGCAATAAAGATTTATAAATCTCATCTTGACTTGGCTCTGGTTCTGGCTCTGGCTGAATTTCTGGCTCTTGCGCTTCTAATTCTGTATCTTGCTCGTTTTCCATTCGTTAAACCCGCTTTGTTTTGTTTCCCGCTTTTGCAATGTCATCATCTTGTTTTTTTTCAACTTCTGACATAATGTCCGACTTCACTTCATCTTTGGGATTATGGCTTGTTGAATCAACAATATAGCCTTTATCTTGCGCGTCTTTAAAAGCTTCATTCTCTTTTAACAATTTCAAATCATCACTAGAAACTTCATTTACAACGCCATTTCCATTTAAGGCAATAGTTTTGTTTCCCGCTCTGAAATTAACGCCCGATAGGCTTTTCACAATTAGCAAAGGCATAGTGTCCCCCCTCACACATTCGTGTATCTTACGACATACAAAGGCTTAAACACTTGCGCACCGATTGTTCCTGCGCTTACCGCTTGTGTTTTTGAATAAAGCCCAATTTCAATATTGCTGAAAAGCCCTAATTCAGAATATCCTAACTTTGTAGTATCCGCAATGCCCCCGTTTTCATTTTCTCCAATGAAATAAATAACATTCTGCCCATTGTATGCGGAATCTAACTCAATCGCGCTTACAAACCCCATTAACGGGTATGTTTTTTGAATTGCCTCATAAACGCTTACCCCCAAATCTGTGAAAGTTGCTTGAAGTGTTGCAAAAGCACTAGCAGAAACAACCACACGGATTTTTGAATTTCCATTGATATTATTTCCGCTTTGACTTGTTAGGGTTTCAATCGCACCCGCAAAAAACGCCATAATTTCAGTCCAAGTCATAGCACTAAACTTCTTTGCGGAAGCGTTGTAATTTGAAAGGGCGGGGTTGTTTAATAATCCATAGCACACAAAACTTTGGCTTTGATTGTCTGTATAGCCATTAAATGCAACTCTATTTAATTCTACCGCAATAGCTTCGGTGGCTGAGTTTAATGCAATATTCTCATAATCCCAATTAAGCTTAGAAAATTGACTTTGCATTAAATCCCCAACGCTGTAAGCAACGCTAAAGCGATAATGCCCTGTGCGGTTAAAGTTGAAGTTTGCACCCGCTACATTTGGCATTCCATAATCTGAATATGGCGTTGTTTGCCCCGTTCTTTCAATGATAGGAACATATTTATCAGTTTCCCCCCAATCTAACATTTTTTCACGCCCACCGAGTGCTAAATCTCCCGTTCTCGCGTTCAAAATGTTAAATACCGCCTGTTTTTGTAGGTTACCTAAAAAACCCGCTGGGACATTTACATTTTGCGCTGTGAAAGTTGGTTGCGCGTCTTGATAAACCCTAAAAACTCCTTGCTCTTGCAAAGCTCTTAATTCTGATTGTGTAATAGTCTTGCCCATTTTGTTATCCTTTTTACTTGTTTGCGCCACTTGTGGTAATCTCAATGACGCATTTTGCGTCCGCTTCGTTGCCTATTGAAACCATAAAACCCGTAAAAGCGTCAGTTGCAGCAACACTATCAGAAAAGACGAGCGCACCCGTTGTTTTGTTAAGGCATACCAATTGTCCCCTTTTTGCTACCGATTCGCACTCAATGTAAATGCTTCCGCTCGTCAAAATAGTTGCGTTGCTTCCTTTTGGGAGAGCCAAGCTTCCGTCTGTATTGCTCACACAATCGCTAGTAAAGTGGTCTCTAACAACTACGCCTAAAATCTTGCCCGTAATGGCTACGCCACTTGCGCTTATTGCCTCGCGTTCGTTGGTTGGATTTGTATTTGATTGCACGAAACCACCAACAAATACTTTGTCATCCGCCACAACGATAGATTCTGTATTGCAATAATGATGGAATCCTTTAGAGATTTCCCCCGCATTGCCTAAAGCCTGTTTTGAATAAGATTGTGTTTGAAAGCTCATTTTATTTACCTCCCATTTTTGCTAAAGCAGTTAAAATATCCGATTCAACCGCTTTAGAATCTTGAATTTTAGCCTCATACGCTTTTATTTTGTTTTTTGAAACTACCGCAAAAGCACTTCTTGAATCAATGCCTTTAGGCAAAGAATCCTTAGTCAAGCATTCATAACCAAAGCGATAAATGGCTTCTGCATTCATTCCGCTTTTGTCAAACTGCATACCGATAGCCTTTGAAACTTCGTTATAAGAATCTTGAACAACTTGTGCCTCTTTGGCTTCATTTTCACTTGCGCTTTTAAAAGCCTCTTGAATTTTCTTATCAATCAAAGCACTAATGGCTTCCATTAACTCTTTTGCAGTTTCTGCGCTTAAATCTGAATCTTTTACCTCTTGCTCTGATTCTGCCTCATCACATACTTTGTCTGAATCAGAATCTGCTGTTTCCAACTCGCTATCCTCTTTATGTGCTAGTTTTTCTGCAAGTTTGGCAATCGTTTCTATTTTTTCACTCTCCCCCCCCTCAAATTCTGCGGGTTCTTTTGCAGAAATTGCCATAATTTCCTTAATGATAGAATCTCTATCAAATTCCTCATCTTTTGTTTTTTCTGCCTCTTGCAACTCATCTGCAAAAACTCTTAAACTTTTAACAAAGTCTTTAAACTTCAATGCCATTGTTTCCACTCCTATTTTAGATTTTGAATCTTGAATCCTTAGCTCATAGCCACTTCTGCCTTTCTCTACAACTGCTAAGTGATTCACGCTTTTAATGGTTTGTTTATAATCGTAATCTACGCCATTATAACGCCCAGATTCTTTTATCATCTCCCCATTATAAGCGGGGGATAACTCCAAGATTTCCCCTTTTTTGATTTTCTCAATTAAGTCTTTATTGTAAATGATTAGGTCTGCTCTTAAAAACTCATCGTCAAAAGTTATTTCACTCCCTATTGCTCCGTCTGCTTGTTTGGAATCTCCCAAATTTCCTAAAAATTTATGGTTTTCCATAATGGGCTTATTTGCAAAAGTATCCTTAACTTCTATCATTGGCTTAAAAGGGCGATAAACCTTTACGATTTTATCCTCTTTTTCGCTAACTGCTGGGTTAATTTCGCTTAGCAAATATTCAAAAACGCCACTACGCGCAATCGGATTATTTTTGACGATAAGATATCCGTTTTCATCAATAACTCGGCAAGATTTAGAATCTTGAATTTTTAGCAAGGTCATAAAACCACCTATCAATAATTTTACAAGCGATATTATACACTCTTTTTTACAATTTTGTAATAATCCCCTGCTTCTGAATCTTTTACAAGCTTTAAAGTTTCGTCTTGCTCTAAATATAGGCTTAAAGCCACGCAACGGCAATTCACTCTTTCACTAGGCTTTCCTTTATTTCCGTATGTGTCTATTATTGCGGTAGGCTCTGAATATTTGTATATTCTGCCATTTAGTTGCCTATGCCCACCTTTGCCTTTAGAAACGCGTTCATCTTGTGCAGTTTGCCACATATAATATTCAAAGCCCAAAGCTTCAGCTCTTGCGCTTTGATAATTGCTAACCGCTTTTTGTGTTTGGTCTCTCGCAATCAGTTTAGCCCTACGCTTTGAAATTCCGCTTATTGTTTTCGCTTGTTTTTCTAAGGCTTCCCTATCAAATGTCCCTATTTTATTTAAAAGCGTTTCTTTGTATCTCTCAATAATATCGCGCGGAATCGTTTTTATTAACCCCAAATTTTGCTCATAAATCGCGCTTAACTGATTTTTTTCTAGCTTACTTAATCCTTTTTTGTTAAAAGAGGCATTTTCGCTTAAAAATTTTGAATTTACATATTTTTTAACAAAATTAGCAAATTTTCTGCTTAAATTTTTGCCTACTTCTTTAGCCTCTTTCTCCCAATATTCCGTAAGCTTGTTAAATTCAAAGCTTAACTGCTTTGCGGTATTTTTATCAAAATTCTTATTGAAATTTGCTAACCCCCAAAACTTCACGGACTTATTTATTTTTGCGCTAAAATTAACTAAATCTTTTTCTAGTTGTTTTTCTATTGCAATCGGAGATTTTATCTCCCTCATTGTATTTGGCTTTTTTTCTTGCTTGGTCTTTTTGTTGGCTTTTTTTGTCTCTGTCGTTTTATCTGTCGTTTTAATGGAAGCTTCTAACTCTTTTATCTTTGCTTCATTTTTTGCGATATTTTTATATGTTTCGTCCGCTTCATTTTTGCTTTTAAAAACGCCTTTCTTAGCTTTTTCTCTTAGTTCAACTTCCTCTTTGTCTAAGGAATTTATTTTTTTAATAGTATCCAACCTCTCTTTTGTAAGCCTAAGCGGTTTAAATTCATTCTCGTCTACAATTTTAACTCTTAAATCTCCATAGTATCTAGTTTTTGCGCTATCAATTTCAAAAGCTCTTAGCTTTATTTCAAAATCATCAGGAACGCTTACAAGTTTTTTGCCAAAACTATAAAAACGCTTTGGAATCCAAAATCCTAAATCGTCAGTAGCCTTTACAAAATATGCTTTTTCTGTTTCTATCAAAATCGTTTTTGCTGGTATATCCATTAAAACCTCTCTTAAACTTTGGGCTTAAAAAGTTTTTCTGTTGCAGTTTTTTTGCTGGTTCTGTTATGAACCTCTTTAAAAAACACACATTCAAATTTTTTTAATGGCATATCGTATTCGCTTATAAGAATGTTGTAGCCTTGTTTTGCATTTTTTAAAGCCCATTCGTAAAAATAATCGTGATTAAAACCCAGATGATATTCATCGCTTAAATCTTTATACGGAATATCGCAATAAATCAAAACATTGTCATCTTTTGGAATTTTGATTTCCTTGTAATCTAAGTTAAATATTTTTAGCGTATTTTTTTGTTTTAGTTGCAGCAACCGCTCTAACTGCTCTAACTGCTCTAACCGCTCTAACGGATAGCGTTTTGTTTTGTAATTTTTTAAAGGCGTATTGCTTGGCATATTCGCTTCAATATATGCGCACACCTCTTTGGTTTTTATATTTAAAAAATCCGATATTGTATAGGCTTTTTTCTCTTTTTGGAATTTTTGCAAAAGATTTGTAACGCTTAAAGATTCAATTTTTAGCATTACATTTGCGTAAATGTTTCTCCTTTTTGCAAGTGGAATATCTCCAAAAGTCAAAAACTCATCAAAAAGATATCCTACATTAAAATAATGATTCCAAAATTTAACCGAGTTTTCATCTTGAAAAACTATCATATTATGCCCTTGTTTTTTGAAAGCTTCTTTTTTTGGGGAACAGAAATAACCTGAACCATTACACCTAAAAGAGTATGTAAAAAGCTTAACAAAGTCTGTCGGCGTTTTGTTCTCTTTGGCTAACAGAGACTTAAAATCCTCTTTGCTACAAAATTGTAAAGCTTCATTGGGCGTTGAATCGTTTTCTAAGACAAATTTAACAAGATTGAATGGATACTCTGCCAATTCATTATAAACAACATCATATCCATTTGTGAGTGCATTAAAAGAAAATCCCCCCGCGCCTCCAAATAAATCGTAAATAGTTGTAACTTTTTGGTATTTATGGGCTATGAATTTTAACAAATCGTAACTTAAAGCCCTTTTGTTGCCAACATAAGGAATTCCCAGATTTGTTTTTAGGACTTTTCTACTAGGGGTTTCAATGTAGTTTCCTGTATAGTCAAACAAATTCATTTTAAAACCTTAAATAACCTTAGCCGTGCTGATTTCCTTAAAAGCATTTAAAAATCTCAATAAATCTTTCTCTTGCATAGCTACACATAAGGCTTTTGCTTTAATCTCTTTGTCTTTGGCAGTAATCGCATAAGCAAGATATGTTTTAACATTCCTAACACAAGCATTCATTCTTTCGTTTGCAAACTCTAAAGTTCTTATTTTGTATTCTTTTGAATAAGGTTTAAAAGTTGCCATTTAACACCTCCGTATTTCTCTTTGCGCGACCAGCTTTAATCACTTTTTTAATGAAATTTTTATACAGAAACTCGCTTTTGTAGTTCATTCTCAAAGCGGATTCTACAAGCATTTCTGTATAATATTGCAAACCACCTTTTCTTTTTAGGCTTAAAAACCTAGCATAGTTCAAGTTGTGTAATGCGTCTTTTGTGTATTTCAATAATCTTTCTTTCATCTTAAGCCCCCATAGATTCTTTTTTAAAAGAGATAAAGTCTTTAAAATCAGCTTTTGTAAATTTTGCAAAAGTTTCACAACTACCGCGCACAATTCTATCAACTACCTTATGACAAGTGGCTAAAATCTCAAAATCTCCATTTTCAAAATTTTTAACAAAATCCAAACTCAAATGCCTACCACCCATAGAGTGAAAACATTCAACCCAAATCTCATAGTTGAAGTTTTTGCACTCTTTCACCAACACGCTTTCATTTCCGCTTAATTCAAATGAATTTAATTCTTTTAAGGTTATCCCTTTCATCTTTAGCTCCTTTAAAAAAGATGATGGATTATATCACTTTATTTTGCATTTGTCAAGTTTTTTTATTGAATTATTCTAAAGATTCCAAGTCGTTATCCAAATCGTCATACCGAAAAGAGCTAGGTAAATTCTCTCTTTCTTTTAGAATTTCTAGTGCTTGTTCCTGTGTAATTAGCCCGTTTTGAATGTTTTTCGCAACAAAATCAGCATTTAGATTTTCAACTTGCGCCTTTTCAAGTGATGATTCTTGCATTAATGGCATAAATTCAAAATCCACTAGGCATTCATAACCTTTACTTTTCAAGACAATATCCGCTATTTTCTCAATCAAAGGCTTAATTTTTGAGTTTTGCAAACTTGAAATGAAATCGTAGTAGCTCTTTAAGTCAAAATCTCCCGTAGCATTAAATCCGCTTGGTGTTAAGCCCAAAAGCTTAACGGCGGGCATTCTAGCAGAAACAGCGATATTCTCTTGCATTTGCGCTAAAATCTTATCTAAACCTGTTAGTGGCGTGATTGTTTGGATATATTCCTCATCGGGAGTTAAAAGCAACACGCCCAAATTGTTTTTCATTTTGTTAATTGCTTTAGCTCTCTCTCTAGCGTCATTCATATTCACTTTAACAAGGTCGGTTTTAATAGCCTCGCTTCTAAATCTTAAAAACAAATCTCCAAGAGATTGTCTTGCAATATCCGCACTCATTACATAAGGCTTCATAAACTGCACATACGGTATTCCAAAGAAATTATATAAAGGCTTAATTAAATCTGGTGCTTCAAAAAAAGAAAGAATTTCACACCTTGTAGAATCAATAGAAGTAACCCCACTTACAAACCATTTGCTTGGATTCATATAGTTAGGGCTAAGCGGGTTGCTTGTATTCACTTCTTGCGGTGCTACAAGATAAGGTGGCACTATTTTTAAGCCCCTAAATTTGTTTTCCTTTAGTATCTCAACTTTGCAGAAAAACTCATCATTTAGGCTTTCTGTATCAAAATCAAAGAAAATAAAAGCTCCCCCAAAAACTAAATTTGTGAAAACCGCTTTCTTAAGAGAATCCCAAATGCCTAAGCGTTTAAACTCTTTTTCTATCAAAACTTGCAAATCACTTGCATTTTCCATTGTATCCGCTTCAACTTTAAAAATTCCGCCTTTTGCAAAAATATCGTCATTTATCTTTGAGATTGCGTTGTTGATAATGGATTCGGTAGCAATCGCTGCACATTCTGCGTAGCTCATTCTCTCGTTAATGAATTCCGAGTGTTGCATAAGTGAGTTATTGCTATTAATGGAAGCCACACTATTAACCCAAGAATCCGTAAAAGTTGTTTGCCATTTTTCAAATAAAGAATCGCAAACACTATCACTAAAAGTAAAAGGCTTGTTTAGGTTTAACGATTTGGGCTCATCTTGAAAAGTATGCCATTCTGCCTTTGATTGTTTTTTTTGTGTGGGGTAAAACTTTTTTTTAGGTTGTGTTTTTGTTTCCATTTTTGAATCCATTGTTTTTTGTTTTTTATTATAGCTAAAAATCTGCCCAATTTGTGAGGCTTCTTTTAAGATACTTTAAAGCATAGCAAGTCATATCCACTTGGTCGTCGTGTTCGTGTTTTAAATCTCCGCGAAACATTTTCAATTCTTGAACATAGGAATCTACCCAGCTATTAAGCGGATTTTCTCTATTATTGGGAAGCTTCAATTTTTTAAAATCGTCTAACACTTCCGCAACTCTTGAAAACTTATCTACTTTAGGTAAAACCTCTTTAATTGGGAATCTTGTAAGCCTTTTAAGCTCTTGACTTAAGCTTATTCCACTCGCTTTTTTCTCCAAGACAAAAACGCTAGGGCTTTTGTAATTTTCGTTTAACCAAAAAAAAGCACTCTTTGAAATTTCTAGCAATTCGTTAAAGTCCCAACGCCCACGATATACCCTTAACAAATGAATCTCATCTTGATACACACCAAAGCAACCTATAACACTATAATCCGCGCTATCTTTTTTTGAAAATGCAGTGTCAGCACTTAAAAATACCTCGTTATATTGCCACCTATTAGAATCATCAAAGAATCCTATTTTTTCTGTATCAATAACCTTAAAATCGTTTATATCAAGAGTGTGCCCCTCCCAAATGTGCAGAAACAAATCGCGAGGCATAGAGTTTTTATCGCGAACAATATCGCCTTGTAATACCTTAGGCAAAAAAGGATTCTCCGTATAATTGACTTTAACGCTCTTGTGATAATCACTTTCCGCAATCTTAATAAAGTTTTGATAAATATAATCGCTGCTTTTTTGTGGATTCAAAGAAAAGATGATTTGTGAATCCTCACCCCTAATACTAGGGATTAAAGTTGTTATTGTTTCCTCTTTAATGTTGTGCGCTTCCTCTAGCCAAAAGTAAGAGATATTGTCAATGCTTCTAACCGCTTCAATCGTCTTTTCACTTGCCCCTAAAAAGAAAAGCTTAGAATTGTTGGGCAAAATTATTAAATTGCCTAAACCGATTATAATTCCAAATTCTCTAAATATACGCCTGAAAACGCTTTTTATGCTTATATCGTTGTGTAGCTTCGTTTGTCTTGAAACCGCAACATTAATGCTTGACTGCAAAAGTTTTATTGCTAAAAATCGTGCAATGCTTTCAGTCTTACCGCCACCCCTGCCACCATAAAAAACAAGGATTCTATATTTTGCATATTCATTTAAAAAAAGCGGTTTAAAAATACTCGCAATTTTAAGTGAAGCTTCCATAAGTCTCTACTCAAATGTTATCTTAATATCTAAGGAATCTTTTTTTGATTTATTGTTTTGTTGTTGGTTAAAGTTAAATTGTTGCGCTATGCTTGGGGCTTTAGGCACAACTTGCAGGGTATCGTTAATGTTTGCAATAGCCTTGCTTACATTGTTTAAATCACTGCTTGTAATCTTTTCTTGCATTAAAATATCTTGGCTTTTCTCAACAATTAATTTACTCACGGCTTGAAAACCTTTTGCAAATTCTGGATTTTGCAACCTTATAATATGCAAAACCTCATCAACTAGCGGAGATGAAGCATTTTCTAGTAATTGTTGTTTTATTTCTGGTTCTTTAATCAACTCTCCAAGTTCATAAATGCCTTTATTTGTGTATTCTATTGCATTTTTTGCGTGTTGATTTATTGTTGTGTTGTTTTTTTTA
>NFYZ01011308.1_pt1 | contig 14051 bp, 11 predicted proteins | sample 1092561 | NCBI WGS metagenome assembly NFYZ01 (sample SAMN03609887, study PRJNA323583) | gut metagenome | isolation source: feces | host: Rattus norvegicus | place: Malaysia | collected 2013 | reverse complement strand
AGGATTTTCTCTTAATTTTGCGGCTATTTTTTTGCTAATCTTTCTAGAAATATCAGCACTACCATCTGTACAATCATCACTTGTCACTTTTAATAAAGACTTTCCATTAATAAAAGCAGTATAATTTACATGACCATAATTTTTTCCTGATTCAATTTCTTCAGAAATACGATTATTAATACGGTCAATAAATTCATTTAAAGTAATGCTATAATTCATATTTGTTTTTCTCCTTTAATAATAGTAATAATAGTAATAATAGTAATAATAGTAATATATTATAAATAGGCAATTAAATTTTAGCCTAAATTAATATTATCTTATCATAATAAAACCAATTAATTCGTATCCAAAAAAATTTCCTTGTTCATTTGTTTTATTATAAATAACGCCCATATTAAACTGGCTCCATATATCATTAGGACTATTAGTTATATTAAATTCCCTTATATTTTCTTTATCTAATTTTTCTTCTTTTGCTACAAAATTATATAATTCTTCAAAATTTCCAAAAATTTTCTTAGAATTATCAATCATTTGAGTTTTTGAAGAAAAACAGTAATCTAAAATAGCTTGATGAATTATTAAAGCATATTCATCATAATCAGGATAAGTAGGGTTACTTCCAGCTATTTTATTATCTTTAATATAACTATAAGGACAATAATAAATCAACATTTTTTGTATTAAACCTCAAGTCCATTTTCTTTAACAACATCTTTTAAATCATCAAGAATAAGTACAAGCATATCAATTTGGGATTCATCACAATCTCGTACTTGTTTTCCTTTTCCAAGATATTCTTCTACAACTTTACTATAAAGATTGAATTTATCTGCATTCTTAAGAGCTACTGCATGAGCTTTAATCTGTTTAACAGTATCATCAAAATCAGGTGTTTCTGATTGGTCTTTATAAAGATTTGTTTCAGTATTTACCACAGTATCTCCATCTTTTTCTTGCATATCAATAGCATTAGCAATATCTTCTGCTAAAGCTTCATAAGTAAAAGGAATTTTTTCGGAAGTATATTTATAACGTGAACCAGCTTCAAGATGTTTATTACCACGCATAGTAAGCATAGATTGAGTATTACCATTTTCGTCAGTTTCATAAGAAGCATATGCAGTAATATCAACTAGACGAGATACAACAAGAAATCCACGGTCAGGAATAGTAGGAATAGTTTTATCATATTTCTCACCATTTTCTTTAATTTGCTTAGAAGTAGCGTGAGAAATAACAACTAATGTATATCCTGCTTTTACAATTTCTTGGAAGAATTTATCATATTCCTTTGAAAGCATACGATAACCACGCATTAGCTGAGTTTCATCTAGGCTATCTACACCTTCTTTAGTAAGAATATAACGTTCACAAAGGTCATATGCAATATCCGCAGTATCAACAATAATAGTGGAAAAAACAGTTTCACGATTTTCTTTTTGTGCATTTTCAGCATCTTTTAATAACTGTTTCTTTGCTTCAAGAGCATCTTTCCAAGAATTAATAGGTAATGCTTTAATTCCTGAAATTGCACCATATCCTTTTTCAAAACCTAGTAAAAAAGGTTTCTTAAATTTACAAGCGTTAGTCGTTTTTCCGCTCTTTCTTTCTCCATAAATAAAGAAACTTTTACCACTTAAATCACGGGTTACAACATTAGGTTGGATATCAAAAATATTTATTGCCATAATCTTTTTACTCCTTTAAGATTAATTTAACTCTCTTTTTCTAACTTAATTAATTCTTCCATTTTTAAATCTTTTTTATCTAATCCATTAAACTTCTTTACAAATTGTTCACCATATTGATTAAAATAAATTTCATAATTTATAATTTTTGTATCTTGTTTATAATGTCCCCATTCAAAGGTATTTATAAAACATCTACAAATATATTTACAATCACCATTTTCAAAATTACCTGGATTATATACTAAAACAATATCATAATTAGAAGCTAATAAAGAAGTTATCCATTCATAAATTTTAGTTCTAATATACATAATTTTAATAGTCGAATTATCAAAAAAGGGAGAAGCAGGATTTACATAATTAATTTCAGTATAAATTCCATCAATTAATTTCTCAAATCCATCAAAAATAATTACATTATATTTTTTTATTTGACTTGTTAAATTTCTGATAATACAATCAACATCAGAAATCATATAAGTATGATTAGGAGCATAAACAAATCCATTAATCAAACTACTTCCATAAAAATCTAAAGTAAGAACTTTATTATTTAATCTAATATCATCTTTTAAACTATGATAAGCGAAATATGTCTTGCCAGAATTTGCTTCTCCTGTAATTATTTTAATAGTGTTCATCTTTATTAACCTCATTTTTTATTAAGATAGTAAGGTTAATTAAACATAATTATTTAATTAACCCTACTATTTACTTAATTAAATTATTTAAAAAGGTAAAGGGTCATTTATAGAACCAAATTCTACCCAATCACTTTCAATTTCATTTATTTTTCCATCAAAAGGGCATATTCTCATCATCTTCTTCTACAGCCTGAACCTTATTAGTTTTACCTACTCCAGACTTTGTAGACTTACTAGTAGACTTCTCTTCACCAGATTTTCCACCCTGATATCCACCATTTTCAATTTCCTTTAGATGGACAGTACGTTCAGACATTAGCTTCTTAAAACTACTAGGAGGAATAAAGAGTTTTTCATCTTCTTCTTCGATAATGGGGTCAGCACCAATAATACGATACTCTAAATAACTACGACCAACAGTAGTACGTTGTTTGCCAATACCACCAGCCTTGGGCTTTACTTCTTGAACTTCGCTAGGAATCAAAGAAATAAAATAAGTAGCAAGAGCTCCACTTTCATAGCCAGCTTCATTTAGCTGTTCAGAAATATCTTCATCAGCAACAATATTTTTTAGGTCAACTGCTTGCCCATAAATATCCATCCCAACAATACGAATACGGGTACGTCCAGTTTCATCTTCATTTTCTCCACGGGTTTCAGGAGACATACCTTGAATCATACCTTCAAAGTTAATATCAGCTTTATAATCCTCATAAGTACGCACCCAATTAATATTAAAACCAGGAGCTTGAATTAGTTTATTTTCTTTATTGATATAATCATTCATAGCTACATATCCACCAATTTCAGCCCAAGTAGCTTCTTCAGTAGATGTAGTAAGAGGAACACACTTATCACACCAATCTTTTAACTTAGTGTAATTTGGCCTATCAACAAATTCTCCAGTACTCATATCTTTCTTTTTAGCAGTACTAAAAATCTTAAAACGAGTGTCATAAACAGGGCCATCCCCACAACGAATAACACCTGTAAAAGAAATATAAGGAATATTATCCTTAGTCTTATCTTTCTTATAATCAATAATTTCAGCAATAGGCCCAGCTAAAATTACTTGATTGGTCATACGGCGAATTTGGTCAGTATTACTATTATTATTAGGCATAATAAAATCTCCTTCTTTTTTCATTTTTTAATCTAACTTTTTCAACTTAAAAATTATTCCCAACTATTTTTCTAACTTTTTTATCCTTTTTATTGTTCCTAATCTTCAAGCTCTGGGAGTATTATAGCAAAAACTTTTTATGAGCGTAATGGGTTTCCCAAAAATTTTTAAAACTTTTTTCTCCCTATAAAATAAAAGAAAAATGAATGATTCATGTTTTGTTCATATTTCTTTTATTTTATATACAGAAAAACTAGAGAGATACTTAATGTAAATAAAGTATCTCTCTATTTTTAATTATTTTTTATGGGCTCCATGTTTGGCACACACCCAACAATTACTAAAACTTCCATTTTTTAGCATTAGCTCAACACTATCTCCTGGACTTAATGTAAAAGGAGTTTGATTGGAGATTTTAGTAAATATACTTTCTTTATTAGGAGGAAAATAAACATTTACACTTCCATCAGAATTAACTTGGTCTACAATAGCACTTGCTAATTGAGCAGAAGAACTTGTTCCTAATCCTTTTCCACCTAATTCTTGTTTAATTACATTTCTAATTAAAGCTAACATTTCATCAGCATAAGAAGACATATTATAATTATCGTAATTATTATTTCTGTATCTAACATTGTTTTTGTCCATCTTTTCACCTTCTTATACAGGTAAATCAGTAGTATTGCAGAATTTTACACTCATTAAACCATCTGAACTACTAAAACTAATACTAGTTAATAACAATTTATCTCGTTTCATTTTTAATTCTTCATTTTCAACTTCACAAATATTATTAACTGCTAATAAAGGATTATAACTTACATTACAACTAAACTCCACTGATACAAAGCTAGCTTTGCGTAAATAGTATCTAGCCAAATCATAAGCTAAGTCATCACTCCATACATTAGCACTAGTATAAGGCTGTTCCCATCTCATACCAACTTCTTGTATACAAATAGGAGAAGAAGGATTTTCGTTTTTTACTATAGCAGAATAAATACCCTCATTATCTACATTGTCTCCTACTACTTTAATACAGTTAACAATATTTTCATTTTGATAACTTAATTCTAAATTATGTAATTCTCTACCTAATTTATTATAAGTCCATATAATAGGTTTAGCGTCATCGTTTACAGTTTCATTTATAGGGTAAAAACATAAATTACCAGTATTATTATAGTAATATTCTGCTGATATTTGAGTAGCTAATTCTCCAATAACTGTTCCTAAATTATCTCCTGATTCACATCTAATACTAGATTGAGTAACAGAATTTACAAAACTTGGGTCAAAAATAACATCTTTATAATCTAAAATATACCCATTTCCCATACTAAAGTTTAAAATACCTTTTACAGCATCAATTATAATTGAACCTGTTTCTACTTCATAAGCTACTTCTAAAGTACCAGTTTTCCCCTCAAAAATAGCAAATTTATCTAATAATTGAACATTTACAATTCTTTCACTATTTTCATGAGTTAAAGTAATATTACCCATAATATAAACACCTTTAGGAAACCAAAGAATTTCTCCAGTAGCTAACTCAATTCCTATATCTAAACTAAAACGAGTATTAATCCATAAACTAGATAATCCTGGTGTATATCGTCCAGAAGAATTAATTAGTTTTAAACTAATATTCTTACGTTGACCATTTTGATATTCTTCTGTATAATTTATACCATCTAAAGGAATATCCGTTTCAGGAATTTCATAAGCTACTGTTTCATCTGGATTTAATACACATACTTTATATCTAGGCTTAATAAAAGGTCTGCTAATAATTTTACTTAATTGTTCTAATGTATAGCTTTCTGTTAATGTACCGCTTCTTGTTAATATTTCTCCAAATAAAGTTATTGCCATTATGTTCACTCCTTTTATATAATTAAGAATCAACTAAATTAACAATAGCATTATTAGCAATATCTTCTACTTCTTGCCATTGAAAAGATACAGTAGTTGGAGCACAAAAAGGTCTATTATCTATTTTAAAATTAGGATTTTCTGTAATCATTACAATCCAAGAGTTTCCTTTTAAGTCTTTTAACAATTTTAAGTTACCATCATTAACAAATTCTTTCCACGCTAAAAGTTTTTCCATTTCATTAGCATATCGTACAGTAGCAAATTCTGTATAATCAGCAGAAGGATATTTGTTAATATTCGGATAATTCTGCAACATGTCTCCATCTTTAGGCTCTTTGTCTAAATTAGCATTATCAGCAAAACGTTCAGTATATCCATATTTCTTTTCAAAAGTATATTCAGTTCTAGGAATACCACTATTATTTATAGTTTTTTCACCAATTTTAGTATATTCCATAACATTTCCTAATAATCCAGTAAAAGTCATACTATCATAATTCTTTTTACCTACACTAATTTTAGGGAATCTGCCTAAAGTATCCCAAGATGTGACACTTGTATTTTGAGTAACATCTTCACTTTCAATATTACAATCTAAATTCCAAACATAACCAAATTGTTCATAAGTATTTGGAATTGTTTCACTTTCTCTTATATTAGTGATACTCCATGTCTTCCATCTAGCTCTATGGAATACAGGAGGCCCATTATCTAAATCATTCATTTTATTTTCATACAATTCATATTGAGGGCCATCTACAGTTTGCCTTTGAATAGCCGCTAAATAATGATAATACTCATCATTAACAATATTATAATCGTAAAAATGAATTTTACCTTGCTCTAAAGTACAAATAAAATTCCAATATGTTTGTCCAGGATTTTGTCTATAAATACTTACTGTACTTAAAGCCTGAGCATCTTTAACAGGAGGATTATATTTCATATCTAAGTTTTCATCAAAAGTATTAAATAGAGTAGTAGTTTCTTTATTTACTATTCTATCTTTTTGTTCAATTGCTGTAGCAAAACTTAAACTAGTATCTTGAGTAACTTTAATTACATCAACATCTATTCCTCCATTAAAAAATATATGACAAGGATATTTAGAATCCATTTTATCTTTCACCTACTATTCTTTCAGAATTCATTTGAATGTAAGCTCTATTAACATCTGTATCATTTCGATTATCAATAGTTAAATAAGCCATAAACCATTTTTCTTTTAAAGAATCTATACTAGCTTCAATCGCTACATTAAAATCATCTAACCAAACATTGTTAGTATCTGTATACATAATAATGTTGTTATCAGTATATCTACAGTTTTGAGGCACAGAAAAAGTATCCATATTATAACCTGGAACTTGAGAAAGAGTTTCTGCAAAAATATATTGTTTATCAGTAACTAAAGTCCATTTTGTCGTAGCATTATACTTATAAATGCCTCTAGAATAAAGTTTTCCATTTAAAACACAATCTTCTGTTAACACATACTGTCTTGTAGTATAACCACTATTAGGTAAAGTTGTTACAAAATAATAAATATTATAAGTAGAGCCACTACTTGTTGTAGCTACATTGTTTTGTAATGCGTATGCTAAACTTTCAGGTAGTTGAATTTCTTGACTAGAATCCTCTGCTACTATATCATAGAAACTTGCTGTACCATTATTAAAACACATTAATGGTTCAGTATCATCATTTTTATACCATTTCATTCTTAAACGATTATTATTTTGAACAATCGTATTAGTTTCTTCATTAATAAAGAAAGTTAAAAAGCTAGAAATTGTTAATTTATATGTGTCATAACCTTCTTCTTTTGTTTCTCCTTTATACATACCTATTTCACAAATAATTTTTTCTCCACCATCTGGAATACTTCTAATAAAGGATTCTCTTAATCTAAATTGAGTAATAAAACTCATAGGTTTTACAATAGCAACATTAGGATATCCTTCTGCTAATACAGTAGTATAATTCATCACTTTATTATCAGGTATTTCTACATAATCTTCATAAGGATTTATATTTTCCATATCAACACAAGGAATAGTAGTACCATCATCATTCTCTAAATCAGTTTGAATTACATACAAAGGAGTTTCTGCCCGTACTTTAAAAGCTTGTTTATCACAAATATATTGTACTTCCAGTGGAGCTTCTGCGGGTTTTGTCTCATAATCTACATTAAAAGTTTCAGTTACAATAAATTCTTTGTTTAATTCATCTTCAATAAAAATTTCAATAGTATATGTTTCTTTAGGTAAGAATCCTCTAAAATACCACTCTAAATCAGAATTGTAAATATCTTGGCTTTGCTCAATAATTTCTCCTTTATTATCATATAAGGTATAACGATAATATTTTACCTGTATACTATTTTTAGAACTCCATTCAGTAATAAAAGCTATATCTCTCCAAGGTACAGTAGTTGCTTGAGTAGAAGATACTGTTACATAATCTTGACTAGTAATATCAGGATTTAAATTCTTAAAATAAATAGTAATTTCAGGAGTTTTTCTAGCATAAAATATTCCATTTGGAGCTGAATCCATAAAATCAGTATATACAGTATATTCAGAGCCAGGAGCTACTAAAACAGCATTTCCTTTATATACTAAACTTGAATTTTGAGTGACTGGAGTTCCATCTGATTCAAAAGGTACTAATCTTTCTGTGCCTGATAATACCCATTGAGTATTATCTAATTTATCAAAAGTCCAATCAGCAGGATATGTTAATCCAGGTTGATTATATTTTTTTATATCCATCCTAACCCCATTTTCACTAAAGACTAATTCATTTGGATTAGTATCATCAGATTTAATATTAATATTTGGTTGTATAAATAATCGTTTTGCTGTATTATCCCACCTATTAGACATAATTTTTCCTTTAATTACAGAAACTCCACCTAATTTTTGCTTTGAATATGTCTGTCCTGGAACAATAGTAAGTTTTTGGTCATTTCTATTATATTCATATAAAGCATAATAATAAGTATCATCAGGTATTCTATTTAAAGGAGTTTCTAGTCTTATTTCTCCAGTTGTATTAGAAATACCAATAATTCTTCTACATGCAACAGCTCCACTTGGTAAACTACCAGGATTAGTTATATCTGTAACATTAGTAATTGTACTAGGTAAACTACTAGTAACACTTAAAGCAGTACATAAACAAATTATATAAGATTGTGTTAACAAACTATTTGGGTCAGCATAAACAGAATTTAAAGTATGCTTATTATCACAAATAAAGATATCATATTCTAATCCATCTATATAATCATATTTCATAGAATCTATTAATTCTAATTTAACATAATTTTTTAAAAAACCTAAATCTTTTTCTACCCAATCTATTTTAATTCTTTCAATATTATAAGAAGCTCCAGTTGCACCATTTAATATATCATTACTTTTGCTAGGATAAATATTTGTTCCATACTTTGGAGCAGGAAATTGTATATATCTATCATAAAGTAATTCTGGAGATATATTTTGCAAAAAATTAGTCATTTCTGTTGAATTACTAGGGTCATATCCAGTCCAAACAACATTTGCTGTACTTCCAACTAAAAAACCACTACACACTTTAGTATTAGGTTGACCTGTACTTCCTATTGGAGCATTATAAGTTCTAATACTCCATTGATAATCTTTACCATTTTTTAATAACATATTAGTATAAGCAGTAGAATCAATAGTTGGCATTCCATTTAATTGATTATTTACAATAAAATTGCTTGGTGTAGTTGTTAAATGAGGTAAATTAGGATTTGTATTAATAACAGGACTAATATCATCATTATTATCATAATAGGTTTTTACTATTCCTTTATTAATAATACCATCTTTAATAAATTTTCCAGTATTTTTATTTTTAAGTTCAACAGCAGGAGTTTCAAATATTTTTTCTTCTTTGTTATTTTCGTAAAATAATAATTTATAAGCTAATATATTTTCCCCTGAAGTATTTACTTGTGCTTCAAATATATTATTTTCCCAGCCATCTTGTCCGACTTGCATTTCCAAATCAATTTCTTTTAAGTCAGGACTTAAATTACTTGGTTTATAAATTGCCATACAACTTTTCCTCCTTTTAGGAATAAAAATTTTATTGTTAATTTATTTAAAAATAGGAAAGGGAAAGGGGAGAAGTTGTATGCCAACCCCTTACCCTTCCCTGTAGTTTAAAAAGATTTTAAAATAAAAAATATAAATAAATAATTCATAAATTTTATTTGTTCTTAGTTACGTTACTCCTAATACTCATATTCTTAGTAACTTCACTCCAGAATTTCTTGGGGTCTGTAGCTCCATCAATAATAATATCTCCATTAAGAGTATAAGTATCACCTTGAGATAAACCAGATAAAGTACTGCTATATTCAGGCATTCTATTTCTGCTCAAATTATATAACATATTATAAGCTTGGTCATTATTAAGTACATATTCAGGTTCAGAGGGAGTACCATGTAACATCATTAATCCTGTATATGTAACAGGGCCACCTTCAATACCATTAGCTCTACCTTTTAAAGGTCTACCATATTGGTCTAATCCAAGCCAAGATAAATCAGTTTCAGACCTAATTCCAGCATCAATTTCTTCTTGAATAGTTTTACCAGTTTCTCCCTTAGTAGTGTTATTATAATTATTATTTTTATTATTCTTATCATTATTATAACTATAAATTGGATTAGGATTAACACTGTAACCATCAATAGTATTACCAGAAGAAGTATAATTTTGAGAAGAATTCCACTTATTACTATCAGTTTGAGTTATACTATTTTTATGTCCTTCTGCATCAGTAGTATAACCATATTTGCGTCTAATAGCATCAGCTTGTTCATGAGCGTCAGGTATAGATTGCCAATTTTCGCCTAAATATTGTAATCTATCTGCATCAGCTTTAGTCATCCAAGTACCATCACGGGAAAGTACTAATGTTTCTTTATTACCATTTACAATACCTGTACTTACATTACCAAATTTTTCTCCAGCTTCATAATTACTAACAATATCATTTGCTTTCTTAAATTTTTCTATTTCTTCTTGATATCTTGCTACATCATCAGCGTATTTATTTACAAAATCATTAAAACTCATATTTTGTAAATCATACTGTACTTCACTATTACGATTATAGGCCACCCAATTTGATAAAGCTGTTTGGTTAACGTTTGCTTCTTTTAATGTATTACTCTCATGAGCAAAAACGTTATTTAATTCTTTAGCATAATATTGTTTACTAATTGTATCAGATTTAGAGAAATATTGAGCTAAATTAGCTTGATGCTTAAGAATTTGAACTTCAGCTTTACTCATTTGTTTACCTTGATAAGTAACCATTTCTTGTAAGCTGGCTTTTTCTTCATCCGTTAACCATTTACGGTCAGAACCATTATCTCCACCATAATATCCATATTTATTTCGGATAGCTTCAGCGTATTCATGCCATTCATTCGCTAATTCTTGATTTCCTGTCTCTATTGCTTGTTGCCATCCTTTTTGAGCTAATTCTAATTGAGCTCTTTCTTGGTCAGTCATATTAACAGATTTTGCTATTTCATCACTGTTAGTAGTGTCTGGCATAATAGGATTATCATTAAGATGAATATAATTATCTGGATTAAGTAATTCTAAACGCTCTTGCTGTAGTTTTTGTAATTCAGCATTATTATCTTTATAATCATCAAGGAAATTAGTAAATATACCATCATAATTCTTATAATTACCATCAAGTTCATTAATAAAGTGATTATAATCTGATAATATCTTATCATTTACTTCTTCCATAGAAGAGGCATTAAGAAGTTGTTTAATTAAGCGTTCTTCTTCTAAACGATTCCATTCTTCATGCTTATATTTAAGAGATTCAATATATTTAGAAAGACCATCATCTAATTCATCAAGAGCATCTAATTCAGCTTGCTTAGTATCATTAAGGTCATCTATACGCTGTTGTTTGAAGAAATTATCTAAATCTTGTTGTGCTTTCTTACGCTTTGAGTTATCGGCTTCATATCATTCTGTTGCTTGTTTGACCAATTTCTAAAATTGGCGTATAGGAATTTCTTCCTATATCTCGTATTTCATAATTTAATTATATTACGAGTTCAGACTATATATTACTTTTATAACATTAATAGTATTATAAAAGGATTCACTTCAAAATATAAATTACTTTATATTTCCTGTAGTCGTTACGGATTTTTTATTTTGTTTAAAAAAGTTAATATTATTTCTTCCATATGTGTTTGTTTAGTATAAGGTATTTCTAAAAGTCTTATATTATTTTCTTCACAAAATTCACGTTTTATTTTATCTCTATATTGTGTTTTCTTTAAATTTTCTTCAGCTAATTTTTGTATTTCTTCTTTTGTTTTATCTTTTTTCTTTCCAAAATAAACTGGTTTATAATGTTGTTGACCTTGATATTCAATACATAAATTATATTCTTCTAAATAAAAATCAAAACGTAAATTAATTTTTGTTTTAGGATTTATACAATCTTTAAATTTTTTCTGTTGTTCAAAAATAATTTCATTTTTAGACAAAATTTTAGATATATATCTTTCTCCTGCTGATATTCTTCTTGAATAACAAATAGGGCATCCTCTTCCCTGAGTTAATTTATTAGGAGTTACTAACCATTTTGTATGACAAATTTTACATTCACATAAAATTGGAGTTTCATTATTTATATATGTTCCAATAATATTTAAATCTCCTCTTAAATTTGGATTATTTTTTAAATCTTCTATCGTATATTTCTGTAACATACATCCACAAGTTTTTGACCTATATAAAAAATTATGTAACTCTACTTCTCTTGTAGATTTATCTAAATGAGTTAAACATTTAATTTCTAAATAAGTATGATTATTTTTAGAAAACCTTCTTAAAACTTTTACTCCTAATTGTTTGGCTTTTTCATTAATTGTTTCCATAGATATTACATATTGTCCCATTTATTACCTCCTTTCTTTTTTATAAAACAAAATAAAATCTTTCCTCGGTCTGAACTATTTCTAGTCTTTAACCGATATAGTGAATCATGGGCATAAAATTTACCCAGCCTAAACCTTGGCGATAAACCCTACTCTTTTCTCCTGCCGCTTTTAATGCGTTTTGGAGCTCAAGTAATTCATTGATTTTATCTAAATCATCAATTTCTTGTTCAAGTGGTTTAAGTAAAGCATCATAATATTCTTCAACATCATCTCTTAAATCATTATATTCTTCTTTCATTCTCTCAAGATAACTAATTAAAGCATCAAATTGTCTATCTTGATAATTAATTTGTTCTTGTTTTGTATTAACTTCTAATTCTTTAATAGCTTGTTGTACTTCTTGAGCCTGATTTACAAAATCTTTAATTTGGTCATCAGTCCACATAGAAACATCAGAAAGAGCTTCTTTTAAAACAACCTGTTTTTTTAAAAGAATATCCATTTCTTCTTGCCCATATTCTGAAATTTGAGTATAATAACTCCAATCTTCAGGTTTAGTCATCTGAATATCAGATAAAGTTTCATCTAATTCAGATAACATATATTCAAACATTTGAATTGTAGCCTCAGAAATTTTATCAGACGTTTCAAGATACTCTTCAAAATATTTTCTATACTCTTCACTATCAAGAGCCTTATTATAAGCTTCATTATCAGTCCAACGTCTAGTGGCACCAGATTGAGTATCATCCCATATATCTTGATTTATAATTTCTTGACTTGGTTTACTACCACTAGAATCAGTAGTATAACCATATTTATGTCTTAATTCCATAGCACCTTCATGAGCGGCTTTTTGAGCTTCTAAATCACCTTTAGCAAATGCCTCTTGCCATCCATTTACATAACTCTGGAATAATTCAGCATCTTGTCTTTCCATCCATGTATTATCAGAAGTAAGAACTTTATCATCATTCTTCATTTCTGTGCTATACTGTTCAAATCTTTCATTAAAAGCCATATTCATCTGTTTTTGAATATCTTCTAATTGCTTTTGATATCCATCAATCATTAATTGAGTATTACTTCTAATCTTCTCAGGGTCACTCCATGCAGTAGCACTAAAGTATTTATTACTTCTCTCTGCCATATCAATCTGGAATTGCGCTATTTCTTTACGAATTTCTAATTCCTCATATAATAAATCATTTAATTTATTTTGAGCTTCAATTAAATCTTCTGTATTTTGAGCTGTTGCAATTACAACTTTTTGAGCATCAATTAAAGCTTCTACACTAGCATCAACACTTTCTAAAATACTTACTTTTAATTTAGCATTCTCATAATCTAAAGCATTAATTTGTTTTTGAATTTCATATATTTCTTTTTCTTTTTCTAAATATTCTTCTTGAGTATCTGCTGTTTCTAAATCTTTTTTAGCAAGTCTTAATCTTTCTTCTAAATTCATTCTTTGTTCAGCTAAGTAAGTATTCTCACTGTTTAAGTAATCATTATAATTTTCATATGCCTTATCTAAATCATGTAAAGATTCTTGTACATTTCCAATAGCTTGATTTATTTTTAGCATATCTTCTACTTTTTCATCATCTAAATTAAATAATTCTTTTTTATATTCAATAATACTCTTTTCATAGGAATTTAAAGTCTCATAATACTCTTTTTCAGTAATTTGTTCTCCCTTAAAATCATAATGTTTTCCTTCTTGTTGTAAAGCTTA